>Ga0272441_10001077_pt1 | contig 58485 bp, 36 predicted proteins | sample SSMProp6N_FD_193582 | JGI IMG/M metagenome (GOLD analysis project Ga0272441, IMG submission 193582) | Marine sediment archaeal communities from Little Sippewissett salt marsh, Falmouth, MA, United States - SSM-Prop-6N | ecosystem: Environmental > Aquatic > Marine > Wetlands > Sediment ...
GGCGGGAAGCAACCGGGTCGGGCACGTACCTGCTGTACGGCGGGCGGATGGCGTGCGAAAGCGCGATCATCGGCGTGGTGAGCGGGGGGGGGCTGTGGAACCGTTTCGAGAACCGCGGGACGCACGGCGTGACGGCCGGCGCGCTGACACTGGGAGCGGCGACGGGCAGTCGAGGCGTGTACGACCTGCTCGGCGGTGCGTCGCTGGACGTGACGGGCGACGTGATCGTCGGCGAGTCGGGGGAGGGCACGTTCAACCAGGGGGGGGGCGAGGCGCTGGTCTCGGGCGCGGTGTACGTGGGGAAGGAGATCACGGGCGAGGGGACGTACTATCTCTCTGGGGGTCGTCTGGAGGCCGCGAGCACGTCCGTGGGCAGCTCCGGGGAGGGGACGATGCAGTGCGCCAACGCCGACCACGTCGTGGCGGGCGACCTGGTCCTCGGCGGCGGGGGGCGGGGGGTGTACCGCCTGTTGCCGGCGGGTGAGTTGGAGGTGCGCCGGGACCTGATTGTCTCGCACGCGGGAGACGGCGTTTTCGAGCACCAGGGGGGCAACAGCGAGGTGGCCCGGACGCTCCAGATCGGCTCGACGACGTTCGGTGGGGCCGGGACGTACACCATGCAGGCCGGGCGTGTGCACGCAGATCACATCCACGTGCAGAAGGGCCTGCTGGACTGGGTCGGCGGGACGATCCGCGCCGAGCATGTCACCTTCGAGCCGGGCACGACGCTGCGGATGGGCCGGAGCTTTGGCGTGCCCGACCTCCAGAGCGGCAGGCTCTTCGAGACGGACGGGCCGGTGACGGGCCTGGGCCACACGACCGTGGAAGTCACCCGCGGCGCCGTCGCCGAGCATCCCTCGGGGTCGGCGATGATCGGCAAGGTCGTGCTGGGCACGGCCGACGGGTTCGGGCAGTATCTGCTCAGCGGCACCGGCGACCTGTGGGCCGGGGAGCTGACGGTCGGGAAGGACGGCCCCGGCCAGATGAGATACAGCGGCGAGGCCGCGCTGTTCTGCGGCAGCATCCACGTCGGCGCGCACGGGGAGATGAACCTCCTCCGCGACTGGGCGTTCAGCTCCACGGGGAACTGGGACATCCTCGGGAAGGTGCTGGCGTCGGGGCACCGGCTGGGCTTGGACGGCGGCGGGAGCATGATCCTGCACAACGAGCCGAACACGTTTCTGGCGGCGGGGTCGCTGCTGCTGGCCGATGAGAGCGCGTCCGACGTGACGCAGCAGGGCGGCTGGGCCGGCTTCCACAGCGTGTACGTCGGCACGGACTGCACGTACCTCAAGACCTTCGGCGAACTGGAGGTCAACGGCGTGGAGAACCACGAGCTGGTCCGCCAGACGAACGGCACGACGGCCGTGTCCGGCGACGTGGCCAACTACCACAAGCTCGTTGCCGAGGGCGGGAGCATGACCGTCGACGGACTGGGGAACCTCTTCGAGTGGCGCGAAGGTCCCGGCGCGCCGTCCGCCTATCCCCACCCGGGCTCGTACGTGCTGGGGACGGCCCAGCTTCACACGACCTCGACGCGGAACGAGACGCACGCGATGGTCGGGGGCAACGCCCGGATGACGGCGGGGCTGCTGGTCAACGAAGCGCCGCCCGACCCCCTCGATGCCCCGCCGGCTGGAACGGGTCCCGAATGGACCGTCGAGGAGCGCGGCGTGTACCTGTTTGACAGCGGGATCCTGGAGGTCAGCGGCGCGGAGAACCGCGGCCTGGTCGTCCTGGCCGACAACGCCGTGCTGCGGGAGAAGTCGGGCGGGGGTGCGACGGCCGTCACCAACTACCCCGGCGCGCAGCTCCGCATGGGTGGGGACTTCGTGGAGCTGGGCGGCGGCGTGCCGACCGGCGGATGCCGCTTCGACCACCACCTGGTCAACTACGGCGTCTTCGCCTACTACGGCGGGACGTTCGCCGGCCTCTACGAGCACCGGACGGACGGGCGCGGCTTCCTGCAGACCGACGACTTCGAGGCCGAGGGAGGCATTATCAACCACGGCGTGCTGTCCAACGCGGCGTGGCTGAACCTGGCCGCCGGCGGTCCGGGGCTGACCAACTTCGGCCTGCTGGAACTGAGCTACGGCGTGTTGGGCGGCACGGGCGTGCACAACGAGGCCGACGGGGAGATCTGCACCGAGGGCTTCTCGACGATCGACGCGCCGGTGGACAATGCCGGCCTGCTGCACACGCTGGACGTCCTGACGGTGGGGGGCAACCTGCACAACCTCGGCGGGGGTCTCATCGAGTTGACACCGGGCCAGCGGCTGGACCAGGCGGGCCTGACGAACGACGGCGTGGTGGAGTTCCTGCGCGGGGGCGTGATCGGCGGCAGTCCGGTGTTGAACGACGAGAGCGGCCTGGTCCGCATGGAGGGCGGCGGCGCGATCGAGGCGAGCGTCACGAACCGCGGCGTCATCGAGGTGACCTCCGGCGGGCTGTCGGGCGGCACGGCCCTGACGTGCTCCATCGCAAACCTCGTGGCGAACGACGGGGCCATTCGGATCGGCCAGGGGGCCCGGCTGCACGTTCGGGGCGAGGCCCCGCTGAGCGGGCTGATCGCGCTGGAAGGTCCGGACAGCACCTTGTCGGGCGACGTGCTCTTCAACGAGGGCGACCTGATCGGGGCCGGCACCGTCGCCATGCCGCTCCGCAACCGCGGCGTGGTCCGGGCCGAATATACCGCCGGTACGTCCCCGGCGACCGAGCACTCCCTCGTGTTCACCGGGAGCGGAAACACGAACGAGGGGCGCATCGAGGTGGCCGCGGGCAACGCGGTCCGGTTCACCCGGGGCATGGACGAGAACCTCGGGACGATCGCCCTGGAAGGCGGGACCTTCGCGCTGGAGGGCGATCCGGCCAAAGCGTCCGCGAGCGACCTGCGCAACCGGCGGCTGATCAGCGGCTGGGGGCGCGTGAGTTGCGACCACCTGTCCAACGAGGGGCACGTCGGCGTCGGCGGGGGGGACCTGGCCGTGATGGGCGAGGTGCGCAACGAGGGCAGCATGGAGGTCGAGGCCGGCTCGACGTTGACGTTCTTCGACGAGGTCAGCGGCAACGGCGTGGGCGGTCCCGGCACCGTCCGGTTCCTCGGGGGGTTCCGGCCCGGGTTCAGCCCGGGCATCGCGGTCTTCGGCGGCAACGTGGAATTGGGGTCTGCCGGCGCGCTGGGGATCGAGCTGGCCGACAATGACAACGGCGACAGGGGCGACCCGCACTACGACGCCCTGGAGGTCGCGGCGGACGCAGCCCTCGGCGGGACGTTGGAGCTGGACTGGCTGGCCCGAGAGGGCGATCCGTCCAGCAAGTTCGGCGGGGTGTACGACATCATCACGTACGGCGGCGACCTCGACGGCGACTTCGCGGTGATCGCGGGCACGATCGGGGCGGCCTACATCAAGGACATCGACCTGGCGGCGAAGGCCCCCGACGGCATGCATGCCGTGCGCATCACGCTCTACGCGCAGCTCGACGGCGACTGCGACCTGGACGGGGACGTCGACGGCGACGACCTCGCGGTAATCGAGGCCGGCTGCGCCGCCGCCGACCCCGACTGGTTCGACGGCGACATGACGTTTGACGGGGCGGTGGACCACCTCGACTACCTCGTCTGGAAGGACAACGCCGGCACGGCCGCGGGCGAATCGATCCCCGAGCCGGCGACGGCCTTGCTGCTGGCCTTGGGCGGTGCGCTGTTCGCGCTGCGCCGGCGATCGCTTATGCCTGTTGGGCCGCGTTGAACCGCACCGACGCGCTCCCCCGAACGGTCACCAGTTCCTTGACATACCATCACAACTGACGTATAGGCTACTTCCGTCTCGCTCTGAGCGATGTATGCCTTCGCAGCCGGAGTGTTCGGTGGCGCGATAAAGGAGGCGTCCGAGATGAAGAAGACTATCGGGCGGTGGCTCTGCGCAGTCGGTGTAGCCGTGGCAGCGATAGGGCTTTGCCGTCCGGCGGGCGCGCTGGAGATTGTCCAGACGTTCAACTGGGGCAAGACCCATCAGTACTACGACATTCACGGCGTCAACCGGACGGGCGACCTGATCGCCATCATGAACTATGCTGCGTCGTTCTGGGAAGACATCATCCTGGACGACCACACGCTCCAGATCGAGTACTACTGGGATGACATCGATGCCACGGGCATGAACACGCCTTTGGTCTACGACGATGACGGCCGCCTCATCGAATGCCTGGTTCGCGTCGACACGAAGTTCGCTGTCGCCGGCGGGGGGACGGCGCCCCACAACTTCTACTTCGATCCCGCCCCGGCCGACAACGTTGAATACGACATGGCGCCGACGATGTTCCACCAGCTCCCATGGACGACGCAGACGCAATGGTACAACGGTATCGCGCCGGACGGATTGGAGGTCATGTATCACGGCAACCCCGCCGCGACGGCGGGTCCCGAGGTAGACGGGACCGATCTGCTCACTCTGCTCCTGCACGAGGTCGGCCACGCGCTCGGCATCGGCGGAAGAACCTGGGAGGCGGAAACGGAGGACGGAGACTACGACCTCAACCCGGGGTGGATCGGCGGCAACACCGCGGCGGTGAACTGCTACGACCCCGTCCACAACCGCGTGCACATCATCCCCAGCGAAGCCCTGATGTACCCGTGGATCCACGGCAAGGTGCGGCGATTGCCCTCCGCAACGGACGTCCTGGCCCAGGCGAGCGCGAGCGGCTGGACGCACCTGAACATCCCGCGGAGACACTTTCTGGAGGGGACAGACTACAACGCGCCGGGCAACTGGATCCTGGGCGAGTTGCCCGATGCGGACGACGACGTCTATGTCTGCGCGCCGAGTTCGGGCACCGTTACGATGTCCGCGAACGCGTCGGCCCGGAACCTCCACGTGGCCGAGTGGGCGTCCTTGAGCACCGGGCCTCGTCGACTCGACGTACTCGACACGATCACGTTGGGTTCCGGGGGCCGCGACATGGCAACGCTCACCGTAGCCTCTGGCGGGTGGGTCACCACGCTCAATCTGTTGCTGCAATCGGGGACCGTCGAGGTCAATGGGAGCACTTTTGACGTCGCCAACATCCTCCAGTGCTGGGACCCCGACGGCGGGCCGGGCACGCTGAGGGCCTCCAACGGCGGGCTGATCCGGGCCGACATCCTCTCGCTGGGCGGCTCGGGGTATACGGTCACGTTCGCGACCGAGGGTGGCGGGTTGCGGATCAACCAACTCAGCAACCCCCAGGATAGCGTCGAGATGGCCGGGGCGCTCGAGTTCGGACACGCCTTCGGTTCGTTCGGAAACCGGCAGCACACCGTATCGGCCGGGCAGTCTCTCCGCGTCGGCGGGTGGTTCACTGTCGGCCACGACGCCGAAGCGACAGTGACCGTCTCCGGCGGCGGGCGGATCGAATCCGGACGCCTCGACATCGGCGTCTACGACATCCCAGGGCACGTCGTCGTCACCGGGCTGAACTCGCGATGGGAGAACGTCGGGGACGTCACCGCGGGCCTATGGGGGACGGGCGAGGTGAACGTCTCCGACGAGGGCTACCTGGGCTGCGAGGACGCCTACATCGGCCTCGAAGCGATCGGCGGGGGCTCGGCGACGGTGAGCGGGCCGTACTCACTGTGGAACTGCACCGCGGGAATGCACGTGGGCTTCCACGGCACGGGAACGCTCGATATCGCCGACGGCGGGAACGTGCGGAACGCCCACGGTGTGATCGGCTACTGGCCCGACGGCGAGGGCGAGGTCACCGTCGGCGGCCTCGGGGCCACCTGGGCGAACCACACGAGCCTGTACGTCGGCGGAAGCCCCGGCGCGCCGGGCGGCGTGGGCACGCTTACTGTCAATGCGGGCGGCACGGTCGATGTCGTCCAGACGGTGAAGATTTGGGGCCCGGGGTCGGTGGACGTCACCGGCACCGGCGCCCTGCTGATCGCCGATCAGGTTGTCGTGGAGCGCTCGGCCGGCGGATCGCTGACGATCGGCGCCGGCGGCACGCTCCGGACGAACGGCTTGACGGGCCTGGGGATCAGCACGTCGCTGGGCGGCAACCTTCAGATCGGCCACGTCGGCGGGAGCGGGTCGGGCAACCACGACGTGCCCCCGGAGTACACGCTGACGGTCGGCAAGGAGTTGAGCGTCGGCTACAACGCCGACGGGAGGCTCACGATCCAGGCAGGCGGCTCGGCCCGTAGCGGCGGTACGGGCGCGACGTCGTACATTGGGCATGAGTCCGACGCGAACGGCGAGGCGATCGTCCACGGCACGTGGGTCTGCGGCGGCGCCCTTCGCGTCGGGCACCGCGGCACGGGGACGCTGGAGGTGGGGCCGACTGGGCGCGTAACGAGCCGGGACGCCACCGTCGGCCACGGGGTCAACGGCAAGGGAACCGTCCGCGTCGACGGCGCGGGTGCGACGTGGGACAACGCCGCCGGGCTCCAGTTGGGCAACAGCGGGGTCGGCATAATGGCGGTTACCTTAGGCGGCAAGGTAACCACGGCCTGGGCGAACCTCGGGCGCTATCCCGACGCAGACGGCCAAGCGACGATTGACGGCGAGGGCTCGGACTGGACCAGCACGGGGGGGACGTTCTATATCGGACACGAAGGCTTCGGGGCGCTGACCGTGACGGACGGTGGCAGCGTTCACGCTGACCTCGTCCACGTCGCCCACATTCCGACCTCGACCGCCATCCTCACCGTTCAGGACCCCTGCTCGAAGGCGGTTTTCACGGGCGACTTCCACGTGGGGCATGCCGGCACGGGTTACGCGGACGTCTCCGGCGGAGGGAGACTCAGCACACCCATGGCCACGATCGGAGACCAGCCGATCGGCTGCGGAGCCGTGGCCGTTCGCGGCGGGGGATCGCGTTGGGTCAATGCCGGCGGCCTCCAGGTGGCACGCTACGGAGCGGGCGAGCTCTCGATCCACAGCCAGGGACACGTCGAGACGGCGTGGGTGAACCTCGGGCGCAACGTCGATTCCAACGGCGTCGCCGTTGTCGAAGATACGGGATCGCTCTGGAAGTCGACGGGAACGTTCCACGTCGGCTACGAAGGAGCCGGCTCGGTTACCGTCCGCGACGGCGGGCAATTGGAGACGACCAGCGGCTGCATTGCCCGGAACCCCGGCTCGTGGGGCGAGGCCGTTGTCGAGGGTTCGGGGTCGAGATGGGCCAACTCCGGCTCGCTCTGGCTCGGCGGCCATGAGTTCGCAGCCGGTGGGACCGGCCGACTGACCGTCCGCGACGGTGCCGAGGTGGACATTGCGGGCAACATGCACTTGTGGGCCGGCGGAACGGCGGACTTCTCCGGCGGGGTGATGCGCGTCGACCGGCTGGCGATGAGCAACGGTCCTGGCGGGGAGTTCCACTGGACCGGCGGCACGCTGTGCGCCCGGTCCGTAAGCGGCCATTTGGTCAACAACGGCGGTACGCTCGCCCCGGGCCGGTCGATCGGATTCACCGACGTGGACGGGTCCTACGCCCAGGCCTCCCTGGGGACCCTCCAGATCGACATCAGCGGATCGGACAACAGCGACCCGCTCACGCCCGACTACGACGCGGTGCACGTGACCAGCGGGGTGGACTTGGCGGGCACGTTGGAGCTGAACTGGTTCCCGATGACTGCCGACCCCAATTCGAGGTTCGGCGGGCCCTACGACGTGATCACCTATTCGGGGGCAGGTGGCTTTGCCGGCGGCTTCGACGCCTTTACCGGCACAATCGACGACAGCTACGTCGCCGGCGTCAACTATGCGTCCCCCTTGGGCGACGGGGTCTATGCCGTACGTGTCACGCTGCACGACGTGCTTGCCGGCGACTGCGACCTTGATGGCGACGTAGACGACAGCGACCTGGCCGCTATCGAGGCCGGCCTGAATCGCGCCGACGCCGAATGGCCCGACGGCGACATGACGTTTGACGGGGCGGTGGACCACCTCGACTACCTCGTCTGGAAGGACAACGCGGGCGCGGCCGTGCCCGGGGCGCTGCCCGAGCCCGCGACGGTGACGCTGATTGCCCTCGGCGCGTTGGCCCTCGCGGGCCGGAGACGCCGCCGCCGGATAGACAACGCCGCCTGAGGGCGATAGGCTGGGCGCGGCCCGTTCGGAAGGAGCCGCCCATGCCGGCCTATCGCCTGACCGTCGGCAACGCGCCGCGTGACATCCGGGACTTCCCCCTCCCCGCGCTCGCGCTGCGCGCCGGACCGCCCCGCGCCGCGCGGCAGCGGGCCCATCGTGCCGTCGGCCGACGTGCGCGACCCCGCCCGTGCGGACCTCGTGGCTTCCCCCCATGTGCCCTGCGGTAAGGAGTTTCCATGAACGTCATCGTGATCATCGTCGATACGCTCCGGTACGACTACGTGGGCTTCCACGGCAATGCCTGGACCCAGACGCCCAACATGGACCGCCTCGCGGCCGAAAGCTGGGTGTTTGACAACAGCTATACCGCAGCCTATCCGACCATCCCACACCGCACGGACGCCATCACGGGCCGGCACGGCGGGCCGTTCCACGTGTGGCAGCCGCTGGCGTTCGACGTCCCGACGCTGCCGCGGATGCTGGCCGACCTGGGCTACTGCACGCAGCTCATCCACGACACGCCGCACCTGGTCAACGGCGGGCACAACTTCGACTGGCCCTTCCACGGGTGGACGTTCCTCCGCGGGGCCGAGGTGGACCGCCCGTGGCTGACCGACGCGTTCGACTGGCCGGACAACTGGGCGACGGACCCGCTCTTCGACGGGCTGGGCGGGGAATTGGAGGACTACGGCTACAACAAGATGCTCCGCACCTACGCCCGCGCCAACCGGAAGCGCAAGACCCTCGCGGACTGGAACTGCGCGAAGCTCTTCGGCGCGGCGGCGGAGTTCGTGGCCGACAACGCGCGGCGCGACAAGTTCTTCCTGTGGGTGGACTGCTTCGATCCGCACGAGCCGTGGGACGCCCCCCCGGAATTCATGAAGCGGCACGTGAAGGCCGACGGCTACGACGGCTCGATCGACCCGCGGAGCTTCACGTTCCACCGCACGGAGAACCTGCCCGAGGCGGCCACGCGGCGGATCGCCGCCCAGTACGCCGCGAAGGTGACTTGGGTGGATCACTGCCTCGGCGAGCTGCTCGACGCGGTCGACCGAGCGGGCCTGCGGGACAACACGGCCGTTCTGCTGACGGCCGACCACGGCACGAACGACGGCCGGGACGGGCGGTTCGGCAAGAGCTTCCCCGTCCGGGAGGGCGAGGCGCACACGCCGTTCCTGGTCCGTGTGCCGGGCGACGGCGGCGGGCGGTGCGACGCGATCGTCCAGCCGCAGGACATCGTCGGCACGGTGCTGGCGCTTGCCGACGGGCGGGCGCCGAGCAGCCTGGACTCCCACGACATGGTGGCCGTCGCCCGCGACGGGTCGGAGCCGCCGCGGTCGGTCGCGGTGGCCGGGCGGCCGTCGAACCACTGGGACAGCGAGAAGCAGCCGATCTGCTTCTCCGCCCTCGACGGCGAATGGTGCCTGGAGATCGCCGCCAGGCCCGAGAGCTGTCGGCTGGTCCGGATGGGCGAGTTGGAGGACGTCGCCGCGGACCACCCGGACGTGGTCGCGCGGCTGCGGAAGGCCGGGATCGACGAGATCGAGCGCCGCGGCGCGGCCCCGGGCGTGGTGCACTGGCTGCGGCGCGAGGGGGACGCGCCGTTCCCGCGGAACGTCCGCCACTACGCCGGCTGGCCCGGCCCGGCGGGGTACTACGCGTACTTCGGGCGCCTCTACGACGGGGAGTAGGAAGGCCCCGCGCCGCGAGCGAAGGAAGAGCAGAGCATGGAGCGCAGCGGGATTCGTATCTGGGGCGTCGTGACGGCCGTCACCGTCCTGGCCCGCCAGCACGCACTTCCGGCTCTCCCCCGCCGCCGGCTTGGCCGTGGTGACGCTGGAGCAGACCATGCCCTGTCCCTGCTCGAAGCGGCCGTCAAAGGCCTGATCTACGACGCGATGGAACCATGAGGGCGAACGCCATGGGTGTGTCTGTTTCCGCTGCCACGGTGCTGTGGCTGACCTCGGTGGGCTTCTGCGCTGCGAAGGACCCCTCCACGATGACCGGTTTTGTCAATCTCTCGTTCTCAGTCGGGGGGCAGACGCGGACGGCGGCGTTGTATGTTCCGCCGGGCGGCGACGCGTCCGGCCCCCGGCCGCTGATCGTGTACCTGCACGGTGCCGGCGGGGTCGGGGACAACACGGGCAACGCGATCAACGCGTGGATGGACCGCCAGCCCATCGTGAGGGCGATCCGCAAGAACCCCGAGCGCTTCCCGGCGCTCGTGCTGATTCCTCGCTGCCCGCGGGGGAAGATCTGGGCCCCCGTGCCGGCCGACCCGGTGCAGTCCGCGTGGCGGCTGAGGCGCCACGGCCGGAACCCGGCGCCCGATGCGGCGGCCCACGTGACGCGGGCGATCGATGCGGTCATCGCGGCCTATGCGGTGGATGAGGAGCGGATCACGCTCACGGGGCATTCGATGGGGGGAGAGGGGACAACGCGGTACGCGGCGCTGCACGCCGACCGGTTCGCGGGCATCGCGCCGTCGGCGGGTTCGGCCGTGATCGTGCCGGCCGACGCGCCGGCGCTGGCGCGGATGGGCGTGTGGCTGTTCCAGGGGGAGGCCGACCGGATCAGCACGGCCGCGCTGGCGAGGCGCCTGGTTGCCGCCATTCGCGAGGCGGGCGGCACGGTGCGGTACACCGAGTACAAGGGCGTGGGCCATGCCACGGCGGGTCTCGTCTACGCGGACGCGAAGGTCATCGAGTGGCTCTTGAAGCAGAAGAGGCGAGCCCCGGCCCCCGCCGCCGGGAAGGCGGGCCCCGAGCTCTGCGGAGCGGACGCGGCGAGCGAGGTCCTGGCCGATTTCTCGACGAAGCCCGCGCAGGTCCGGGCGATGGGCGCGCGGGTGAGAACGGACGGGGGCCTGACGGTGAGTTTCGCCGAGCCGGGAACGGGGGTGATGCTCACCGCGCCCCACGGCGCGTGGGACTTGTCCCGTTACGTCGCCGTGGCGATCGCCGTGCGCAACGTCGGCACGAAGCCGGTGACGCTGGTGGGCGAGTTGAACGGCCAGCCTTGGGCCAACAGCTTCCTGCACGTTCCCGCGGGCCGGGCGGACACGATGGTCATCCACCTGCCGCGCAAGACGCTGACCGACCGCCGCAGCACGCAGTTCACGGGGATGAAGGGCCTGCCGGGCGGGCACGTGTCTCACTGGGCGGCCTTCGATCCCGGGGCGGTGAAGACGGTGACGCTGTGCGACCTGGACGGGGTGTCCGTCGGGCAGACGATCGAGGTCGAGGCCCTCCGCGCCGTCGGCCGGTACGGTCCGCTCCCGCCGGAGAAGGTCGAGACGTTCTTCCCCTTTGTCGACCGTTTCGGCCAGTTCAAGCACCGCGACTGGCCGGGCAAGGTGAGCTCGGAAGCAGACCTGAGGCGGTTCGCCGCCCGGGAGGCCGACGACCTGAGAAGGAATCCGGCCCCCGCGAACTGGAACCGGTACGGCGGTTGGCTCGGGGGGCCGGTGCGGAACGCCACGGGGCACTTCCGCGTCGAGAAGTACGGCGGCCGGTGGTGGCTGGTCGATCCGGAGGGGCGCCTGTTCTGGTCGCACGGCATCGACTGCGTCCGCTTCGAGGCCCGCACCCGGACGCGGGGCCGCGAGGGGTACTTCGAGGCATTGCCCGACGGCTTCCATTCGGGGGCCGGCGTTGACTTCGCGGGGGCCAATCAGCACGCGAAATACGGGGCGGAGTGGGAGAAAGCGGCGATCGGCCTGGCCCGTCGGCGCTTGCGGAGCTGGGGCATGAACACGGTGGGTAACTGGTCGGACCCCAAGGCCTACGCGGGGGCCGGGCAGCCGTACGTCGTGGCGATCCACTACGGCGGGTGGGGCAAGGAGACGGTCGTCGACCACATCCGCGACCCCGCCACGCTGCGCAAGGCGTTGCGCAAGCGGCTGGCCGAGGAGAAGGGCGTCAGCAGCGAAGACCCGTGGTGCATCGGCTATTTCGTCGACAACGAGATCTCCTGGCGTCGTGGGATGAACGCGGAGGTCTACTACGGTATCGTGCGCGAGGAGGTCAAACGGGTCGCCCCGAACAAGCTCTACCTCGGCAGTCGCCTGCACGGGCACGACCAGCCCCACGGCAGCAAGCCGCACCTGGTCGCGGCCGCCGCGAAACACTGCGACGTGGTGAGCATCAACCGCTACCGGTTCTCGCCGGCGGACCTTCGCATGCTGGACGGCGTGGACGTGCCGCTGATCATCGGCGAGTTCCACTTCGGGGCGCTGGACCGGGGGATGATCCACCCGGGGCTTCGGGGCGTGTCGAGCCAGGCCCAGCGGGCCCATGCCTACGTGCACTACCTCACGCAGGCACTGAAGCACCCGAACATCGTCGGCGCGCACTGGTTCCAGTACCGGGAGCAGAACATCACCGGCCGCGGCGACGGCGAAAACTACCAGATCGGCTTTGTCGACATCTGCGACACGCCGTACCCGGAGATCGTCGACGCGTCGCGCCGCATCGGCCGGCGCCTGTACGAGATCAGGGAGGCAACCCCCGCCGCCGGTCCTTCCCGAACGCCCGGGCGCCGGTGATCCGCGCCGGGATCGCACCGCGCCTGGGAGGCCGGCTCCCGGTACGCCGAAGCTCCCTACGTCGCCGCCTCGCGCATGCGGCGGCGGACGGTCTCGTAGGCCAGCTTCGGGCGGCGCAGCTCGTCCACCGTGCCCTTGTTGTTCATCGTGCGCGGCCGGCTGTTGAAGCGGGTCTCCTCCGTGGTGATCCGCGTGTCGCAGAATTGCCAGATCGCGCAGCCGACGACGTCCGGGTGGTGGAGGTAGACGGCCAGTTGGGCGTCGAGGGCCTCGGCCTGGTATTCCTCGGTCCACTTGACGTGGCTGGGGTGGCGGTAGCCGGGAATCGCCCCCGCGCCGAACTCGCTGAGGATCACCGGCTTGCCCTTGCCCCCGCTGGCCGGGGAATGCAGCCACTTCAGCAGCCGCTGGAGGTCCTCGCCGACGTCCGCGGGCCGGTCGTGGTACCAGCCGGCGTAGCGGTTCCACGAGACGATGTCGACGAGGTCCAGGCAGGCGTCGCGCTCGGCCTTGTTGGACGCGAACGTCACCGGCCGGGAGCGGTCCAGGCGCTTGATCAGCTCGATCACCCGGGCGTGCTCCTCTCGCCCGGCGGGGGAGACGGAATCGCACTCGTTCAGGCAGCCCCAGATCACGATGCTGGGCCGATTCCCGTGCCACTCGATCATCTCGGTGGTGGAGGCGGCGATCTGCTCGCGGAACTTCGGCGCGTCGAACGGCACGGCGCGGGCGTGGGACTCCTCCCAGACGCAGAAGCCCATCTCGTCGCACAGGTCGAGAAACCGCATGTCGTTGGGGTAGTGGCAGGTGCGGACGAAGTTGCACCCGAGGTCCCGCAGCAGCGCCAGGTCGAGCACCATGGCCTCGAGCGGAATGGCGCAGCCGAACTGGCCGTGGTCCTCGTGGCGATTGTATCCGCGGAGGCGAAGAGGCTTGCCGTTCAGCAGCAGCTTCTTGCCCCGGACCTTCACGTCGCGGAAGCCGATGCGGTCGATCAGGTCGTCGACGATCTCGCCGCCGTCGACCAGCAGGGCCTGGAGGCCGTACAGCGTCGGCGAAACGGGGCTCCACGGCTCGACGTCCAGTCCGGTCATTCGGCCGGGGACTTCCACGGTCCCGCCAGCCGGGACGGTCACCTCCCCGAGCTCGACGTACTGGTCGCCCAGCGAGACGACGGCGCTGCGCGTCAGCGCCTCTCCGGCCCAGTTCCGCAGCCGGACCCGCAGGTCCAGCGACCACTTCTTGCCCCGGCGGGCCGGCGTGGCGAAGACGTGGTCGATGTAGACCTCCGGCACGTATTGGAGCACCGCCGGGCGCGTGATGCCCCCGTACGTGTAGTAGTCGTTCGGGCGGTGCAGGGCCGACGCGTCGCCGAAGCGATTGTCCACCGCGACGACCAGGTCGTGCGGGCCTTCGTCGAGCGGGCCCGCGACGACGGCGAACGGCGTGAACGCGTCGTAGTGGTGCCCGACGTGCCGGCCGTCCAGAAAGACGTCCGCCGTGTGACTGACGCCCCCGAAGACCAGCCGCACGGCCCGGTCCGGGTCGCCCTCGATGATCGCCCGCAGCCAGGCCTTGCCCCGGTAGCACTCCAGGCCGGGCAACTGCTCCCAGGCGCTCGGCACGTGAAGGGTGCGGGGATAGGCTCCCGGCAGGGGAGCGGGGCCCTTGTGGTCCTCTTCCAGCGCAAACTCCCACCAGCCGCAGAGGGACACCTCCGGCCGGACTTCGTGCTGATCGAATGTACGCAGCATGGTTGCCTTCCTTGCAGGGGTCGAGGGATGAGCAGACCGCAGGGCACAGTATCTGCGCGCGGCGCGGACTGCAAGGGACGGGGGGGGCGCGGCGCGGAGCTAGTCCATCAGGGCGTACTTCTTCATCTTCTTGTAGAGCGTCGTTCGGTTGATGCCCAGGCTCTTGGCGGTCGCCTGGCGGTTGCCTTCGTTGGCCGCGAGGGCGGCGGAGATAATCTGCTTCTCGGGCCCGTGGAGGGCCTCGGCGAGGGTCAGGCCCGTCTCGGCGATCATCTCGCCGGTCGGTGCGGACGCGCCCTGCACGACGGCGGGCGGCAGGTCGTCGACGTCGATCACGGTGTTCCTGCACAGCACGACGGCGCGCTCGACGCAGTTCTCCAGCTCCCGGACGTTGCCCGGCCAGTGGTATCGCTGCATCTGCTCGACCGCCGCGGGGGTGAAGCCCTCCAGGCGCTTGTTCGAGCCGTCGAGGTAGTGGCGGAGGAAATGCTCGCAGAGCAGCGGGATGTCGCCGATGCGTTCCCGCAGCGGGGGCAGGCCGATGTTCACCACGTTGATGCGGTAGTAGAGGTCCTCGCGGAAGAGCTTCTCCCGGACGGCTTCGGCCAGGTCGTGGTTCGTCGCGAGGATCACGCGGACGTTTACCTCCTGCGTGTCGTTGCTGCCGACGGGCTCGAACCGGCGCTCCTGGAGGACGCGCAGCAGCTTGACCTGGAGCTGCGGGCTGGCGGTGGCGACCTCGTCCAGGAAGATCGTGCCCTTGTCGGCCGCGGCGAACTTGCCCGGCTTGTCGGTGACGGCATGGGTGAACGCGCCGCGGACGTGTCCGAACAGCTCGCTCTCCAGCAGCGTGTCGGGCAGGGCGCCGCAGGCGACCTCGACGAACGGCCCGTCCCGGCGGGGCGAGTGGGCGTGGATCGCGCGGGCGATGAGGCTCTTGCCCGTCCCGCTCTCGCCGGTGATCAGGACGGTCGAGCGGCTGTCGGCGACCGCGTCGATCAGGTCGAAGACCTTCGACATGCGGTAGTCTTGCCCGATGATGTTGCGGAAGCTGTAGCGGTCGGACAGGGCCTTCTTGAGCTGGCGGTTCTCGGCCAGAAGCTGCTGCTGCTGCAGCGCGCGCTGGACGGCCATCCGCACGTCGTCGTCGATGATCGGCTTGGTGAGGTAGTCATATGCGCCGAGCTTGATCGCCTCCACCGCGGACTCGATCGTGCCGTAGCCGGTGATCAGGATCACGACGACGTCCGGGTGGTTGGACCGGACATGCCGCAGCAGCTCGAAGCCGTTGCTCGTGGGCATGGAGACGTCGGTGAGCGCCAGGTTGAACTCCGAGGCCTTCAGGCAGTCGATGGCCTTGGCGATCGTCCGGGCGGTGGTGACGTCGTAGCCCTCGAGCTCCAGGAACCCGCCGAGGCTGTCGAGGATGATCTGGTCGTCGTCGACCAGCAGGATTCGCGCGCCGGTTGCGGCCGGGCCTTCACTGGGAGAGATCATGAAGCAGGCTCCTGCGATTCGGGTTTCCAGAGCGGGCGCAGCGGCAGGCGCACGGTGATGCGGGCGCCGCCCTCGCCGCGCGGGGCGGCCGCGATCGTGCCGCCGAGGCGGGCGAGGATCTCGCGGCTGATCGTCAGGCCCAGCCCGCTGCCTTCCCCGGGGGGCTTGGTGCTGTGAAACGGCTCGAAGATGCGGGCGGCCTCCTCCTCGGTCAGTCCGCAGCCCGTGTCCTCGAACCGAACCTCGCACTGCGCGCCCGCCGGGCGGACGGCGATCGTCAGAATGCCCCCCGTCGGCATGGCATCCAGGGCGTTCTTGACGACGTTGCAGAAGACCTGGAACACGCTGCCCTCCACCGTGCCCTCGACGCGGTCGTCGAAGTCGCAAACGATCGACACCCCGGCCGACTGGGCCCGAGGCTGGAGGGCCCGGACCGCCTCGTCCAGCACGGCGGCAAGCTCCGCGCGCTCGCCCGCGGCCTGCCAGGGACGCCCCTGCTCCAGCAGCGCCCGGATGACGTCCGCCATCCGCATCAGGCCGTCCCGCACCTGCGACAGGTAGCCCCGGGCCTGCTCGCCCGCCACGCGCTCGGCAAGGCCGACGAAACGCAGCACGCCGTCCAACGGGTTGTTCAACTCATGCGCGACCTTCGCCGCAAGCGGTCCGGCGGCCGCCAGCCGCTCGCCCGCCGCGACGCGGCGCTCCGCCGACACGCGCGAGGAGACGTCGTCCACCAGGACCAGCACGCAGGGGCCGTCCGAGCCGTCGTCGCCGCCCAGCACCCCGGCCGACAGCGCCGGCGGCAGCGAGCGAAGGAACACGTCCACCACCAGCAGGCGGCTGGCCGTGCCTTTCAGGCGGATATTTCGACGGACCAGCCGCCCGGCCGAGCCCCCAAGCGCCGCCACCTCCGTCGCCCAGTGGACCTCCGAGCCGCTCGACTTCTGGAGCACTTGTTCCATGTGCCCGCCGGCAGGCAGCGTCGCATCGGCGGCGGCGTTCCGCAGCACGACCTCGCCCCCGGCGCGCACAACAAGCCCCGCCTGTGGCAGTGCATCCAAGAACAACGCCAGTGATTCTCGAAGCGTCGTGCCCATACGAGGTGTGTTGTGAATCTACATCGCTTGTTGTCGGAAATCAACAACCGTTTCGTTAGCGAAACAATCTGGGCCCGAGCGCCCCCGAACCGCGTGGGCGTGGGGATCTGGGGCTGCATTGTGTGGCCTGGAGACAACGCGGGCTGCGCGCTGGGCCCCCAAGGGCGTCTCAGTCCGCGATCGGCGCGTCGCCTAGGAGGTCGGCGATCCTCACGGCCTGCCCCGTGTCGATGCTGTGGTACGCCGCGACGCCGACCAGAATGGAGTACGCCCCGTCGACGTGATCGGCCTTGCGCCCGAGCGGATCGGCCGGGGGGTCTGGATCGAAGAGGTCCGCCAGCAGCTCCGGGTCGCCGCCGCCGTGGCCGCCCTCGCCCGTGCGGACCGTCACGCCTTCGGGCTCGCCGAAGTGCGGGTGCAGCGTGATGTACGTGCCTTCCTTCTTGATCTGTCCCGGCGCGGCGCTCTCCTGCTCCCCGCTGATGTAGCTGAACTGCGTCGAGCCGTGCTCCAGGCGCCCGCCCGTCCCGTTGAAGGCGATCTGGTAGCCCTCCCACGGCGAGTAGGCGTGCAGGAAGTAGTTCATGATCGCCCCGCGGCGGTAGCGCACGCTGACCGACATGGTGTCCCAGATGTCGATCTCGGGCGCGAAGACGCACCGGTCGCGGAAGTAGCCGTCCTCGGCCTCGTTGTCCAGGTAGAGCGTCTTGAGCTGCTCGCTGGCGGCCAGGTCCAGCACGAAGCGGCAGCGGTCCTTGACGGGGCAGTCCAGGCAGCGCTCGGCGTGGCCGGCCAGGCCCAGCCGCTCGGCTGTCGCCGGCACGTAGAACCGCCGGCTGGCGTGGCAGAAGACCTCCTCCGGGCGGTCGCCCAGCCACCAGTTGACCAGGTCGAAGTGGTGCGTGGCCTTGTGGACCAGCAGCGAGCCGCTGTGGTCCCGCATGCGGTGCCACCTCCGGAAGTAGTCCGCCCCGTGGCGCGTGTCCAGCGGCCAGGTGAAGTCCACGCTCAGCACCTCGCCGATCGCGCCGGCGTCGAGCAGCTCCTTGACCTGGCTGCGGTGGGGGGCGTAGCGGTAGTTGAACGTCACCTGGCACGACCGGCCGGTCTCCTGCACGGTTTCCAGAATGGCGCGGCACCGCTGCTCGTCGGTCGTCATGGGCTTCTCGGTGATCACGTCCACGCCGAGCCCCATCGTGCGGACGATGTACTCGCTGTGCGTCGCGTCCGGACCCGTGGTGACGATGACGTAGTCGGGCCTCGCCTCGGCGATCATGCGGTCGAAGGCCCCGGGCTCGTACGCCGGCACGGCCCGGCCGCCGAGAGACTCGATCTGCTCGTTCTTGACGCGCATCCGGCCCTCGTTGACGTCGCAGATCGCGACGATCTCGCAGACCTCCGGGTAGCGCTGGAGGATCGCCTTCGTGTACATCCCGCTGCGCCCGCCGCAGCCCACCTGTGCGTACCGTGCCTTCGCCATCGTGCTCTGCTCCGTTCTCGAAGGTGTCCGAACCGACGGAACGGACGATCGTAGCGTTCGAGGCGAGGCGTTCAAGGCGCATGTCTCGTTGGGACCTTTCCCCGCGACCGCCGTCCGCCTACAATGCCGCGACCTCCAAGCCCATAGGAGGAGCAGTGCATGCGTGACCTTGGCGTGATCTTCGACATGGACGGCGTGCTCGTGGACAGCTACCGCGCCCACTTCCGCTCGTGGCGGAAGATGGCCCGTGCCGTCGGCCTGGACATGACCGAGCCGCAGTTCGCCGCCACCTTCGGGCGGACCACGCGGGACATCATCCGGCACCTCTGGCCGGACGAGGCGGCCGCCATCGAGGACGTCTCCGCCTGGGACGACGCCAAGGAGGCCGCCTACCGCGAGATCCTCCGCGAGGACTTCCCCGTGATGGACGGCGCGCCGGAGCTTCTGGCCGCCCTGCACGAAGCCGGCTTCCACCAGGCCGTCGGCTCGTCCGGCCCACCGGAGAACGTCGCGCTCGTCGTCGAACTCCTGCCCGGCGCCGAGCACCTCGCCGCCGCCGTCACCGGCCGGGACGTTACCCACGGAAAGCCCCACCCCGAGGTCTTCCTCAAGGCCGCCGAGACGCTGGGGGTCGAACCGAGGCGATGCGCCGTCGTCGAGGACGCCCCCGCCGGAATCGAGGCCGCCCGGCGCGCCGACATGGCCGCCATCGGCATCACGGGCACGGCCGACCGCGGCACGCTCGCCGAACGCGCCCACCTCGTCGTCGATTCCCTCCGCGAACTGACCCCCGACCGCATCCGAGAGCTCATCGGCGCCGCGGGCTGACCTTCCCGTCAGAACGTGTATGAGAACTGCTCTTCGCGTGGCACGGGCATCTTGCCCGTGCGTCGCAGGGGCGTCTCGGCCCTGCTCTGCTGGCTTCTCCGCGGGCGGGACCTGCCTGCCGAGCGCCAGGTAGGCAGGTCCCGCCCGCGGGACGCATGGGCGAGACGCCCATGCCACGGTTCTCATACACCATCTCAGCAGGGATGCAGGGGATCCCGGGCTTGGGTTCCGAAACGGCGGTTCGGGCGCACGGTGACGCGATGGATTCCCGCGGCTAGCAGCAGACGACGGGCGGATCGAGGGGGGCGGCGGCCTCCACGCGGGTCCGGCCCGGCTGCGAGGCGATGTGAAGCGTGCCGCCCACGGCGTCGGCCCGGTCCCGCATGGAGACCAGGCCCATGCCCCGCCCGAGCGCGGCGGCGGGGTCGAACCCGCAGCCGTCGTCGGTGACGGCGAGGCACAGCCGCCCGTCCTGGCGGTGGAGGCTCACCTCGATGCGGTCGGGCTCGGCGTGGCGGAGGGCGTTGCGGATCGCTTCCTGGGCGATGCGGAACAGGGCGATCTCGACGCCCGGATCGAACCGGAGCCGCTCCAGGTCCTCGCGATGCTCCAGCGTGCCCTCGACGCCGGTCGGTTCACAGGCCGTCAGCAGCTTCCGCAGGGAGGGGACGAGGCCCAGCTTCTCGAGCGTCGGTGGGTAGAGCCCGTGGCTGATCTGGCGGACCTGCTGCATCAACCCGCCGCACTGGGCGGCGATGCGCGCGAGCGCCTCGACCAGATCCGGCTGGCCGGCCCGTTCGGCGTCGTCGCGAACGGACTGAAGGCGCAGCCGCAGGGCCATCAACTCCTGGCCGACCGAGTCGTGCAGTTCCCCGGCCAGGTGACGGCGCGCCGCCTCCCGCGCCTCGACCAGTTTCCCGTGTGCGCGCCGCAAGGCCTGCCGGGTCCGCCAGCGATCGGTCTCGTCGCGAATGAACGCCACCGCGGCGACGATCTCGGCGTCCGGGCCCCGCATGGGCGACAGCACGGTCTCGAAGCGGAAGGCCCCGTTGGGCATCTGGAGCGTATACTCCGTCCGCGTGGATCTGCCGGTGTGGAACACTTCCTGGATCGGCGAGAGCAGCGTGGCGGCCTCCTCGGCCGAGAACAGCTCCTCGAGCTTCTTGCCCTGGACCTCGGTCTGGGAAAGCCCGTAGCGATCGTCCGCCTCCTTCGTTCCCCACAGGGAGGTCAGCCGCCCGTCCCGCTCGTAGACCGCGATGGCCGTCTGGTGCAGCGACGAGAGGATCGCCCGCAGCCGCGCCTCGCTCTCGAACAGGGCCGCCTCCGCCCGCCGACCCTGCGTGACGTCGAGGACAATCCCTTCGCAGTGCGTGATCTCCCCTCGCTCGTCGCGCAAGGTCCGCGTCCAATCGCTCACCCACCGAAGCCGCCCGGCCCGGTCCCGCAGGCGATACTGCTGGAAATACTCCTTCCGAGCCGCCCGCACGTGCCCCTCGACCTCCACCCCGATTCGTGCCCGGTCCTCCCGGGGGATGATCTCGGCGTAGGAGACGCGCCCGGACAGGAAGTCCTCGGCCGTGTAGCCCAACTGGGAGACGTTCTCCGAGCAGTACTCCACGGGCCAGCCTTCCGCCAGCCGCCAGCGGAAAACCATCGCGGGGCTGCGGTTGACAATGGACTCCATTCCCTGGAGCTTCCTCAGCGTCGCGGAGAGCTCCGCTTCCGCCACTTTGCGCCTCGTGATGTCGCGGAGGACCGTAACGACGTGGCTGACCCCCTCGCCGGCGAAGAGGGGGAACTTCTCCGTCTCGGTCAGGACCTCCCTGTCCCCGAAGGTCGTTCTTTCCTCGGTCCGCAAGTCCCGGCCGGTCTGGAACACCCGCTCGTATTCCTCGTGGACGTGGCTCGGCAGGAAGGGGAACGCCTCCGACAGGTGTTGACCGGCGATGTTGTTCGTGAATCCCAGCTCGTTGCACCACCGCCGGAACGCCCGGTTGATGAAGAGAATGCGCAGGTTCCGGTCGACGACGTGGACGGGGCAGTCGAAGGCATCGACGATGCGGCAGCAGAGCTCGTCGGTCACGGGTCGTTCGTCGGCGGGCGACCGCGCACTGTCTTCCGGCATGACGTCTTCGCATCCCATAGCGCAGATATCCTACCGCGATCGGGAGGGGGCGGCAATCGTGCTGCGGAGGGTGTCTTGGCAGCGACAGGCGACAGGTCCTGCCAGCCGGTCGGCGGCGGCTCAGCGCGGCGGGGACGGGCTTTCGGGCGCGGGGCGCCGCACCGCGAAGAGGTGCCGCTGGCTGGCGACGAACAGTACGCCGTGGGCGATCGCCGGCGTGGTGGAGACCGCCCGGTCGAGGCGGGTCTTGGCCAGGACCTTCTTTGCCTTGCTCGCCTCGAAGACCCACAGGTATTTGCGCTGCGTGCCCACGTAGACCTTGCCGTCGGCGACCAGCGGCGAGGACCAGATCTCCTGGCGCGTCCGGTACGTCCAGAGCGGCCGGCCCGTCTCGGTGTTGAGGCAGTGCACCACGCCCGCGCCGTCCGCGGCGAACAGCAGGCCCCGAGCGACGGCCACCGTGGACATCGACCGCGCGATGCCCCGGTACGTCCAGACCCGCCCGGTCCGCGTGACATCGCCCGTCCGTGTCGCGTCGATGCAGTGCAGGATGCCCCGGGCCACGCCGTGCTCCGGGTCGCGTCCCACGGCGACGTATACCCGCCCCTCGTGGAACGCGGGCGTGGCGATGATCTCGCTGGGCCCGACATAGTCCCGCGGGACGTCGGCGCGGGTGGCGTCGCCGTTCCAGTAGTCGATCGGCCAGCCGTCGCGGACCTTGAAGTCCGGCGGGTTGCAGTCGTAGGACCAGACCTTTTTCAGGACGGCCGGCTCGTTGCCGTCCGGGACCTTCCCGAGGGTCTCGAAGGCGTAGCAGACGCCGTCGCCGCCGCCGAAGAACACCAGCGTCCGCCCGCCGACGCGCCCCAGCGAGGGCGACGACCATTGCCCGTGAAAGACCCGCCGCCCGATCCGCTCGGCGTCGACCGCCAGCAGCCGGCCCGTCCGCTTGTGCAGGACGATGAAGCTGGGCGCATCGGGCAGGGGGTTGGGCTCGCCGGGCATGCGGTGGACGCCGTTGCCCGTGCAGACGTACAGCGCGTCCCCGTGGACGAGGATGCTGCAGTTCGTCACGTCGTGCGGGGCCGACGGGAGCTGCGAGATCGTGTCGAACCGCCATAGAATGTCGCCGTCGCCCTCCTGAAGGGGGACCGGGGCGGCGCCGTTGGCGTCGCCGGCCAGGTAGCGCCCCTCGTCGCGGTACGGCCCCCCGTTGCCGTCGGCCAGGCCGGCGACGTCCAGGCAGAGCACCTCGGCGCGGTTGGTCATGACGTACGCGCGGTTGCCGTCGATCGTCGGCGAGGAGCAGACGCCGGTGTTCAGGTCGTCGAACCCGCTGCCGTGGACCTTCGCGCGGTAGCGCGGCGTGCGCAGCCGCCAGAGCAGCCGACCGGTGCGCTCCTCGAAACAGGCGATCACCCCGCCCTGGTCCGCCGCGACCCGCGGGTCGCGCCACGTCCCGTCGTTCGTGCCGACGAACACCCGCCCGCCCGCGACCGTCGGGTTGCCGTACGTCGCCGTCCCCAGCGGCGCGGCCCACAGGATGTTCCGCATCGCGTCGGGGTCCAGCCGTCCGCCCGTCTGTCGGCCGATCGAGAACGACGCCGGCAGGTTCTTCGCCGGCGAGACCATGTTCCGCGCCGCCGTCCCGCCCCACTGGGGCCAGTCCCCGGCCGCCGCCGTCCCGGTCGCCGCCGCCACCGCCGCCAGTACGCCGAGGCGTTGCATTGATCGTTTCATAGCGTCAGGATAGCCTTTCGGTGCGTTGGACGCACGCCGCGGGACGCCGGTTCCAGTGCCCCGCAGAAGGAGAAGCCATGAGACGTTCCGCCTCTCGCCGTTGCTGCCGCCTCCTGTTTGGGCTGGTCGCGCTGCTCGCCGTCCGCGGGTCCGCCACCGCGGCCGGGCCGCTCCGCATCCCCGACGACCAGAAGCACCGCATCGTGGTGATGACCGATATCGGCGGCGACCCGGACGACCGGCAGTCGATGGTGCGGTTCCTGCTGCACGCCTGCGACTTCCACGTCGAGGGCCTCTGTGCCGGCTTCGGCCACGGGCACTACAAGCAGACCCGACCGGAGCTGATCCGCGAGGCGGTCGCGGCCTACGGCAAGGTCGAGGCGAACCTCCGCAAGCACCGCGCGGACTACCCCCCGGCCGGCGAGTTGATGCGCCGGATCAAGGACGGCCACAACGGCGACCCGCACGCGGTCGGCAAGGGGATGGACTCCGAGGCGTCGGACTGGATCATCCGCGTGCTGGACCGCGACGACCCGCGCCCCGTGTGGTTCAGCATCTGGGGCGGGCCGCGGGAGCTGGCCCAGGCGATCTGGAAGGTCAGCCGGACGCGCTCGGCGGGGGAGTTGGCGGCCTTCAAGAAGAAGATCCGCGTGCACTCGATCGCGGACCAGGACCGCACGGCCGGGTGGGTCAAGCAGTACCATCCGGACGTGCTCTGGATCTTCTCCAACCGGCTGTTCCGGGGCATCTGGGCGGCCGGGGACCAGCAGATCGTCTCGCCGGCGTGGTTGGAGCGGAACGTGCGCACGGGCCACGGGCCGCTGGGGGCGATCTACCCGGCGAAGGCGTCCGGCAAGGACGGCGTCAAGGAGGGCGACACGCCGTCGTTTTTCTACGTCCTGCCCGACGGCCTCAGCGACCCCGAGCGCCCGGAGTGGGGCAACTGGGGCGGGCGGTTCAAGCCCAGCGGGCGCGGGCGGGAGTACGTGCCGGACCCGGACTACGAGCGAGGCCGGCGGAGCGAGTATTACAGCATCTACCGCTGGCGGCGGGCGTATCAGAACGCCTTCGAGGCCCGCATGGACTGGTGCGTCCGGCCGTTCGAGAAGGCCAACCACGAGCCGACGGCCGTCCTGAACGGCGACAAGACGCGGGGGGTGCGGACGATCGCGGCGGACGGCGGCGGGAAGGTCGCCCTGCGCGCCGCCGGCTCGACGGACCCGGACGGCGATCGGCTGGCGTTTCGGTGGTGGACCTATGTGGAGGCGGGAAGCTACTGGGACGCGCCCGCGATCGAGGGCGCGGACACCGCCGCCGCCGCCGTGACCGTCCCCGCCGACGCGGCCGGGCGGACGATCCACGTGGTCCTGGAAGTGACCGACGCGGGCTCGCCCCCGCTGACCGCCTGTCGACGGGCGGTCCTGAAGGTCCGCGGCGAGCCCGTCCAGCCCCCGGCCGGGGCGAACGTGCCGCGGGACCGGCGGCGCAAGCCGGTGACCGAACTGCCCGGCCCGCCGGACCGCAGCGGCCCGTGGACGTTCTACCGCGGGATCAACGTGAACGGCCCGGCGGTCGAGATCGACGGGCACCAGTGGGACGGCGACGGCGCGAAGGGCTTCGTCTGCGAGAACAAGGCGCTCCACAGCCCGACCGTTCGCCTGAGCCCGCCGACCGACCCGGCCCGCGCGAAGATGATCCACTCCTTCCGATGGGACCGCAGCCCGCGCCTGAAGCTGACGGGCCTTCCTCGCGGCCGCTACGCCGTCTACGCCTACGTCTGGGAGGAAACCAGTCCCGAGCGGATCGACGTGTACCTCCAGGGCCGGCGCGTTGCGCGCGACTTCGACACCGGTCTGGCGGGCGATTGGCACCGGCTGGGGCCCTGGGTGATCGAGGTGACGGGCGGCGAGATCGAGATCACCGCGCGCGGCGGGGCTGCCAACTTCTCCGGCATCGCGCTGTGGCGCCAGGCCCTGCCGCGAGCGAAGTAGTTTCTCTCGCGGCGGGAGGGCGAGTCAACGGGGCAGGGCGTCCCGGGCGATTCGCGCGGCCCCGACCGCGCCGGGGCAGTCCGGCAGGACGCATTCGACCCGGCCGAGTCGGCGGGTCAACTCCGCCGCGAGCCGGGAGCGGAACCCCTGCTGGCTGCGGAGGACCCCGCCGGCGAGCACGACGCGGCGGGGCCAGTCGCCGCCGGGCCAGAGGGCCTCGACCAGGGCGGCCGCCCCGCCGGCCAGCTCCGCGGCGGCGGACTGGAGGATTCGCTCGGCGACCCGGTCGCCGGCCTCGGCGGCCTGGAAGACGATCGGCGCGGCGCCGGCGACGCGGTCCTTGGCATAGGGGCGGACCCAGGCGGCGAGGTCCTCCAGGCCCCCCAGTCCGAGGCGCTCGGGCAGGAGCTGCCGGAGGCGCGTGGGCTCGGCGCGCCCGTCGGCGGCGCGGACGGCCGCCCGAAGGCCCCGCCGGGCGATGTCGAACCCGCTGCCGTCGTCGCCGAGGATCGGCCCGCGCCCGCCGACGAAGCGCTCGGCCCCGTCGGCCCGCCGGCCGAAAACCAGCGACCCCGTCCCGCTGACGACGAGCACGCCGGTGCGGTCCGCGCTGCCGGCGGCGAGGGAGGCGTCGGCGTCGTGGCCGAGCACGAGCGGCCAGGGCGGGGCGAGGTCCGAGGCGATCCGCCGCCAGTCGGCCCGGTCGGCGTCGGTGCGAATCCCGGCGAGGCAGAACGCCGTCGCGCCGACCCGCTCCCACCGCGTGCCGACGCTGCGGCAGAGCGAGGCGAGGATCTCCCGCATCGCCTCTCGCGCGGCGGGCTCGGCCACGGCGTGCAGGTTCGTCGGCCCGGCCGACCGCTGGGCGAGAATCTCAAGGCCCTCGTCCACCACCACGCCCGTCGTCCGCGTCGCGCCCCCCTCGATGCCGATGAAAAGGCTTTGGTTCATTGGCCTGCGCCATAGATCAGCGCCGCGGACCGCCTGCGGAGGAACTCGGCAAGCCCCGGCCGGCATGCCCACTCGATCTCGGTGACGGTCAGGCCCCGCTTGAGGCCGGCCAGGGCGCGGCGGTGGATCAGGAGGCGATCCATCTTGTCGATCTGCCAGTGATTCGGGTGAAGGGCGCGGAGGCAGCGGGCGATCTCCAGGCCCGTTCGGACGGGGCGGAACGCCCGGCGGTCGGTGACGTGGAAGGCCACGCCGCTGCACTCCTCGCCCTTGAACTTGCTCGCGGCCGGCGTGAAGCGCACCGCCTCGAAGCGAATGCCGGGCAGGTGCGAGTCCGACAGCTCGGCCGCCAGCTTCTCGCCGTCCAGCCACGGCGCGCCGATCCACTCGAACGGCGCGGCCGTGCCCCGGCCGACGGAGAGATTCGTCGTCTCCAGCAGGCCGATGCCGGGGTACAGCAGGGCCTCCGTGGGGCTGCGCATGTTGGGCGAGGGGTGGATCCAGCGCAGGAGCGTCTCGTCGAACAGCATGTCGCGCCGCCACCCGTCCATCGGCACGACGTGGAGGTCCAGCGCGAGCCGGCGGTCGGCGGCGTACAGCCGGGCCAATTCGCCGATCGTCATGCCGTGACGGACCGGCACGGTGTGGAAGCCGACGAACGACTCCCGACCCGCGTCCAGCACGGGCCCCGCCACGCGCAGGCCGCCGATCGGGTTGGGGCGGTCCAGGACGACGAACCGCAGGCCGGCCTCGGCGGCGGCTTCCATCGCGTAGGCCATCGTGGTGGTGTACGTGTAGAACCGCGTGCCGACGTCCTGGATGTCAAACACGAGCGTGTCGAGGCCGGCGAGCATCTCCTTCGTGGGCCGGCGCGTCTTGCCGTAGAGGCTGACGATCTCCAGCCCGGCCTCCCCGTGACGGGTGTCGGGGACGACGGCCTGGTCCAGCGTTCCCGCGAAGCCGTGCTCGGGGCTGAAGAGCCTGACGAGCCGCACGTCGTCGGCCTCGGCGAGGAGGCGAACGCTGGAGACCCCTCGCCCGTCCACGCCCGTGTGGTTCGTGATCAGCCCGACGCGGCGCCCGGCCAGGGCGCGGAAGCCGTCGCGCCGCAGCACGTCCAGGCCGGTCCGCACCGCCCGGCTGCCCGGCGGCCGGGGTGGGGCAGGCGCTTCCTCGAAGAGCTGCCCGGCCGCGCCGGCGATCGTGGCGATCCGTCCGGCGATCGGGTTGACGGTCCCCTTGCCGTCGGGGTGCAGGCGGCTGCTGAGGAAGATCACGAACAGGTCGGCCTCGGGATCGATCCACATCGCCGTCCCGGTGAACCCCCCGTGGCCGAACGCGCCGGCCGACAGGGCCTTGCCCCGATTGCTGGAGTAGCCGCTGCGGATGTCCCACCCCAGCGCCCGGCGCGCGCCGCCGGGGACGCTGCGCGGCGTGGTCATGGCGGCGACGGTTTGGTCGCCAAGCACGCGGACGCCGCCGAACTCACCGCGGGCGAGCATCATCGACGCGTAGGCCGCGAGGTCCCTCGCCGTGGAGAAGACGCCCGCGTGCCCCGCGACGCCGCCGAGGCGATGGGCGCGGGGGTCGTGCACCTGGCCCCTCATCCACTGCGTGCCGCGGCGCTCGGTGGGGGCGGCCCGGCGGCGGAGGGCCTCGCCGGGCAGGAAGCCCGTCTCGGTCATGCCCAGCGGCTGGAAGACCCGCCGCCGCGCGAACGCGTCGAGCCGCTCGCCCGTGACCTTTCGCACCAGCTCGGCCAGGACGATGTAGCCCACGTCGCTGTAGAGGAACCGCTTGCCCGGCGGGGCGACAAGCCCCAGCCCGCAGATTCGCCGCCATGCGGCCTCCGGGCCGGCGTCGTAGTCCGACAGGGCGTTGTCCGGCGTCAGCCCCGACGTGTGCGTGAGCAACTGCTCGACCGTGACCCGGGCCTTGCCCTTGCCCGCAAACTCGGGCAGGTGCCTGCTCGCCGGGTCGTCCAGGGCGATCTTGCCGTCCTCCACCAGCAGCAGAACGCTGGTCGCCGTCGCCAGGGGCTTGGTCAGCGAGGCCAGGTCGAAGACCGTGTCCGTCGTCATCGCCTCCGGCGAGGGCTTCACCTGCCGCAGGCCGTACGCCTTCAGGAAGGCGATCCGCCCCCGGCGCCCGACGGCGACGACGCAGCCGGGCATCTCGCCCGCGGCGATCCCGTCGGCGACGACGCGATCGATCTGCCGTACGTGCCACGCGTCGATGCGGGCCTCGACGGGGCGAACGCTGCGAAGCGGCGAGGGGTTCGGCATCGTTTCGCACCCCGCGGCGGACAGAACAAGCAGGGCCAGCCCGACCGTCGCCCGCGGCTGTCTCGGGGCCTTCGTCACGATGTGCATGGCGGTCTGCTCGGGCCTGCACGGAGGCCGTCAGTCCTGGGCCTTCTTCTTGGCCAGCTCTTCCTTCGCCTGGTCGGCGATCCGCTTAACGTCCTTGGCCGGCAGGGTCACGCCCGTGCCGCTGACGGCCACGGTTCGACCGACGGAGCCGCCGCCGGGCTTCTTGCGGAACACGTTGATCCCCAGCAGCTTCCCGTCGGTGGTGAACGCGGGCGCGCCCGGCTGGCCCGCGCCGAAGAAGTAGAACGTCCGCGGCTTGGTGATGACGGCGGCCACCCGTCGAACCCGCACGACCAGCTCCCGGTTCATGTGCTTGTCCAGCCGGCCGAGCATGACGGCCTGGGTCAGCCGGGCGGCCTGCGAGGCGGCCTTGGTGAGGTCGACGGCCCGGGTCTGCTTGCGGGCGTCCGGGTCGAGCTTCTCCTTCGGTGCGATGAAGGCGAGGTCCAGGTCCTCGTCTTTCAGCACGATCCGCGCGGGGACCTCCGTGCCGTCGGTCAGACGAATGCGCATCTCGGAGACCTCGCCCTTCAGCGTGGCCGACATCGCCTGCCCGCTGACGCGGACGTTGACCTTCCGCTCGTCGCCGATCGGATTGACGCTCGTCAGGGACGTCACCGTCAGGCCCGACGGGTCCACCATCGTGCCGACGGCCTCGATCTTGCGCTCCCGCTCGCCGCCCATCATGGACGCGAGCTGGCCCTCCGCCGTAACCGACAGGACGCCCTCGAGGTGCACGACGGCCTTGGCGTAGTCCTTCTCGATCTTGGCGGCCGCGTCGGCGATCTCGTCCGCGGCCCTCGCCAACCCGCCGGCTCCGGCCAGCAGAACGCAAACGGCCAACATCGTACGGTACTTCATGCTCCAGTCCTTTCCATGGGGTTCCGCCTGTCCGGCGGCGCGTGTGCGGTGCGGCTCAACGCTCGGCCGGCCAGTCCGGCTCGATCTCGATGTACATCGTGTGGATGCCCCGCTTGACGAAGAAGGCGACCCTTCGGGGCTTGTCGGCCTTGACGGCCTTGAGGACCGTGCGGGCGTCGGCCACCGCGGGCGTGGGCTTCCCGTCGATGGAGATCACCACGTCCCCGCCGGCGAGGCCCCCGAAGGCCGCCCAGCCCCCCGGCTCGGTCCGGACGACCAGGACGCCCCGGAGCGACGCTTTCTCCTTCCGGTGGAAGCGGTCCATGGCCGACAGGTCCCGCACCGTCAGCTCGAAGTCCTCGTCCTCGTACTTGGGCAGGCGGTCGGTGGGCGTGGGGGGCGCTTCCAGCGTCATGGCGATCTTGCTGCGCTTCTTGCCGCGGACGACCGTCAGCTCGACCGCCGCGCCCACGTCGTACTGGCGGATCATGGTCGGGAAGACGTCGCTGTCGCTCGGCTGGGACGCCTCGATCTCCATGCCGTCGACTTCGAGGAGGATGTCCCCGACCTTCAGTCCCGCCTTCTCGCCGGCCCGGCCGGGGTAGACCTGCGTGACCCGCACCCCCGTCTTGCCCTTCATGTCCAGGGCCTTGGCCAGTTCGGTGGTCAGCACCTGCGTGGCGACGGCGGGCCAGGGCTTGCGGGCCCGCGCGGGCTTGTCGGCCTCGGGTTCCCGGCCGACCTTCACCACCGTCAGTACCTTGTGCGTTCCGCGGTCGAAGTCGACCAGCACCGGCGTGGGGTCCTGCTTGCCCTTGGTGATCTCGGCGGTGAGCTTGCGGAGCTCGGCGACGTCTCGGACGGCCCGGCCGTCGACCTTGCGGATCACGTCCCCCGCGCCGACGGGGGGCTTGGCCTCGCCGCACGGCCCGCCGGGGCGGATCGAGTCGACCAGCACGCCGTCCTTGTCCGCCCGGCGGCGTTCCAGGGCCATCATCCGCGAGATGTCCCGGGCGGTGATGCCCCACGGCTTGAGCTCGATCGGGCGGGGTTGGGCCGGCTCGCGCGCGGTGGTCGTCAGGTGCACCGTCTCGCCCTTGCCGCCGCGGAGCAGGCCCACCGCCACCTTCTTGCCGATCGGCGTGCCCAGCACGAGCTGGTTGAACAGGGGCAGTTGCTCGGCGACGGCGACGTCCACGTCCACGCCGTCGAACGAGGTCAGCAGGTCGCCGGCGCGGAGCCCGGCCTCCGCCGCCGGGGAGCCCTCGACCACGCCCGCGACCAGCACGCCCGTCTCCGCCTCGCCGCTCTTGAGCCGGGGCTGGATCTGCAGGCCCGTCCAGCTCCGCTGGACGTGCCCGTGGGCGATGATCTGCTGGGCCACGCCCCGGGCGAGGTTGCTGGGGATCGCCCCGCCCAGCGAGCCGAGCCCGATCTCGTTGATGCCCACGATCTCGCCCCGCGCGTTGACCAGCGGCCCGCCGCTGTTGCCGCCGTAGATCACCGCGTCGTGGGCCAGCCACCGCACGACGGCCCCGACGTTCTCGCCGTCCAAGCGGAATCGCCCGGACATCGATGCCGGCAGGATGAGTTGCGTGTTGCTGACGATGCCCTTGGTGACGGACTGCGACACGGCCGCGGGGCTGCCCATCGCGTAGACGACGTCGCCGACGCGGACGGCGTCGGAATCGCCCCACTTGGCGACGGGCAGCTTACGTTTGCCGCCCTTGCGGTGCTCGAGGTTCAGTTGGAGGACGGCCACGTCGGACAGGGGGTCCGTGCCGACCAGTTTCGCGTCGATCTCCTCGCGGTCGGCGAGGCTGCACACGATCCGGGAGGCCCGCCCGGCGACGTGGTGGTTGGTCACCACGTACCCGTCCCTGCTGATGATCGCGCCGCTGCCCGCGCCGCGAAGCCGTCGCATCCGCCCGCCGGACGGCGCGGGGACGACGACGTAGACACGGACCAGGGCGGGATAGACGCCTCGCACGGCGCGGTCGACCGCCTCCCGGGCCCGGGCGCCGTCGGCGACGGCCGCGCAGGTTACGCAGAAGCACAAAACGGCAAGGGCGGACCGGCGGGGTGGCATCGCGGCCAGACGTTTCATACTCGTTTCTCCTCGGGTCGGCGGTACTGTCTATAGACGCCGCTCGGCGGCCCCGCCCTGCCAGGCGATTTCGTCACGGCTCGCGCAGCCGGCCGGTGCGGTCGGCGTCGGAGGCGTACTCGTAGTGCAGGACCTTCGGCAGCGGGGCGCAGTTCAACCCCGTGGGCCGCCCGTAGGAATCCCGGTCCGTGACGTACTGCACGGGGCGGACGGTCAGGGGGCGCCCGAGGGCGTCGGTCTTCTCGACGACGTGCCCGTCGGCGGTGAAGTCGGTCCGCTTGCCGCCCTCGTACCGCGTCCAGCCGGTTCGCTTGCCGGCGCGGTCGTAGCGGTACACGTCCCGCCAGGTCCGCGGCGTGGTGAGCCTGGCGTCCGCGTAGTCGCGCCGGAACGTCACGTGCAGCGCGCCGGGATACAGCAGCGAGCCCATCAGGGCGATGTTGAACCACTTGACGCGATTCCGCTCGTACTTCGTCAGCCGCTCCCTCGCCGGCGTATCTGCGGGGACCACGGGGGTCAGCCGCAGGATGCCCTCCCCGTCCAACTCGGCCACGCCGAGGCGGACGAGCTCGTCCCGGGCGGCGAGGAACGCCCGCTTGCGGGCCTCGTCCTTGCAGGTGTTGAGGAGGGCATGAATCTCCTTCGGGCGGTCGAAGTACAGGCCCGGGTCGTCCTTGACCTCGTTGAGGATGGCCTCGATGCGCTGCTTGACGGACTCCGAGCCGGCCAGGCGGGGCTGGGGCTTCGTCAGGACCCGGTTGCCCGGGCGCATCGCGATCTGGAGTTCCCGGCGAGAGGCGCTGTACTGCTTGTAGGTGGCCTTGTAGCTCTCGCTGGCCGCCTTCAACGCCTCCGAGGCGGCTTGGACGTCGCCCTTGTCCCGGCGGGCTTTGTCGAGCGCCTTCCGGGCGTCGGACTGGGCGGCGCGGGCCGCCTCGCGGGCGGCGACGGCGTCCTCGTAGGCCTTACGGGGCCCGGACTCGGAGGCCGCGAGGGCGTCCAGCTCCTTCGCGGCCGATCGCAGCACGCCCAGCGCGGGGCCGGTCAGGCGCTTCTGCAGGAGCTGCGCCCCGAGGCCGCCGCCCTTGCCCGTTGCCGCCGCCAGCAGGCTGCCCCAGTCGGTGACGTCGTACGATTCGCTCCGCACATCGGACGCGGAATAGCCGATCGTGCTGTCGCCGCAGTGGTAAGCGATCTCCACCAGCCGGCCGCTCGCGTCGTAGGTCCGGGTCTCGGACGGCAGGGCGTAGAACGTGACGAAGCCCGGCGCGGAGTAGTGCTCGCCGTTCGACACGAAGCAGCCGATGTCCACGCGGGGGGACTCGATCTCCGAGCCGGGCGCGACCGGCCGGCGGGCGGGATAGGGCACGATCAGCTCCACCCGCGAGCGGTCCTTCGCCAGCGGGCGGACCTCGATCCGCCTCGCGTTTCCGCGCAGGACGGACCAGTGGAACGTCAGCGGCCGGCCGTTGAGGTCGCGGCTGGCCTTCGCGCTGACGACCATGCGGCGGGCGGGCGCCCACGAGCGGTAAACCCGCGCGATCGCGGCGGGGGTATCGAAGAGCTTCTCCGTGTGGGGCGGGTCGATGAAGTCCCGGCCCTCGATGGCCTCGTCCTCCTCGACAACCTCCAGGTGCACCATGGGGGGGACCGTATCCTCGCCGAAGGCGTGAGCCCGGCGGACCATCGCCAGCGGGTCGACCTTCGCCCCGTCGAAGACCGTGGGGTGGGCCTCGCCCTTGAGGTAGTCGTCGGGATAGCGAACGCCCTTCATCGAGGCGCGGAGAACCATCTGCACCGTCGGCATGAGCAGGCCGGCGGCGACGAGTTTCTTCTTGACCTCCGGGCGAAACGCCGCCAGCGTGAACGCCACGGCCTCCATGAACGGGCGGTCCGACCCGCTGGAGCCCTGCGAGATGATCAGGTACGGCGTGTTGGCGGGGTACAGGTCGCCGTGGCCGCTTGGCCCGTTGCGGCCGGGGTCGTGGTCCCGGTGCTCCGGGTAGATATACAGGTGGTTCCGCGTGTACTGGCGGTACATCACGTCGGCGATCCGCTGGCCCATCATGGCGTGGCGGGGGTTGGACCCGCCCGCCGTCGCCGACGAGGACGTGGAGGAGTTGCCGAACGTCACGTGCGGGAAGACGAAGTAGCGCTGGAGGGCCCAGTCCAGCCGCCGCTCCTTGAGTTTCTCGGGGTACTCCACCTGGTCGAGCTGGGGGAACTTCGCCAGGCGGAGGCGCGAGTGCCCGCGGTCGCGGTTGTCGTAATAGTCGCCCACGTTGCCCGCGGCCGTGCCCTCGCCGTACCACTGACGCAGGGCCGTCCCCACCTTGTCCCGGTCCGTGGTGATCGGGCCCGGATCGACGTGGATCCGCCGGCGGGCCTCCTGCCCGCGGGGATGGGCCTGGTCGTAGACCAGGACTTTCAACTCGTACCGCCCGGCCTGGCTGTTGCGCGGGGTCCAGGTGACCCGGCCGGTCTTCGTATCGAACTGGAGGTTCTTCGGCACGGCTGCGGGCTCGCCGTCGCGGAGGAGCTTGGCGATCTCGAAGACCTTCCCCGCCGCCGGGCCGGGCCCGAAGGAGAACGAGACCTCGGTTCCCGGTCTGGCGGTGATCGGCTTGGGTGCGGCGGGGCTCGGCGGGGCGGCGGCGGCGCAGGCCGCGGCGGCCCAGCATGCCGTCAGGGCCAGGCAGCGTCTCGTCGGTCCGCGTGGGGTATCGTGGGTCGGGCTATCCATGGCCCCAATCATCGGCCAAGTATCGGGCCGGAGCAAGGCTCGCATCGGGTCGGGCGTTGCCCCCATGCGGTGGCGGGCATACGCTGTGCGGGCGGAGAACGGAAAGGGACGTGCCATGCAACGGACAGTTGTCCTCGGTGTTGCGTTGTCGGCGTGGGCCTCGTGGGCGGCGGCGGACGCCCCCCAGCCCCGCCGCCCGTGGGAGCCGCTCTACAAGATCCGCCCGGGCGAGAGGCAGCGGCTGACGCCGGCGGACGTCGTCGGGCCCGACGGGATCGTCTATCCCAACTGGACGCGGTGCGGCGTGCAGGGGGGCATTCCGGACGTGCCCGCGGCGGGGCGGATCGAGGACTTCGGCGGGCGGGCGGACGACGGCAGGGATGACGCACCCGCCTTGTCGGCGGCCTGCCGGGCCGTCGGGGCGCGGGGCGGCGGGGCCGTGGTGCTCGGCGCGGGCACGTATCACCTCGACCGCCCGGTCACCGTGCGGCATGACGGGGTGGTGATCCGCGGCGCGGGGCGGGAGCGGACGAAGGTCGTCTTCCGCTACGCCGTGCCGAAGTCCGGGGCGGGGTTCTACTGGCCCCCGGCCGGGGGGCGCATCGGCCCCGACACGCCCATCGAGCTGCACTGCCGGCCCAAGGGGCTGGCGAGGATGACGATCTCCCTCGGCGGGCAGGTCCTCAAGCGGTGGGAGCGGAGCAAGCACTCGGGCAACACGTTCGCGGTGTCCACGACGGTCCGGTCGGCGGGCGTGAAGCCGGCGGACGGGGCGCACGTTCTGCGCGGCCTCGGCGAGTACGCCGACGGGTCGAAGACGCGCTGCGAGGCCCGCGTCACGCTGGACTCGACGTTCGCGGACCGCCGGCTCGCGCCGCGGTGTGACGCGGCGATCACGTTTTTGGGCCAGGGCGAGACGGGCGGGAGGCTCGCGCTGGCCGCCGACGGCCGGCGCGGGGACACGACGCTACGGCTGAGGAATGCCGGCGGGCTGAAGAAGGGCGACTGCATCGTAATCGACGGTCCCGCCACGCCGCGGTGGAAGGCGCTGACGAAGAACGCCTGCCGGTGGGGCGTCTACCGGCGGTACGAGCTGCGCGTCGAGGGCGTCGAGGGCGATACCGTTCGCGTCGGCCAGCCGCTGCGGATCGAGTTCCCGACGATCGACGGTTCGAACGTGCGGAAGACCGTGCCGATCTCCCGCTGCGGCGTCGAGGGCGTGACGTTCGAGCAGACGGAGAATCTGTGGATCACGACCGTCCTGTTCCGCGGCGCCTGGAACTGCTGGGCCCGGGACGTAAAGGTGCGGATGTGCGGGCGGTACCCGGTCTACGGGCGGTACGCCAAGTGGTGCGAGATCCGCGACTGTGTCTTCGACGACGCGCACTTCAAGGGCGGCGGGGGCACGGCGTACGCGGGCTGGCAGCAGTCGTGCGACTGTCTCATGGAGAACGTCGAGACCTTCAAGCTGCGCCACGCCCCGCTGTTCCAGTGGGCGGCGAGCGGGTGCGTGATCCGCAAGGGCGTCTTCCACGAGTCCGACGCCCAGTGGCACGCCGGGTGGACGAACGAGAACCTGATGGAGCAGTGCGTCGTCTCGTCCGTCCGCGGGCACGGCGGGTACGGGTACGGCATGTGGGCCTCCCCGCCGGGCGACACCGCCCACGGGCCCAACGGGCCGAGGAACGTCGTCTACAACTGCGACATCCGCAGCCAGCGCACCGGCCTGTGGATGGGCGGGATGAACGAGAACTGGCTGGTCCTGCACAACCGGTTCGTCGTCGACCGCGGGTGCGGCATCTTCGCTCGCACGGCCAGCTTCGATCACATCCTCCGCGGCAACGTCGTGGTTCTGAAGGACGGCCGGAGCCCCATGGTCCACCTGGCCACCGCGGACTGCCTCGGCGTGGAGATCGAGGGCAACACGGTGTACGGCGGCAGTGGCGAGGTCCTCGCCGGCCCCGCGAGGCCCGCGAAGCTCACCGGCAACACGGCCCGCCCGCTGCCCGACAAGCTCCCGCCCCGGCCGAAACCGACCGTCCCGAGCATCTACGAGTGGCAGAACGCGAGGTGATTGCGGATTGCGGGTCCGCGTCGCGATGCGCAACGCCGAGATACGTGCCGGACGTCTGGCCGTTCAACCCGCAATCACCAATCCGCAATCCGCAATCGAGTTACCGGATCGCCCGGACCTCCAGGCGTTTGACCTCGATCTTCATGCCCTTGAACGCGTTGCCGCCGTGGACCTGGATGCCGATGCGGCCGGCGGTGAGGGTCTTGTCGCGGGCCTCGCCCATCTTCTTGCCGTTGAGCCAGTGGACCAGGCGGTCGCCGTCGGCCAGGACGCGGGCCTCGTTCCAGCCGTCGCGGTTCTCCACGGACTCGTCGAGGTTCGCGAACAGGAACATCTTGCCCGGGCAGTACAGCGTGCCGCTGAAGGCCACGGGCTTGGGGTACTTGAGGATGTCGTACTGGTAGCCTTTACCCCGCCCGGCCGGGTCGTAGCGGTACCAGAAGCCCGAGTTTGCCGGCCAGGTCATGCGGTAGGTTGCCCGCAGCTCGAAGCTGCCCCACGCGCCGGTGGTGTAGAGGTCGCCGCCCTTGCCGTCGGTCTGCGTGCCGATCAGCATCCCGTCGACCACCTTGAACACCCCGTTTCCGCGCTGCTTCCAGCCGGCCAGGTCCTTGCCGTTGAACAGCGACACCCAACCGCCGTCCGCGCCGCCGCGGGTGAGCTGCACGCAGAAGACGGGCTTGTCGGCGGGGACCTCCAGCACGCCGTCCTCGCCGACCTGCCCCGAGCCGATCCTCCCCATGTGCCAGTCCAGCAGCTCGTAGCGCATGCCTGCCAGCGCCCGGGCCCGCACCACGCCGCCGACGCGGGCGACCAGGACGGGCGTGGTCCCGGCGACGGTCCGGCGGCCCCCCCCGGCCGGGTCGGCGAGCCGGAATCCCGTGTTGAAGCTCGTGCTGACCAGCGACAGCGTTGCCTGCCCGCACGCCGCCAGCGGCTTGCCGTCCCGCGAGACCAGCGCGAAGGCGATGTACTTCTCGTCGTCGCCGACGCGCTCGTAGATGCCCTCGGGGTGGCGGATCCGCACGTCGCGGAGCGTCACGCCCGCGTCGAAGGAGACGGCCTCGCCCACGTTGGCCATCAGCCCCGCGAACGCCACGGCCGCGGGGGCGTCGAGGCGGAGGAACCCCTTCTTCCAGTCGAAGGTGATCTGCTTCGTGGGCGTGTAGGGGTTGTGCTGGTTACGGTCGGCGAACTTCACGACCGGGCCGATCACCTCGTCGTCCTCTCGCGTCGGGTCGATCTCGATGCGGCCGCCGTGCTGGTAGACGGTCTGGAGCATGTCCATCCCGTCGGCGCCGTAGGACCCGCCGTAGTCCATGCTGGCCGGGTCGTAGAGGCTCTTTCGCCCGTAGACGAACCGCGTGGGCTTCGGCGCGGGCGTCAGGGCCTCGTGTCTCCAGAGCAGCCCCGCGGCCCGCATCATGGCGTTCTGGACCTCGTCGTAGGTGTAGTGGTAGCCCTGGGGATGGCTGCCCGTGGTGACGTCCATCCGCTTGTCGAACGGGCGGGGGTGGGTTCCCGCATCGGGCACGGCCCCGAAGTAATGCCAGCACACGAAGTCCCAGTCCTGGATGCTGGCGAGCGCGGCGAGGCGGAGGGGGAAGTCCGCGCGGTACTTGGCGGGCTGCTGGATCTGCGTCTCGTAGCAGAAGAAGGGCTTGCCCTCGACGCGGTTGTGCTCCAGCCAGGGCACGCCCTGGCAGATGCCCGGCGGCTTGAGCAGCCAGTTGACCCACCGGCCCCGGTTGGCGCGGATCCGCTCGGCGTCCAGCGTTGCCCGCATGGAGTGCACGTCGGCGGGGTCCGGGGCGGGCACGTCGCGCCGCGGCCCCGTGCCGTTGACGTACGCGTCGTGGGCGACCGCGTCGGCGTGCTGGTGGAGGTACTGCGACTGGATCTCGTAGCCGATGCCCGTGTCCCAGACCAGCGGGCACAGCCGCGTGCTCTTGCCCCAGCTCTTGACTGCCTTCGCCTCCCGCTTCTTGTGGGCGAGCTGGAGGTCCAGGAGGAACGCCAGCACGTCCCGGGCGCGCTGGGGAGCGAAATCCTCCCGCGTGTACTGCTGCTTGAGCCCAGCCAGGACCGCGCGGGCGTGGGGGTTGGCGTCGTTGACGCTGGTCGCTGCGTCGGTCGCCTTGGCCATCGGTGCCAGCAGGACCGTGCCGTCGGCGAGGCTCTCGCCCGCGAGCAGTTCGCCCCAGGCGGCCCGGAGCTTCGCGCGGGTGGCGTACCTGCCCTTGAGGAAGGCGTTCCAGCGGGCGACGAGCTGGTTGCGGAAGAAGGCGGGCAACTTCTGCCAGCTCCCCCCGAGCATGCGGCGCATCCACCATTCCTCGTTGCTCAGCTCCCAGGCGACGAAGACGGGGTCGTCCGCCCAGCGCAGGCCCGTGTGCCGGTTGAGGTGGTGGGCGACGTTCCGCATGTTGCGGATGCCGATCGCCTCCAGCCGCGGGTCCCACGCGCGGGCGGGGTGGTTGCGGATCGGCGCGCCGAACTGCGTGACCCCGCGTCGGGTGACCTTGCGGCTCATCTGCTGGACCGCCGCCTGCCACGCCCCGGCCGTGGCGGGGTCGTCCACGATGCCGACGTCCTCCGGCCGGGCCACGCCGGCGTTGTTCAGCCCGGCCGCCCAGACCTTCAAGCCCGCCTGCTTCATGCGGTAGAGGAAGTAGTCCATGCTGTCGGCGGCCGACCCGTCACCCCGGGTGTAGGCCGTCGGCGTGTTGATCCCGCCCCAGAACCGGCAGGCGTTGAAGCCCAAATCCCCGTATCGTCGCACGAGCACGTCCGTGCCCTTGCAGGCCGTGGCGACCTTCTCGGCGCGGGCGGCGGGCGAGTCTGCGGCCCGGGCGTTCGCCGGCACGTACACCCCGCCGATGACCGCCCAGTACCGCACGCGCTCGCCGCCGAGCGAGAGGTGCCCGTCTCGGACGACCACGTACTCGCTGTCCGGGGGCAACTCGGCGGCCCGGCCGCCCGAAAGCCCCGCCCCGCCGAACCAGACCGCCGCCGTGACCATGCATACCATCGGCTTCATGCTGCTCTCTCCTGCTCGTGGAACCCGCGCCACATTCTCCCATCTCCCCGGCCGTGTCAACGGCGTGCGGATGAAGGGGCGGCGCGCGAAGGGCACTCAAACGTACGGCGGGAGCCGGGCGGTTTCCCCCGGGCGCGTTCGGCGGTATGCTCAGCCGTCCTCAACAGCGGATGCCCCTCGGCGCCGGCCGGGCGGGCCCCGATAGGAGACGTCGCATGCGAATTGTCGATTGCCACGTTCATCAGCGGGAAGAGGCCGATCCGGGCGAGGTGCTGCGCGACATGGACGCCCACGGCGTGGATCGCATCCTGGTCTGCTCTCCGCCCGAGCGGGTCTCGCTGCCCCAGACCCGCCAGAACCTGCGGGTCACCAAGAAGCTGTTCGACGCCGCGCCGGATCGGATCGGCGGGCTGGCGTGGATCGAGCCGACCCTTCCCGGCGCCCGGGGCCTGGCCCGCGAGGCCCTGGAGGAGATGGGCTTCGTCGGCATCAAGATTATCCCGGACCACTGGTACGCCTACGAGGAGCGGCTGGAGCCGTTCTGGGAGACTATGCACGCGCTGCGGGCGAGCATCCTGTTCCACACGGGCATCCTGTACGCCAACGACGACGGCTCGCGCTTCTGCCGCCCGCTGTGGCTCGAGAAGCTGCTGCACTACCCCGACATCCGCTTCGCGATGGCTCACATCTCCTGGCCGTGGTGCGAGGAGTGCCTCGCCGTCATGGGCCGCATGCGCGCCGCGGTGGGGTACGACAAGGGCCGCTGGCAGAGCTATATCGACATCACGCGCGGCACGCCGCTTCACATTCGCGAGCAGGCCCTCGCCAACGCCGTGAGCTTCTGCGGGCCCGAGCGCATCCTGTTCGGCACGGACAGCCGCGTGCCCGGCGGCCTGGGCAAGCAGAAGGACCACATCGCCGCCGACCTGGAGATCTTCCGGAAGCTCGGCCTGGACGAGGCCCAGATCGAGCGGATCATGTCCGGCACGGCGGAGGAGTTGTTCGCGGGGCATTGAACCCGGGCGAGCCGGGTCGACCGAGGGTCACGGCTTGCGCGGGATCGGCTTGCGGGTGTGCGGGCAGACCCGGAGCGCCTGCGGTTTCCATGTCCAGACGTGTCTCAGGGACCCATCCGCCGCACCAGGTGCAGGCGGAGGTGGTTCAGGGCGGCGGTGGCGGCGCGGCGGCGGATGATGGCGCGGTCGCCGGGGAAGACGTGGCGGTGGACGGCCGTGCCCGTGGGCGTGGCGAGGGCGATGTAGACCAGGCCGACGGGCTTCTCGTCCGTGCCGCCCGTCGGCCCGGCGATGCCGGTCAGGGCCAGGGCGTAGTCGCTGCCGAGCCGCTCCCGCGCGCCGTCGGCCATGGCACGGGCGACGGGCTCACTGACGGCGCCGTGCTCGGCCAGCAGCGGTTCGGGGACGCCGAGCAGGCGGTGCTTGATCTCGTTGGCGTAGCTGATGATCCCGCCGAGGAAGTAGTCGCTGGCGCCGCCGGTATCGGTAATCATGCGGCCGACGAGTCCGCCCGTGCAGCTTTCGGCGACGGCGAGGGTTTTTTCGGCGGCGCGGAGCCGGTCGCCGATCACGGAGGACATGGTGTCCTCGCCCGCGCCGATGTACCAGTCGCCCAGGCGGCGGCGGATTTCGGCGACGCTCTCGCCGGCGAGGGCCGCGGCGGCCTCGGCGGTGTCGGCCCGGGCGGAGATGCGAACGGAGATCCACCCGGCGGCGACGGTCGTGCCGACGGTCGGGTTGGCGTCGCGGGCCATCAGGTCGGCGATCTTCGCGCCCACGTCCGATTCCCCCGTGCCGAAGGCGTGAACGGTCCGCTCGGCGATGCGCACCGCGGCGGGGGGCAGCAGAGGGGCGATGCGGTTCTCGAAGATCCACCGCATCTCGTGCGGCACGCCGGGCATGACGTAGACGTCCGCCTCGCCGAGCCGCGCCGCAATGCCCGCCGCCGTGCCGCGGAGGTTCTCGATCGGCCGGGACCCGACGGGGAAGGTGGCCTGGACGCGGTTGGTGGGCACCATCTCGCGGCCGCGGCGCCGGAAGAAGGCCTCCAACTCCGCCAGGGCGGCGTCGTTCGTCTCCAGGCCGACGCCCATCGCGTCGGCTAGGCCGTGACGGGTGATATCGTCGGCCGTCGGTCCCAGCCCGCCGGTGACGAGGACGAGCCTCGCCTTCCCGGCGGCGTCGCGGAAGGCCTCGGCGATGGCCGCGCGGTCGTCCGCCACGGTCTGGTGGTGCAGGGTCTGGATACCCCGCTGGACGAGCCGACGGGCCAGCCAGGCGGAGTTCGTGTCCACTGTTTGCCCGCAGACCAACTCGTTTCCGACGGCGAGAAGTACGGCGTTCATCCGACCTCCGTGTCGTCGATCACCATGCCGCAGCTCGGACAGGCCGCCGCGCCGCCGCTGGAGTCGAGGTCCTCGCGGCGGATGAGGTCGCCGCAATGGGGGCAGCGGAGGGGGGGGGCACTACCCCGAGGCCGCCGCCGGCTGCTCCGCCCGCCTCGGACGCGCCGCGCCTGTTCGCGGAGCAGGAGGATCGTGGCGGGAATGCTCGTGCAGAAGACGGTGATCAGCAGCCACTTCCAGAAGGACCGCCCGGTTCGCGCCATCGTGCGAGCCGTCCGCACGCAGACGAACAGATAGCCGACCCCCGCCACGCCGATGATGGTCCATTGGTAGTCACTGAGCGCGACCATGGGGGCCCATCATACCGGCCTTGGGGGCAAAGGAAACCGAAATCGCCCTCGGAGGCGGGCCCCGCCGGGCCCGGGCGCACACACAAGGCCCTGATCGGTCGACACCGTCTTGGCCGGGCCATCCCGCGCCGCAAGCGGGCGTAGCCGCAAGCGGGATTACCGGTATCCCTTGGGCACGAGCCTGGCCGACAACGTATACCGTTCCCAGGAATGCCCGCCACACTTCGGGCAGGTGCCGTTCTCCGGCACGACCTTGGGGTCGTAGCCGCAGTAATGGCACGTCAGGAAGACGCGCTTGGGGCCGGCGAGGCTGGGGGGAACACGAAACCGGGGTTCCTCAGCCCGGGGAGAGCGCGGGGGGGACACGTTGGGATGCATCGTCTTCCCCGCGGCCCGCGAACGTAGCGATCGACGGGCTACTGCCATAACACACCGCCATTCCTACCGGTACAGCTACTGCGAACTTCAACACGGCACATCCTGATGGATTATTCGGAGAGACCCGGCTTCGGGTTAGCTTTGAAGCTAACCGATTTCCAAGTAAGGCCTTAAGGCCTTTTGGCTTTTCGGACACTTGGTCCGGCGCGCAGCGGACCCCATTGGCCGCTTGGCGGCGCGGCCGGAGCGGGTATAATGCGTGGCCGGTCGAGCCATGGCAACGACGGCCGGACGCGGTGGTCCGGGCCGTCGGGGCCAAGGAAAGGGATCCCGTTGAGGCGACGAGTTGGATGGGTCTGTTGGGTTGTCCTCGCTGCGGCGGGGAGCGGGTGCGACACTGCGCCGATCTACTCCGAGGCCAACCGGGAGTTGGCCATCGGGCGCGTGCCGGACCGGTCTCGATGGCGCGTGCGGAGCGCCTCGCAGATGAAGGACCCCGCGCGGGCCATCGACGGGAGCGTCAACACGGCCGCCACTTCGGTCGCCGGCGCGAACGCGCCGAGCCTGACGCTGGACTTGGGCAAGGCGGCGTTGTTCAACATGATCGCGATGGACCACGGGCCCGACGAATTCGGCTTTGCGCGGCGGGTCGTGGTTCGCACCAGCCAGAACGGGCGGGACTTCACGAAGCGCTACGAGGCGATCGGCACGCGGCGCGTCAGCAGCCTGATGCTCGTCCGCCCGGTCGTGGCCCGGTTTGTGCGGATCGAGGCGGCCGCCCCCGGTGCCAAGCCCTGGTCCATCGCCGAACTGCATTTTCAATAGCGGCGAGAGGCGAGCGTGCGGATTCCGAGACGCCCGATTCCATGATCTCCACGGCAGAGCCCAACACGCGGCGGCGCAAGCTCCGGCTGATCAACCCGCGCAGCCCCCTCAGCACGATCACCATGCCGGAGATCATCCAGAAGATGACCTTCTCCCGCCGCGCGCTGTTCATGCCGCTGAATCTGGCGATCTGCGCCGCCGTCGTCCCCGATGGCTGGGACGTGGAGATCGTCGACGAGAATCTCGGCGGCGACGGGGAGCACCGGGCCTCGGCCGAGGGGATCGACGCCGTCGGCATCGGCGCGATGACCACCCAGGCTCGCCGCGCGTACGAGCTGGCCGACGCCTACCGGGCGATCGGCGTCGACGTGATCCTGGGCGGGATTCACCCGTCGGCCCTACCGGACGAGGCCCTCCAGCATGCGACGATCGTCTGCCGCGGCGACGCCGAGGGCACCCTGCCCTTCGCGCTGCGGGACCTCGCCGCGGGACGGCCCCAACGCCTCTACGACTGGCGGGACCACCCCGACGAGCCCATCGCCACGCCTCGCAAGGACTTGCTGGACCCGAAGGAATACCTCGTATTCAACCCGATCCAGACAACACGCGGCTGCCCCCACGGCTGCGAGTTCTGCACGACCCCCGCGATCTTCGGTCGCCGGTTCCGCCAGCGGGCGATCGCCGACATCATCGAGGAGATCCGGGCCGCCAAGGAACGGTTCCAGTCCCGCGTGTTCATCTTCTCCGACGACGACGTGGCGGGCAATCACCGGTGGGCCATGGAGCTGTTCGCGGCGATGAAGCCCCTCGGCGTACGGTGGGCGTCGCAGTGCGACATCCTGATCTCGGGCAACGACAAGCTGCTGGCGGCGATGCGTGACAGCGGGTGCATCGGTCTGATCCTGGGCCTGGAGAGCCCCAACAGCGAGACGCTCCGGCTGGCGGGCAAGCGGTACGCCCGGCCGGAGGAGTACCTGGGGCGGATCGCGAAAATCCAGTCGTACGGCATCAGCATCTGGGGGAGTTTCATCTTCGGGTTCGACACGGACGGCTGGCGGGACTGCATGGAGGCGGTCCGGTTCGCCCAGCGGGCGAAGCTGTGCATGAGTTGTTACCCGATCCTCACGCCGTACCCGGGCACGGCGCTGTACGAGCGGTACCGCCGCGAGGGCCGGCTGCTCAGCGCGCGGTGGGAAGACTACAACGGGGCGACGGTCGTGTTCCAGCCGGAGCGGATGACCATCGACGAGCTGCGGCACGCCCAGATGGCGGCCTTTCACGAGTTCTACACGCCCGCCAGCGCGCTGCGGCGGCTGGGCGTCTGGCCGCTGAAGCGGAACAGTTGGCTGGCGAACCTGGCGATCCACCGGGGCCTGACGCACTATTACGGCCGCCGCGCCCGCCCGCTGCCGCGGTTCGGGGACTACCTCGCGCCCGATCGCGCGCGCCGGATCGCCCGCAGCCTCGGACAACGCGCGAACGAGGAGACCCCCCATGCCTGCCGAGCCTGAGCCCGCCCCCGCCGCCGGCGTGGACGGGCGGTACTACGCGGCCGTCGGCGCGCTGCTGGTGGTCATCATCGCCGTGCTGGGGGTGCTGTGGCTCCGGGAGCGGCGCATGACGGCGGCGCTGCAGCGGGAGTTGGCCGAGACACGGCAGCGGACGGCCACGGGCGCGGGCCTGCAGGCCGCGCTGAGTCGCCTTGCCGCTCCCCGCGGGCCGACGACCCGGCCGCTGGCGCGGGCGGACCTGCCGGCCGAGACCGTCACCTGGAACGGGCGGTCACGGACGGTGCTTCGCGTCGGGGCGGCGGCGGGGCGGCGCCTCGGCCTGGAGCCCGGCGACGTGATCGTGGTCTCTCCGCCACCCGCCGGCGGGGCGGACGAGTAGTCCTGCCGCGGCGCGTTCCTGCGGGGTCCGCCGTTGCCCGGGCCGCCTCGCGGGGGTATCATGTCGGTCCTGAGGACCGGACCACGGCGTGCCATGAAGCTCCGCGCAACGTTTTCCAAGCGGCACTTGCTCGTTCTCCTGCTGACGCTTTCGGCGATCGCGGCGGGGATGGGCTCGCGCGCCGCCAGACCGCTCCGCCACACCGCGGGCCTGCTCCTGCCCCCCCTGGCCGATGCGCCGATGTACCTCGTGACACAGGTCTCCGGGCGGGCCGACGCGGAGCCGTCGGCCGGGATGACGGCGGCCGAGGCGCGGCGGCTTCGCGAGAGCAACGCGTCCCTCCGCCGGGAGGTGACGTACTGGCAGCACTGGTACGAGGTCTACCGCCGCCGGGCGGAGGACGTGGCGAACTTCCAGCGGATGTACGGCCCCACCCGGGACCTGGGCTGCGAGATGATCCCCGCGCGCGTCGTCCTGGGCGGGTCGCTCCCGTACGACCGGACGCGGGAGGTCAATCCCGGCGGGGCGCGGACGGGCTCGGCGGTGACGACCCGGCTGCTGGCCACGCAGCGCGCCAAGGCCCTGCCGCCGAAGCTGGCGGCCGTGCACGCCAACTCCCTGGTCGGGCGCATTATCGACTCCGGCGCGTTCAGCGCCCGCCTGCAACTGGTCACGGACCGGGATTTCCGCATTCACGCCCGGGTTCGCCGGGTCCTTACCGGCGAGCCGCGGATGGTCAACGTGATGCAGGGCAACATGCCTCGCATGACGGTCCTGAAGCCGGCGAACAACCACCCGATCGAGGGGATCGCCCGGGGCGACGGCGACGAGCACGTGATCGTCGAGGACGTCAAGGAGTACCTGAAGGTCCGCCCGGGCGACGAGCTGCTGACGAGCCCGGCGGGGGGGCGGTTTCCCACGGAGATTCGGATCGGGTCGGTCGTGGCGGTCCGCCGGAGCAAGGACCCCCGCCGCGTGGTGTTGAGGGTCCGCCCGCACGCCGACCTGGGCGCGGTGCGGGACGTGTACATTCTCAGCCCGCTCCGCCCGCCGGCGGAGGAGTGAGAGATTGTCCCGAGGGTATTCGCCCAGAGGACGTGCGACGTTGGACGGCGAGACGGGTGTTTGAGTAGCAATGCGTTGGATTCCCTTCATCATCCTGGTCTACGTGGTCGTCCTGTTCCAGACGACGCTCGGGCGCGTGCTGGTCTTCTCGACGACCGCGGCGGGCACGATCGGCCCGGACCTGACGGCCCTGCTGGCGGTGTTCGTGGCGTTCTACGTCCGCGGGTGGGCCGACGCGATGCTCGCCGGCTGGGCCCTGGGGCTGGCGGTGGACCTGACGACGGTGGGGGGAATCGGGTCGGGGACGGTGGTCGGGCCGATGGCGATCGCCTACGCCCTGGCGGCGGGGATTCTGTTCCGCATCCGCGAGGCGTTCTTTCGCGAGCGGGCCCTGACCCAGGCGCTGCTGGCCGGGGGCTTCTGCCTGCTGGCGCACGCGGCGTGGGTGACGATGCAGTCGCTCCTGACGCCCGGCGGGGTGAGTTGGTCGGGCTACGGGCAGACGCTGCTCCAGGCGGTGGGGCTGGCAGGCTACTCGGGCGCGCTGATGCCGCTGGCCCACTATCTGCTGACGAAGTGCCAGCGATGGATTCTGACGGCGCCGGTCGGGCCTGGGACCCGGCCGCGGCGCTGAGAAATGCGACACGATGTACAAACAGCGCATGAAGGTGTTTCTGGTAGTGCTGACCGGCGTGATGCTGGTGCTGGCCAGCAAGCTGGTTCACCTCCAGATCATTCACGGGCAGGACCATCGCAATGCGGCCGAGGAGGCGATGCGGTCGGTCCAGGTGCTCTCGGTGGTGCGCGGGAAGATCACCGACCGCGAGGGGCGGATCCTCGCCCTGGACGAGCCGTGCTTCGACTTCCGCCTGCACTACCGGTTCCTGACGGCGAACGAGCCGGCCGGGCAGCGCTGGGTGCGGCGCCAAGTCCGCCTGATCGCGCGCAAGGAACGCATCAGCATGGAGGCGGCCGGCCGGCGCTACAAGGAGCGGAGCGACTACACCTGGGCGGGGGCCCATCGCGAGGCCGAGCGCATCGGCGTGGACCTCGACGGCGAGGTCCGGCGGATCGTCGAGCGCGTGCGCGAGATTCGCCGGATCGTCAATCTCCGGCACGTCACGGAGGTCACGGTTCGGGACGAGCAGCAGTATCACGCGGTCCTCACGGGCCTGGACGAGACGGCGGCGCTGCGTCTGAAGACCCGCCTGGAGCGGATGATCGGCGCGGAGGTTCGCTCGAGCTACCGGCGGTGGTACCCGTACGGGCACGACGCGTGCCACGTCATCGGCATGACGGGGAAGGTCTGGCCGGAGGAGATGGAGCGGCTGAACCTGGCCGCCTCCGAGGCCGACTGGCTGACGCGGGTGCGGCACAACTACCTGCCGGGCGATCGGATCGGGAAGGTGGGCGTGGAGAAGATGTGCGAGCGGACCCTGCGCGGGCGGCGCGGGTACCGCCGCTTTCGGCTGACGGGCGAGGAGCTGCGGGTGGACCCCGGCATCCAGGGCCGGGACGTGCACCTGACGCTCGACGTCGTGCTGCAGCGCAAGGCGGCGGCGCTGCTGGAGGCCAAGGGTTTTACCGGCTCGGCGGTGGTGCTGGGGCTGGGCACGCCGCAGGCCCCGCGGTGCGAGGTGCTGGCGATGGCGTCCGTGCCGACGTACGACCTGAACACCTATCCCGCGGAGTACCCCGACCTGCTGGCCGATGCGGTCCGCCTGCCGCTGATGCACCGGGCCATCGTGCAGCGGTACCAGCCCGGCTCGACGGTCAAGCCGCTGGCGGCGATGGCGGGGCTGGGCAGCGGCGCGATCGGTCTGAGCACGACGATCAACTGCCGCGGCTACCTGTACGACCCCACGGCGTTTCGCTGCTGGATCTGGCCGAAGGCCCACACCGGCCACGGGTCGCTGAACGTGGTCGAAGCGCTCCAGCATAGCTGCAACGTGTTCTTCTACGAGGTGGGCAACCGGGTCCATGCCCGGCGATTGTGCGAGTGGTTCGCGATGTTCGGTTTCGCGGACAAGCCGGGAATGGGCCTGCCCTCGGAGCGCCCGGGGACCGTGCCCACGGAGCAGTGGCTGCGGGCGAAGGGGAGGGCGTGGCTCGAGAAGCGGGGGCGCTGGCCGCAGCTCTACACCCGCGCCGACCCGCGGTTCTGGTGCATCGGCCAGGGGCTGCTGACGGCCACGCCGGTCCACCTGGCCGCCGCGATGGGGGCCATTGCCCAGGACGGGATCTACCTGAGTCCGCAGATCGTGCTGGAGGGCGGCCCGCAGCAGGCTCGCCGGGACCTGCCGGTCCCGCCCGCGCACGTCGCCGCCGTCCGCGAGGGGATGCACCGCGTGGTGAACCACCGGCGGGGCACGGCGTGGAAGTACTTCCACGGGCCCGACGTCGAGCCGCTGGACGGCGTGGACATCTGCGGCAAGACCGGGACGGCCACCACCGCGGCGCAGCGGGTCGACTCGAACAAGAACGGACGGATCGACGGGGGGGACCGGGTTGTCCGCCGAGGCGATACGGCGTGGTTTGTCGGCTTCGCCCCGTACGAGCGGCCGGAAGTGGCCTTCGCGGTGGCGGTGGAGTACGTCAAGGAAGGCGGCGGGGGGGCCAACGCCGCCCCGATCGCCCGGGAGCTCGTCCGGGCGTGTCAGGAACTGGGATACGTCCGCCGGTAACGGCTCGGTGGGACATGAAAGCACTCGAAGCGGTCAAGAGATACGTTCGCTACACGAGTTGGCCGGTCATCGTGGCCATGCTCGTGCTGATGACGTTCGGCGTGCTGGCGATCGAGATCTCCGAGCAGGCCGACCCGTACCTGAAGGGCTTTGCCCGGAAGCAGTTGATCTTCGCGGCCGTGGGGGTGGCGGCCTTTGTCGCGGCGACGGTCGTGCCGTACTCGGTCATCGGGCAGATGGCGTACCCGCTGTTCGCCGCGACGCTGGGGCTGCTCGTGCTGGTGCTGTTTCTGCCGGCGATCCGCTACTCGCACCGGTGGATCGACCTGGGGTTCGTGCTGGTCCAGCCGTCGGAGATCGCCAAGATCGCGTTCATCGTCCTGTTGGCGTGGTACCTCAAGACGGGCGATCATTACCGAACGCTCCTCGGCCTGGTCGTGCCGTTCGTCCTGACGCTCGTGCCGATGGGGCTGATCCTCGTCGAGCCGGACCTGGGCACGGCGCTGTTGTTCCTGCCGACGCTGTACATCATGCTGTTCATGGCGGGCGCGAAGCTGCGGCACCTGGGGGGGATCGTGGCGGTGGCGACGGTGTTGATCTTCCTGCCCGTTCCGCACCGCCTGCCGGCGGACATGAAGCCGTCGGAGGCCCTCGACCGCGAGGCGCTGGCGTACTGGTCGGACCACGAGAGCGGGCGGATGGTCTCCGCGGCCCCGCTGGTGAAGATGAAGAGCCACCAGGTGCGGCGCATCCTGGGGTGGCTCCGCCAGGACGACCTGAGCCTCGCCCGCGACGCGGGTTTCCAGCTCCGCCAGGCGAAGATGGTCATGGGCGCCGGGTGCCTGACGGGCCAGACCGAGCAGTCAAAGGCCTACGAGTACTTCCGCATGTTGCCGGACGACCACACGGACTTCATCTTCAGCGTGGTCGGCGGGCGGTGGGGGTTCTTCGGGTGTGCGTCGGTGCTGTTCTGCTACGGCGTGATCTTCCTGTTCGGCGTGGAGATCGCGGTCATCACCTACGATCCGTTTGCCCGCCTGTTGGCGGTGGGGGTGCTGGCGCTGCTGTTCGCGCAGATCGTCATCAACGTGGGCATGACGCTCGGGCTGATGCCGATCACCGGCATGACGCTGCCGCTGGTCAGCTACGGCGGGTCGTCGCTGGTGGTCAATTGCGTGGCGCTGGGGCTGCTGGTGAACGTCGGCATCCGCCGGCCGATCCTGCTGGGCAGACGCCCGTTCGAGTACGGCCAGAAGAAGGACAAGCCGCCCGCCCCGTACGGGCCGGTGGGCGGCGAACCCCTGCCCATTGCGGATTCCGGATTCCGGAGTCGGAACTGACCGGGCGGCACTTCTGCGCCGCCGCGCCGATCCGCCGTCCGGCCCTTGGCGGGGCCGGGACGAGCGATCCGAAATCCGCAATGGACTCAGCCCGGCACGTAGCAGAAGTACAGCAGCCACAGGACGGCCAGGCCCGCGTAAATCGCCCCAAGGAACCAACAGCCGATTTCGGTGATCCGGTGGCGAGAGAAGGCCAGCAGGATCGCCGTCGCCCCGGCGAGAGTGCCGAACTTGAATGTGGAGAGCTGGACGGGGCAGTGGATAAACTGCCTCGCCAGCGGATTGGCCTCCTGGAAATCGCCCAGGTGCATCGCCATTCGCGTGAAGACGTAGTCGAACACCGCGACGATCCAGATCAGCACGAGCATCAGCAGGACGCGGCGCGACCGCAGATTGCCCGCCGTCGGCAGGCCCGTGCCGGAGAGGGTCCACCACGTGCGGCGGGGGGCCTCTCCGGAGGCCGACGGCTCGGAACCCGACATGCCTTGCGCCGTGCCCATCTCGTTGACGAAATCGGCCTGGCCGGCGGGGGGCTTGAGTAACGACAATGCCCGAACCCGACAAAGGCAGGCGGCTGGCGTTTTCCCGGCAGATCGAGGTCGATCGCCTGCCGCGGCGCGACGGGCTCGTCCTGCCTGATGGCTATGAGACGGCGGTCCACGTCTACGCGGTCCCGGCGGGCGTCGCGCGCCGCGCGCCCGTTGTCTACCTGCACGGGATCCAGTCGCACCCCGGGTGGTTCGTCGCCTCCGCGGCGGCGCTGGCGGGGGCGGGTCATCCCGTCTACCAGCCGACCCGCCGGGGCAGCGGGGCCAACCGTGAAGACCGCGGACACGCCCGCTCGGCCGACCAGTTGCTCGACGACCTCGCCGCCGCCTGCCGGTTCGCCCTCGACGACAGCGGGGCCGCGCGGTTCCACCTGGTCGGCGTGAGTTGGGGCGGGAAGCTCGCGGCCGCATTCCTCGCCGCCGGGGCCGAGGGGCTCGACGTGGCCTCCTTGACGCTCGTCGCGCCCGGCATCGCGCCCCGGGTGGACGTCTCCGTTGGGGTGAAGCTCGCGGTGGGGCTGTCGCTGCTGTGCTGTCCGCGGCGCCGGTTCGACATTCCGCTCAGCGAGGTGGAGCTGTTCACGGACAACGAGGCGATGCGGCGGTACCTCCGCGGCGACCGGCACCGGCTGCACCGCGCGACGGGGCGTTTCCTGTACGTCAGCCGCTGCCTGGACCGGCTGCTGCGGCGCGCACCGCGCGGGGCGATCTCGGGCCCCACCACGCTGGTTCTCGCCTCCCGCGACCGGATCATCGACAACGCCCGGACCCGCGCCGCCGTCGACCGCCTGGCCGACGAAGAGACGCGTGTGGTCGACCTTCCCGGCGCGCATACCCTCGAGTTCGAGGAAGACCCCACGCCTCTCTTCGATGTCCTTCAAGACGCAGCTCGCGGGTCTTGAGGCCTGCTCGCTTCTTGCCCTGAGTCTGTCGAAGGGCAGCGAGACAGGGGCACCTCGAAGGGGAACCGAATTCGCGGACCCATGCTGCCCCCAAGGGCGCTCACTGCTTCTTGTACGCCGTGCTCTTCCAGACCACCTTCGCGCCGCTGCGGAGCTTCAGCAGCGAGCCGATCAGGGCGTACATCGTGATCAGGCTGCCGATCGGGTATGTCCAGAACAACCACCGCCACGCCCCCAGCAGCCGGAAATACCGATAGATCACGCTGAGCTGCAGCGCCACCGCCGTCCCGCCCGCCAGGCCCAGGACCCACCACGGCCAGGACGGCTCGGCCCCGGCGAGCGCCAGCCCCAGGCCCAGCCCCGCGCCCACGTAGGGCAGCAGGCTCATCACGACCAGCGCCAGCAGGGACAGGCTCAGGCGCTTCAGCGTGCCGAACGTGCCGAAGAAGATCCGGCTCCACCCGCGGACGATCTGCTTCAGCGACGTGTACATCCGCACGACGTACAGCCCCGCGCTGCGGACGACGCGCAGGTCGAGCCCGGACTCCTTGACCAGCCGGGCCATGTGCATGTCCTCGTTGAGGCAGTCCTTGACGGCCTCGTGCGTGCCGATCGCCTCGTAGGTGCTCCGCCGGATCAGGATGAACGCCCCGTTGGCGTAGGCGTTGGGGCGGTCGGGGTGGTTGACCTTGTCCGGGTGGAACCAGATCATCATCACGCCGCTGCACACCGGCTGGATCATGTTCTCCCAGACGGTCTTCATCTCCAGTTGCGGCAGGACGCTGAGCAGGTCCGCGCCGGTCTCGCGGGCATACTGCATGGCCGTCGAGAGCGTCCGGGGGGACGTCTGGCGGCAGTCGGCGTCGATCATGCAGATCCACTCGCTGTCCGTGGTGGCGATCCCGTGCTGCATCGCGTGGTTCTTGCCGCACCAGCCGTCGGCGAGGTGGTCGATGTTCATCAGGCGGAGGCGCGGGTCCTCGGCCGCGATGCGCTCGACGATGTCGGCCGTCGCGTCCTCCGAGCGGTCGTTGCAGACGACCATCTCGAAGTGGGGGTAGTCCTGGTCGAGCATGGAGCGGACGCACGCCTCGATGCAGTCCTCCTCGTCCTTGGCGGCGGCGAAGACGGTGATTCGCGGCGCGTCGTCCGGCGGGCCGGGCGAGTCGGGCGTCAGGAGCGTCGCGTCGCGCCGCTCGCGCCGGATCATCAGGTGGCGGCTGACCCACACGAGGGCGACCAGGCCCGTCAGCAGCGCGAAGGCGAGGGCGAATACGGTCATCGGGCGGCCGGGCCCCCTTCGCGGTACAAGGCCTGGGCGGCGGCGTACACCTCGCGAACGGAGGCGTGATGCGCCTCGGCGGCGAGGCGGCAGTCGTCGAACTCCGGCGAGGCCGTCAGGGCCGCCCCGTCCCGCTCGCCGATCTTGACGCGGATGGGCCCGTAGGGGGTCTCTATGGTCTCGTGGCGGCGGAGCAGCTTGGCGCGGCGACACGTGTGCTTGCGGAGGCCGAACGTGGTCGTCTCGGCGAAGAGCATTCTCTCGACGGCCGCCACGTCCGCCGGGCCGCACAGCACGGACAGCACCCACGCGGGGCGGGACTTCTTCATGACGGCCGGGGTGGCCCACGCGTCGAGGCAGCCGAAGGCCAGGAGCTTCTCGATGGCCGCGCCGACCACCTCGCCGGTGCAGTCGTCCAGGTTGGCGGACAGCTCGACGACGGTATCGGCCTGCGCGGCGTCCGACGCCTCGCCGACAAACACGCGCAGCAGGTTCGGCACGGGTCCGGCCTCCCGCGTGCCCGCGCCCCAGCCGAGCGCCGAGACGTGCATCGCCGGCAGGGGGCCGAAGGACTCGGCCAGCGTGGTGAAGATCGCCGCGGCCGTCGGCGTGGTGGCCTCGCCGACGATGTCCGTCCCGTGCGTGGGCGCGCCGACGAGCAGGCGGGCGGTCGCGGGGGCCGGGACGGGCAGCTCGCCGTGGGCGCAGTGGATCCGCCCGCTGCCGACGGCGATGGGGGAGCAGACGATGCGGTCGATGTCCAGCAGCTCGAGGGCGACGCACGCGGCGACGATGTCGACGATGCTGTCCACCGCGCCCACCTCGTGGAAGTGGACCTTCTCGACGGCGATGCCGTGTGCGGCGGCCTCGGCGTCGGCGAGGCGGCCGAAGACGCGGCGGGCCCGATCCGCCGCCCGCGGGGGCAGGTCGGCGGCGTCGATCAACTCCAGGATGTCGCCGAGGTGGCGGTGGGCGTGCTCGTGGCCGCCGTGCCCGTGCTCGTGCCCGTGCTCGTGCCCTTCGTGCTTGTGGTGCTCGTGCACGTGGAACTGCACGCCCGCCATGCCCGACCGGTGAACGGTCTCGGCCTCGAGGTGCACGCCGGGCAGACGGAGCTTATCGATCTCGGCGCGGATCGCGTCGAGGTCCGCGCCCGCGTCGATCAGGGACGCCACGATCATGTCGCCGCCGCTGCCGGCAAAGCAGTCGAAATACGCCAGGGCCATACGAATTCGCCTTCCAATGCGTGTTGGTGGCCCAGAGTCTAGCGCCGCCGCCCGGGCAATGCAAGGTCGGGGCGGGAAGGGCCGAAAAGCGTCGCCGAGCGGCGGGAAGTCGGTATACTGGCGACTCGGCGCGGACGGCGACGCGCGGCCGGGAGGCCGCACCGCACGCGCCGCGCCCCGTCGGGTCGGCCCGGTCGGCGGGACGGATGCCTTGAGGGTAATCCTCGTCGGCCGTTGAGGCCGGCGCGAGGGAGCATGAAACCGTCACAGCGATTCTCGTACCGTTGCCTGGGGGAATTGACCGACGCCTTCGCCGCACGCGGCCACGACCTGCCGATCAACGAGGACCTCTCGATCCTCGCCCAGCCCGTGCGCTGGGGCCGGCTGACCGTGCCCAACCGCCTGGCGGTCCAGCCGATGGAGGGCTGCGACGGCACGGCCGGGGGGGCGCCCACGGGGCTGACCGTCCGCCGCTACGAGCGGTTCGCCGCCGGCGGGGCGGGGCTGATCTGGTGGGAGGCGTGCGCGGTTGTCGAAGAGGGCCGGGCCAATCCGCGGCAGATCTGGATGCACGACGGCACGGTAGAGGCCTTCCGCGGCATGGTCCGCGCGGCGAAGGCCGCGGCCCGTGAGGCCGTCGGGTACGAGCCCGTCTGCGTCCTCCAGTTGACGCACTCGGGACGGTACAGCCGCCCGGGCAAGCAGGCGGCGCCGATCATCGCCCACCACTCGCCCGTGCTGGACCCGCGCCACGGGCTGGCGGACGACTACCCGCTGATTACCGACGAGGCCCTGGACGTCCTCCAGGATGCCTACGTCGCGGCGGCGGTGCGGGCGGCGGATGCGGGCTTCGACGCCGTGGACGTCAAGAGCTGCCACCGGTACCTGCTCAGCGAGCTGCTGGCCTCCTTCACGCGGGAGAACAGCCGCTACGGCGGGTCGTACGAGAACCGCACGCGGATGCTTCGCGAGACGGCCGCCCGGATCCGCGACGCCGTCGGCGACCGCATCGAGGTGACCTGCCGTCTGAACGCCTACGACGCGATCCCGTACCCCTACGGCTGGGGCGTGGACCGCGACGACGTTGCCGCCGCCGACCTGGCCGAGCCGATCCGCCTGGTGGGCGAACTGGCGGAGGTGGGCTTCGGCGGGGTCAACGTGACGATCGCCAACCCGTACTACAACCCGCACGTCAACCGCCCGGCGGACTGGATGATCGCCGACTGGCCCGACCCGCCGGAGGACCCGATCGACGGGGCGGCGCGGATCATCCGGATCGCCCGCGACGTGCAGCAGGCCCATCCCGACCTGCCGGTGGTGGGGACGGGGTACACGTGGCTGCGGCAGTACGTGCCGCAGTTCGCCGCCGGCGCGATCGGGGCCGGGTGGTGCAGCCTCGTGGGCCTCGGGCGCGGGGCGCTGGCGTACCCGGACTTCGCCCGGGACATTCTGCGGACCGGGCGGATGGACCCGCAGAAGGTGTGCGTGGTGTGCAGCTCGTGCACGCAGATCATGCGCGACGGCGGCCGTAGCGGCTGCGTCGTCCGCGACCACGAGGTCTACGCGCCGATCTTCCGCGCCGGGCGCCGGCGGAACGAGACGGTCCTCCGCGAGCTGGCCTCCCGGTGCCGCCGCTGCCCCGACGCGGGCTGCACCGCCCGCTGCCCCGCCGGCGTGGACGTGCCGGGCTTCCTCGGCGCGCTGGCCGACGGCGAGGAGGAGCGGGCGTACCGCATTCTGCGCGCGGGGAACATCCTGCCGGAGATCTGCGGGTGCGTCTGCCCCGCCGACGTGCAATGCCAGGCCGGCTGCATCCAGAACTACCTGGGCGACGGGCCGATCCCGATCGCCGAGATCCAGCGGTACCTCTCCGAGCGGGCCGTCGAGGCCGGGTGGGCCACGCTGCCCGTCCCGCCCGAGGCGAGCGGGCGCCGCGTGGCGATCATTGGTGCGGGGCCGGCGGGGCTGTCCGCGGCCGCGGAACTGCTGCGGCGGGGTCACTGCGTGACGGTCTTCGACGCGGGCAAGGGCCTGGGCGGGAAGCTTCACGGGGTGATTCCCGGCTCTCGCCTGGCCGCCGAGCGGGCGGAGGCGGAGATCCACGCGGTGTTCGACTCCGTACCGGCCGACCGCCTCGCCTGGCGTTTCGAGACGCCGCTTTCGCCGGAGTGCACGCTGGACGGACTGCTGGCCGAGGGGTTCGACGCCGCCGTGCTGGCCCTGGGCCTGGGCGGCGTGGCGTCGCTGCTGGCGGCGGGCGAGCCGCGCCCGCACGGCGTGATGGAGGCCACCGGCTTCCTCCGCCAGATGAACCGTAACCCGGAGCACCACTGTCCGCCGCGCGTCGCGGTGATCGGCGGGGGCAACACGGCGATGGACGCCGCGGTGACGGCCGCCGAGCGGGGGGGCGAGGACGTGTTCCTGCTGTACCGCCGCAGCTACGCGCAGATGCCCGCCTGGCCGGCGGAGCGCGACGAGGCCCTGCGCGCCGGCGTGCACTTCCTCGTGCTGTGCCAGCCCGTCGGCTACGCCCTGGACGACGGGGGGCACGTCTGCGGCGTGCTGGCCGACCGCACGGAGTTGGGCGAGCCCGACGCCTCGGGCAGGCGTCGGCCGGTCCAAGTGCCCGACAGCCGCTTCACCGTCGCCGTGGACCTGGCCGTGGAGGCGATCGGAGAGCGCATCTCGGGCGAGCTGGCCGCGGCGCTGCCGGGCGTGGCGCTGACCACCGCGGGCCTCGTGCGGGTGGACGGCGAGACGCTGGAGACCAGCCGCAAGGGCGTTTGGGCGGCCGGGGACGTCACCAACGGCGGTCGGACCGTCGTCCAGGCCGTTGCCGAAGGCCGCCGCGCCGCCGAGCAGATCGACGCCCGCCTGGCGCGGGCCGCGCCGCCGGCCTGAGGCGGTAATCCGCTGGGACCAAACGGAGACGGACCCGTTTCGAAAAGCCGCGGAGCGGCGGAAGAAGATCGCCGGAGTCTCAGAGCCGAAGGCAGGAACGGGCTATTCTCTGGGTCGCGGGCAAAGCCCGGGCTGTGCCCTCTGCACAACAAGGACAACGGGATGCGCGCAAAGGCGTGTATCCTCGGAGCGTTCCTTTCGCCCCGCCAGGGCTCTTGTTGTCTTTGTGTTGGTAGCCGGCGGCTCACGCCGCCGTCTATTGCCTTCCGCCCCTCCGGGACTGACGCGTCAGCCGGCGAGTTGTTGCCACAGACCTATCGGTGCGCAGGAGCTTTCGGCGCCTTCTCGATCGGCAGCCGGGCTTCGCGCCAGGAACGCATGCCGCCGTCGATCTTGCCGACGTCGGTGTAGCCCTCCCGCAGCAGCGTCTTGGAGGCGACGTCGCTGAACGTCGGCACGCTGGGGCAGTAGCAGGACTTCCACCAGCAGTAGACGATGATCGGCTGGTCCTTTCGGGGGATCCGGCCGCGGTTGATCTCGGGGTAGTAGATGTTCTTCTTCAGCGCGTGGGGCAGTCCGGGGGCGGGGATGAGCACGCTGCCGCGGATGTGCCCGCGGTCGTAGTCTTCCTTGCCCGAGACGCACAGCAGAAAGACGTCGGGCTTGGTCTGGAGCTCGTCTAGGGCTTGGCGGGGCGAGAGCAGGCGGACCGGGTCTTCGGGGCGCGGCTCGCGTTTGGGCTCGGCCGCGGACGGGGGATAGGTGTAAAGGCGAGGGTTGCCCACCGGCCGGCAGCCCCCGGCGTGGGAGAGGGCGAGGGCCAATGCACCGGCCAGATTGAGCTTGGCGATGCGGCCGGCTGTTGCGTTCACGTCACGCCTCACATCGTGGCATGGGCGTCTCGCCCATGCGTCTCACGGGCGTCCCGCCCGTGGTTCGGACCGTTGGGGCAGGGCCGAGACGGCCCTGCGACGCACGGGCACGCCGCCCGTGCCAGTACGCCTGCAAGCGTACACGATACAGAAGGGTGAGAGTCCCTTCCAGGCAAACGTTCTCCGGCCTGTAGTCGAACGGAACTGCGTGGCCGCGTGACCAGGTGGAGAGCAACGGGAGACGAACGATCAGTCCGTAGGATGACGAACTCGATTCGGCCGGGCGGTACGGACGAGCCTGCTGGCAAGTGGCGAAGTCCAGACCCGCACGGGAAGCCTGTCGAACTGATGGGTACCGTGTTAAAGCGACGACAGGAGGCCGCCAGGTGGTTGGAGACGGAATGGCCGATGTCCACCTTGTTGATGAACCGCTCGGCCTTCGACCGCTCGCCCCAAGCCTCTAACCCGCATATTTCATGGGCCGTCGAGACGCGGCGTTTGGGCGTCGGGAGTGGCGGATACGCCGAGGGCGGGGGTTTTTCGACGCTCAAAGCGCAAACCACCCCCTTTCCCCCACTG
>Ga0272441_10001078_pt1 | contig 58470 bp, 35 predicted proteins | sample SSMProp6N_FD_193582 | JGI IMG/M metagenome (GOLD analysis project Ga0272441, IMG submission 193582) | Marine sediment archaeal communities from Little Sippewissett salt marsh, Falmouth, MA, United States - SSM-Prop-6N | ecosystem: Environmental > Aquatic > Marine > Wetlands > Sediment ...
CCGCATCCGCTGGCTGTTGGTCAGCCGAATACGTTTGTCCTGTTTTTCCTGATGCTCCACAAGGACTCGGACCTGTTCTCGCAGGTAGTCAATGGCTTGGTAGAGTTCCTTGTCGATGCAATAGGCCAAGTACGTAGTGAGGGTAACCCATAATCTCTGTTTCATCGTCCAGATACACTACGGAATCCTCCGTCAGCAGGCAAACACTTTCATCCGTGACAACCTTATCTCACTGCCTTAGAAAGACTTATGTGCAAATCATATTTGCACCCCACGAGATCAACTCAAAACACAGGCGATGATTGCCGTCTCTCGGAATCCCGCCTTGCTCCGATGCACGCGGGCGAGCTTCCTTGAAAGCATGGTTCGCGCCGCCGAGCTGGGTCTGCGATTCGCAGGGGCCGGTGGCGAAGCCTACCTGGTGCCGTACAAAAGCACGTGCACGCTCATCATTGGCTATAGGGGTCTTTGTGCCTTGGCCCGGCGGACGGGGAAGGTGTTGCGCATCGAAGCGCGATGCGTCTACGAGCAAGATGAATTTGCCGTATCTTACGGAAGCGGTCAAAATATCGTGCATCGTCCGCATCTCGGCGCCGATCGGGGGGAGCTGATTGCAGCGTATGCCTTGGCCGAACTCAAAGACGGCGGGCAGCAGCTCGAAGTCATGACTCGCGGCGATCTGGATACGATAATGAAGCGGTCCCGAGCCACTGACTTAGGGCCGTGGCGGACTGATTTCGCCGAGATGTGCCGCAAGACGGTCGTGCGGCGACTCTGTAAGTATTTGCCGTTTCCCACTGCTTTTGAAGATGCCCTGGCCGCAGCGGATCCGGAAGAGCCCGAACCCGAGCCGCTCCGGCGATTTGTCCCGAACGAATCGCCGGAGGGTGAGGAGCCTGCCGTGCCGTTCGATCCGCAAACTGGCGAAATTCTCGACGGCGATGCCCAGGTCGACGAGGGCCTCGACGATTCCGAGCAGACCCCCGTCCCCGACGCCCAACCCCAATCCGATCCAGAGCCCGAGGCCCCGGTCGAACCGCCCCAGGGTAAAACCGCCGGCGGCAAGAGCGATAGCCCGTTCAAGCAACAAAAAGCGAGCCTCGTTAGCCAGATACGCGACGAGCTTGCGGCACTCTATCCCGGCGACAGTGCCGCAGCCGCGGGCGCGAAATTGAAGCTCCTCCATCGAGTCTTCGGCAAGACAGTTTTTGATGAAATCGCCGAGATGCCGCTGCCGATTTTGCTGAGCGGGATCGAAGCCATCAAGGCCGAATCCGACGAAGCCGAAACTGACGACTGCCCCATTTGAGCCTAACGCCATGAAGATTCTATCTCTCGATCCAAGCTCTACAAAGACCGGCTGGGCCGTCATGCGGCCGCCCGAGCATCTCGTCGAGGCGGGTATCATCACGCCGGCCAAGACCGGCCTGACCGCCCCGGTTCGGATTCTACAGATCACACGGGATATCCGCACGCTGCTCAAACTCCACCGGCCGGAGACCGTGCTACTCGAATGGGTATCTCAGCACGTGCAAGCCAAGAGGCATCACGGGGGCGGCGCCGGTCTGGCTGTTTATGGTCTTGCCGTGGGGGTCGCGTGGGAGGTCTGCCTCGAATGGCGCCGGGAGACTGGCGAGCCGGGCGGCATTTACCCCGACGTTGTCACCGTGGCTCCGAATGACTGGACCGCCGGCAGGCCGAAACGTTGCCGGCAAGCGGCCATCGCGGCGATGTTCCGCCAATACGATCCCGCAAAGGACGCCGGCGGTGACCTGGCCGACGCCATCGGCCTTGGGGTCTGGTGGTTGCGAGAGCGAGCGGTTCGCATGTTGGAAGGAGCGGCGTCATGAGGCCGGGCGACGATACATGCTCGTCAGTTATGCCAGCACCAAAGCCAATGCGGACTCTGAACCAATTTCGTTCCGACGATCCGGCAGGCTGGCAGATTATGAGACACCTACTGCGGAGATGGAACGTCGCAATGAACATGCCCGGGGTCCTTGATGATTCCCTTATGCATACACAAAAATTTCTAAACAGCGGATTGATGCGATATCGATTCAGAATCAATTCCCAGGGAAGTGTCTGTTTTTCCCTCGACTTTTGGTCTGGAGATGCATACCGGCCATGCGGCAGGGAGGTGGTCACGTGACACAGGCCAAGCATAAGCTGTTTTGGACTTCAATCATACTCGCCACATCGCTCACCACAACGGAGCGGGTCGTGCTACTATACCTCCTATGGCGGCAAGGCGGCAACGGTCATTCATGGCCCAAGCAAGAGACGATCGCCAAGGATCTTGGCCTATCGCGACGAACCGTACAGCTTGCGATTCAGGTGCTGCAGGAACGCGGTTGGTTACAAGTTGTTTGGCCCTCCGGCCCTGGCCGTGGGCACCCTTGTGAGTACGCGGTCACGGTGCCAGAAAACGCGCAACCCATTGCGCCTTTTGTGCCCAGAAAACGCGCAATGGGTTGCGCGTTTTCTAAGAGAAAAGGCGCAAATATTGCGCCCAAAAAGGCGCAACCAGTTGCGCACCTTAAGAAGAACAATAACATTGAACATATACATACCCCCCCTACCCCCCCAGAGGGTGAGCGCGAAAAGTCGCTTTTCCCCGGTGGAGTCAATGACTCACATACCACCAAGGCCGGCAGCAACGGGGAACTGGCCGTGCGGTTTGATCGCTTCTGGGAGATATGGCCCAAAAAGAAAGACAAGGCCAGCGCTCGCGACGTTTGGGGCCGGCTAAAGCCGACAGAGGATCTCACGGAGGCGATCATCGTGGCTCTCCGGCGGCAGAAGATGTGCCGCCAGTGGCAAGAGGCCGGAGGCCAATATATCCCGGGCCCGGCGAAATGGCTTCGGCATCGCAGATGGGAAGACGAAATCCCCGATTCCGAGATTCGCCGGCCCGACACCATGTATGATCGCGATGGCAATATCCTGTCGGCTCCTTGCTCCCAAGAGCGGCTCGCCGAATTACAACGGAAGGGCTTATTTCCGTCCTGGCCAGACGAGACTCCCGAAGCCTCCCACGACGCAGAAGGAAATATTCCATGACACGCACCGAAGCACAACGGAAAGACAAATCCGCCCTGCTGGCGGAGCTACAGGCGGCCGGGGCGAAAGTCCGCGGCGGCGCCGTGGCCTGCCCGTTTCACGACGATCGCCACGCGTCCGGAAGCGTCTACGAAGACGAAGCCGGCGTCTGGCGGTTCCGCTGCCATGCCCAAGAATGCGCGTTTCACGGCGATCTATTCGACGTACGGGCCCGAGCCACCGGGCGGAGCGTCGAGGATGTCCTGCGCGACGAAGCGGCCGGCGGACCGGCCAAGCGGCGCGAGAAGCGATATCGCACGATCGAGGACCTTCGCGTCGCGATGTCCCGCGAAGGCGAGATTGAGGCCGAATACGCCTACACGAATCCCCGGAGCGGCAGCACGGACCTACTCATTTTCCGGATCCGCACGCCCCAGGGCAAAACGTTTCGGCAATGTCATGTGACAACGGGCGGATGGATGAAGCGGGCCGGGCCGAAGCCCTGGCCGCTGTATCGGCGCCGAGAGATCGCCGACGCCGAGCCGGTGGTTGTGGTCGAGGGCGAGAAGTGTGTTCACACCCTGGCCGATGCCGGCGTGCCGGCCACCACGTCACCATGCGGAGCCGGCAAGGCCGAACACTGCGACTGGAGCCCGCTGGCGGGCAAGCGGTGCGTGCTCTGGCCGGATAACGATATCGCCGGCCGCAACCATATGAAGCAGGTGGCGGCCATCCTCGAGCGGTTGGATCCGCCCCCGGTCGTTTCGATGATCGAGCCGAACCACCTGGATCTTGCCGAGAAACAGGACGCGGCCGACTTCATCGCCCGGTGTACGAAGGCGGGCATGGACGACTTGAAGCAGGCCGTCACCGCTGCCATCGCCAAGGCCAGAACGCTTTCCGTCGCCGACAAGCTCAAAGCCCGAATCGCCGAGAACATCGCCGGGCTGCGGCGTCCGGTCGAATGGCCATGGCCCTGTCTGAGCCGGCTGGCCCGGGCGTTTGTCCCGGGAACCGTGACGCTTTTGTGTGGAACACCGGGCTCGACGAAATCCTTCCTGCTGCTGGAGGCCGCGGCGTTCTGGCACGAGCAAGGCATCAAGACCGCGATTTACTGTCTCGAAGAGGACCTACCCTATCAGCTCGCGCGCGTTCTGGCCCAGCGATGCGGTAACTCGAATTTGACGCGAGAAGAATGGATGGAAGAACACCCCGACGAAACAAGCGAGGCCTATGAAGAACACGCCGAGTTCCTCGATAGTCTGGGCCGGCGGATCTGGGCCGCTCCCGAGCAGTCGCCCACCCTGGCGGAGTTGGCCCGGTGGTGCGAGGCACGGGCCCAGGAAGGGGTTCGTGTCATGGCGATCGATCCGGTATCCGTGGCCGAGCCTTCAGCCAAACCCTGGGTTGCGGATGCGAAGTTCGTCAATGAGCTCAAGCGATTGGTCCGCGATTACACGACATCACTACTCTTGATCACTCATCCGAAGAAGGGGGCGGGGCAGGGACCTGGCAGCCTGGACGACCTGGCCGGCGGGGCCGCCTACCAGCGGTTATGCCAGACTGCCTTTTGGTTGCAATACCACCCGAAGCCGGTCGAGGAGCTCGTCGCCATGGACTTGGGGCGAACGTCGATTTCATTTAACCGCACAATGGTCTTGCTCAAAACGCGGAACGCCGAAGGCCGGGGTCTCCGCCTGGCCTACAGCTTCGATCCGGAGAGCCTGCGGACCACGGAACACGGGATTATCATCGGGGACAAGTGAGATGTTAAGCCAAGTCACAAACAATCGATTCTCTTGTGTGGGCCCTGAAGGTTTTGCCGTGGGGTTTGGCGCCGTTCTCCCGCCAAGCCAACGGCGAGTGGCCCGGAGTGTATCTGCGGTTCACTTGCGTCCTTTCGAGGTGCGGCGGGCGTCGAGATGTACCATTCTCGGCGTCCCCGCATCGCGGGTCCTACCTGCGGACCTCGTCCAGCGGTTCAAAGTGCCGCCGGTTTCGGGCCTGGAAATTTTTTTCTTTGGGCGTTTCGTGTTCTGCACGGGCCAAAGAAAGCTAATTCGTATGCGCTCTAAACAACCAAATACGTCCACAGGCTCTCTCGATGGCCTCCAGGGGCGTTCGGCGGCAATCGAGGACTCCAACATTGCGCGGAGCAAGCCGTCGCGTGCGCAACATCGCGCCACATCGGCCTTCGCAATTCTACGGGCGGCTCAGGAATGCGAGACCTTCGCAGAGGCCGCCGAACGGCTCCAGGTCAGCAACCTGGGGGAGCTTTTGGCGGATAACCAAGCCTTGCGTGCGGCCTGGGATCGCGGCCGCCTTCTTCGCCGGCTGGGCGAGCTTGGGGCAAGCCCCTTTTGCCGCCGGGCGGTGGCCGAACGGTTGAATCTGAGCGAAGAAAAGTTCACGCGATTGCTCGCGATGGACGCCGAAGCGAGCGACACTTTCGAGCAGGCCCGGCACGTGTTTTTTCTCAACGCCAAGGGAGCCCTGCTAACCGGGGCCCGAAAGGGGGAGCAATATGCCAGCAAGGCCCTGGAGCGGCTGCTTGCCGCCGAAGCAGGCACGCAGCGGGAGGCCCCTGACCCCATAGACTTTAACCGGCTCACAGTTACGCAGATCGCCGAGGCCACGGGCATCTCGCGGACGCAGATATCGCGGTGGTCGAAGAACCATCACCTGCCCCGCAACGCCGATGGCACGTTCTCGATGCCCCAGTTCGTCGCTTGGCTGCGCAAGTCGCCGCATGGCCAGACGCGAGCATACCGCCGGAAGCCAGCCGCAGTTGAGAAACGTATCCTCACGCGCATCCAAACAATCATCACCGAGGAAATGGCAAGTGTCACTTCCCCCGAAAATCCACCTGAGAATCAAGGAGATTGAAAATGTCACCCACAGCCACCGCAACCAAACCTGAGCAAGCCGGGCCGGTCCCTGCCGATGTCCTCCGTTTCCGATTTGACAACGCCGTTCGTTTCGTCAAGAAAGGCAAGAACGGCTTCACTATCGAAGCCTATGACGGCGGAATCGTACCGAATCACTGGTATTGGGGGAACCTGGCCTTCGATATGGATGGCCTCACATGGGAGCGCCCCACCACACCCGTTTTCGACAGCCACGACTATGATCGTCGCATCGGGTTTAGTACGAGCCGGCAAATTCGTCCCAAAGTTACTATCTCCGGCACATTCCTCGATAACGAAGCCGCCCAACAGCTCCGCCGGGACATGCAGCAGGGTTTCCCCATGCAGGCGTCTCTTGGCTTGAATCCTGTCGAGGTCGAGCAAATTAAAAAAGGAGAAACGGCACAGGTGAACGGTCACACGATCGAGGGACCCGGCGCCATCTTCCGTAAGGCATCGATCAAGGAAGTCTCCATGGCCGCCTTCGGCGCCGTGCCCGGAACCTCTGCCACGGCCTTCAGCGGGGAGCACGCGCCGGCGGTTGTGCCAGCGGCCTTTAGTGAGGCCACGGCAAGCGAAGAGCAACTCCGAGAGCATTTTGCCGCAGACCAACACTTGCGGACGGAATTTGCCGGCAACGCCGATGATTATGTCGCGTTTATCACGGCCGATCGCGAGGGACGGGTTCATGTTTGCGAGAGCGTTTGTCACAGTATCGAGGACGACGCGGCCGACCAGCAGTGACGATTTGCCACATTGAAAACGAGAAGTGACATTTCAGAAAGGATTCCCACTATGGCAACCAAATCAGTAACCGCAGCGAAAGACACCGTAGAAGCCGGGCTTGAAGAATTGAAAGCCGCAACCGCGAAACTGTCGCGAGACATCCACGGTCACGAACAGGCGATTCGAGATGCCACGGCCGGCATTGCACAGGCCAAAGCTGCCCGTGACGCGGCGCTTGACGGCGGTGACACCACCGGCTTTGAGAAAGCGATGTCGGACCTCCGCAAAGCCAATGCCGAGTTGACGCAACTCCAGCGGGCGGGCAACTGGCAATCGCGCCTTGCCGAGCTGGATGCCTTGCACAAAAGCATCGTAGCCGCTGCCCGCGAAGAGCGGGCCACGACCAAGGTAACGATGGACGAGGCCCGCATCGCGTTCGAAAAGGCTCACGAGCAAACCCGACGAGTGGTGGACGCTCTCGGGGCGGTCAATGAAATACGCCAGCTCATTCAGTCGCAGACCATTAGTGCGTGACGAGGAGCCGCAGTATGGATTCTCTGATTATTCTGAAATCCATTTCCAGACATCGCCGCGAGCTGGACGCCTTGGCCGAACGCGTCGAGGCCTTGCTGGCGGCGGTCGATGCCTCCACCGCCGAAGCCCGTGAAGTGCTTCTGGAGTATCAAGATCGGAAACGGCTGGCCTCGGAAAGTCTGGGCGAGGCCAGCCGGCGGTTCGATGAGGCACGGCGGCTGCTTCTGCGAGCTGATGACTTGCTCGGGGACTTAACGGCGGCCAAGGCAAGCCACATACGTATGAGTGGCGAAGTGAACCGATTCATCGCGATACATGGTGACACCGAAGAGACCGTGAAAGTCCACCGCGAAGCCACGACCGCCCGGCATACGCTGCGGGATCTGTACCGCAAAATCGACCGCGCCCGCCGAGATGCCGGCCTCATTGAAACTGACGGCGAGTCTTCGGAGCCGGACAAATCAGGAGCCGCTGATGTCAACAAATAACCGAAGAGCTGTTACGTTTGCGGCGCCCTGGCCGGAGCTCATGGTAGAAGAGGAACTTGCGGCTTACCTTCGGCTGCCCGCGGTCAGTGCCAACGCAAAGCCGGGAAACGTGATCGCCAACCTTCGGCGGGAACGAGATTTACCGTGCTTGGCGATAAGCAATCGATTGGTCTACCCCTTAGAACTTGTACGCGAATGGGTCAAAGAGCAGGCGAAAAAAGATGAATCGACCACGTCGAAAAAGTAATCCGCGGTATACTACTGTCGGACCGGCTTTGCCCTCTCGGGATCCGCAGAAGGGAGGTGATACGTGAAGCGGAAACGAGAGTTGGTGAAGCTACGAAAACGACGGTCTCGCAACGGCCGCGGTTTCGCGTATATGATCGACTATCGGGATGAAGAAGGCACGCGTCGGCAGATATCCTTGGGCCATGCTGATGCAGAGCGAGCCGAGTACGAACGGGCCCGGGTTGAGCAGAACCTCAGACACCATAGACCGTGCGGCCGCCGGCCTATGCGTCTGCAGCGATTGCTCGCGGATCACTGGCAAAGGACGGAAGGACAGGTGCGGCGAGCTACGTTGGTGCAACATGATATCGCGATGCGTCACTTGATCGAGACCGTTGGGGATCTCGACATCAAGGCTGTTCATCACCGCCACGGCGAGCAGTTCATCCAGGCCCGCCGGGATGCTGGGGATGCTGCCGGAACGATCAGTAAGAAGCTCCGCCAGATACACCGGGTGTTTCAATTGGCCGTTCATCGGGGCTACCTGGAGAAGAATCCGTTCGCCTACGTACGGAAACCCCGATGCCCAAAAGGCAAGGTGAGAATCTACCTCGACGCAGAATGCGACAGGCTGCAACGGGCAGCTCGCCAGTTGACAGGAGAGACGGGCTTTGATTGGGACATGCTTGTTACCCTTGCCTTAGCAACGGGTATGCGGCGTGGTGAGCTGCTCAATTTGACCTGGGGCGACATTGACTTCGACCACCTGACCGTCGAAGTCAACCCGAAGCAGGACACACGCCACACGTGGGCCTGGCGTATCAAGGATGAAGATCGGCGGACGATTCCGATTCTTGACGAGACCGCTCGTATGCTGGTAAAACGCCAAGAAGCGGCCCCGCCAGGTGTACCGTACGTGTTTATCCCCGTGGAACGGTACACTCGTATCCAGAAGCGGCGGCAACAGAGGCGATGGACTGAGGAAGACGCCAAATGCCCCGTGAACAACTTCACTCGCAATTGGCAGCAGTTGCTTTCCTACGCGAGCGTTAAACAAGGTGAGTTCCACGATCTGAGGCGGATTGCCTTGAGTCGATGGATACGAAGCGGGATGTCAGAGTACATGGTGATGCGTTTGGCCGGGCATAGCGACTTCCGCACCACGCACACGTTCTATTTGGCCGTGGATGAAACCCTTCTGCGGCAAGCCCGAGAGGTGATGAAGCATGTAGATTCCAGCGCGCAACAATCGAAATCTGTTGCGCGCCCAGCTCAAGAGGAAGGCCGCCATGCCGTAAAGCACGACGGCCACAACACTTACGGAATATCCCCGGAAGGACTCGAACCTTCAACCTTTGGCTCCGGAGGCCAACGCTCTATCCATTGAGCTACGGGGACCCAACCGAATACTCCTATCCTACCGACATCCCGGGCCAAGTCAAGTGGGCAAGCCTCATTTTCGCGTTGCGCAGGCCTCGTTTGCGGCACTTATTATTACAGGTGGATAGATATTCGACTTTCTGCTGGTGAGAAGGCCGGATATGGTATAATGGGGTGGGGAGATAGAGAAAGGGAACATAGTGAAAAAAGAACATTTGGAGCAAAAAGGCGGCGTTCGACGGATCGGCATAGCCCTTTTGCTTGTGTTTAGTTCGGCCGTTTGTGCGGCGTCCAACCACTGGCAACGAAATGAAGTGAACTGGCGTGCAGAGGGCGGCAGACGAGTCAAGGCCGTCCGCTTTCCTGATAACAAGGCACGATCGACGTTTTCGACGGAACGACGCCTGAAAAAAGGCGGCGGGCTGGCCATTTCCTCTGCATCGCATTCTTCTCCGGCGCTTCGAAGCTCCGTCAACGTCAGCGCAAGCGACACGCAGATTGACTCGCCCCCCGTAGCCGGGTTCGTCCCGCACATCGTGGTGACCGCGACGAAGGAACGATCTGACGACTTCGATTTCACGGCCCAGCCCCACTTCGGCGTGGTAGGCGCCCCCCTGACCGATTCTCCCGAAACGGACTTCGGCATCGGTCTGTTTGACACCGGGGCCGGCGTCCACGTCATGGGATATGCAAGCGCCGAGCGACTGGGCCTGTTGCAGGCCGGACTGCTCACAAGCAGCGAGGTCGAACTCCTGGGCGCGACAGGTACGATCTTCGCAGGTGTCAGTCAACCGCTGGGGCTCTTCATCGACGGCCTGGCCGCGGTCGCACCGGACGGCACCCTTAACGACGCGAATATGGTCGGCCAGAGCAACGTCTCGCTTGTCGTCGGCCAGGAACCCGGCGACCGCCCCGATCTGCCGACGGCCATCGGCCCCCCTTTGAGTGTCTACTTCGTGACGGTCATTCGCAACGACCAATCTGTGACGGTCGAGCACGAGGGAACCGAGTACACCGGGCCGGACCTGCGCTTCTATGACCATTTCGACTGGCAGATTCCGGAATATGGAATTCAGGTCCCCCTCAACCTGATTCCCGCCGGCGGGTTCAACGTACAGTACATTCCGAACCTCGAAGGCATCATCGACTTCGTATTTGAACCCGGACAGCCTTCCACCATCACCGGCATCTCGGCCCAGAGCCTTTTCTTCGCCAACAGCGTGGACCTCCACCAGGGCTCCCGCAGTGCCATTGACAAGGACCGCTTCATGTTCGATACCGGTGCGCAGGTCACGGTGATCAGCTCCAGCATCGCTGCCCGGCTCGGCCTCAATCCGGCCGAAGCCGATTTTGAAGTGGAGATCCAGGATGTCACAGGCGAGATCAGCATGGAGCCGGGGTTCTTCCTCGACCTGATCGAGATTCCCGCCCTCGGGGACTGGCTCAGCTTCACGAACGTGCCGGTCGTTATGCTGGACGTCGATTCCGCCGAAGGCGGTTATCTCGAAGGCATTATCGGAATGAATCTGTTTGTCGAGTTCAACATGGTCCTGCGCGGCGGCGGCCTTCTCGGGCAGGACCCGCCTTCCCTGGAGATCGAGCGCATTTCCCTGCCACCGGCCGCTGACATTGCCCCCACAGGCGGGGACGGGCAGGTGGATTTCCTTGACGTTGCCGCTCTGGCGGCCGCCTGGCTCAGCGCCGATGGCGAGGCCAATTGGAATCCCCGGGCCGATATCGGTCCCCGACAGATCCCGGACGGGACGGTGAACAACCTCGACTTCCTCGTTCTGGCGGCTCAATGGCGTGACACCACAGCCCCTCAGCCGTAAGCCAACGACCGGTGTCGGCAACAAGTCTTTGACCGATGCCAACACGGCTCGGCGGGCAACATCGTTTGACACATCCGGCGACCGACTCTATCATTCTCCGGTTGGTTCGTCATATCGAAACGGTGAAAGGTGACCATGCGGTTGTTCATCAATGTGCTCTATTTGCTCGCAGGACTTGCGTTTGCCCCGGTCGTTCTGTACCGGCGTTTGAGGCATGGGCGCTATCGCCAGGGCTGGGCGCAGCGATTCGGAAAGATTGAACGTCGCACAGAGTCGAAAAAATGCATCTGGCTGCACGCCGTCAGCGTCGGGGAGGTCAATGCGGCCAAGACGCTGCTGGCCGAACTCGAGCAGCAATTCCACGACTTCGAGATCGTCGTAAGCACCACCACCGACACGGGTTTTGCCCGGGCCTCCAAGCTCTTGGGCGAGACGCACAGCGTATTCTACTTTCCGTTCGACTTCTCGCAGGTCATGCGGCGGGCCTTCCGGCGCATCGATCCGACCATCTGTCTGCTGATGGAGCTTGAGGTCTGGCCCAATTTCGTCTTCACGGCCCGCCGGCGCGAGGTCCCCGTCGTGGTCGTCAACGGGCGAATCAGCGATAAGAGCTTCGCGCAATACCGACGAATCCGGCGGCTCACGCGGCTTTTCTTCGGCAAGATCGACCTGGTGCTGGCCCAGACCGAACAATACGCGGAGCGCTTTCGGCAGTTGGGCTGCCCTGCTCGGCGCGTGGTGGTGACGAACTCGCTGAAATACGACACCGCCCAGATCGCCGACCGGATCGACGGAGCGGACGCCCTGGCCGAGACGCTCGATCTGGCAGATGCCAGGTTGTGGGTCGCCGGCGGAACCGGCCCGGACGAGGAGAAGATCATCCTCGAGACCTACAAGTCTCTCGTGGAAGAGACGCAATTCGCCGACGTGCGTCTGGCCGTGGTCCCTCGCAAGCCGGAGCGGTTTGATGAGGTGGCCCAGCTCATCGAGCAAATGGGATTCCCACTGGTCCGCTACAGCCTGCTCAAAGGCGCCACGGATCGCCCCCCTTGCGACAGCAAGCCTGTGGTATTAGGCGACACCATGGGAGATCTGCGCAAATTCTACTCGCTGGCGACGATCGCTTTCGTCGGCCGCTCGCTCGTGCCCATGGGCGGTTCGGACATGATGGAAGCGGCCGCATTAGGCAAGTGCACCCTCTTCGGACCGCACGCCTTCAACTTCAGGCAAACCGTCGAGGCCCTCCTGGCCCAACAGGGAGCGATACAGGTAGCCGACGGCAACGCCCTCCTCCGCACCCTCAGAAAGTGCCTCGCCGAACCGGACCACGCCGAGAGCATTGCCCAAAACGGACAGGACGTGATAAGGCAAAACCAGGGCGCAACCGCGAGGAGCGTAACGCAAATCAAGCGGCTGCTGCGTTGACCTTTCGTCAGATTCGCATGTTCCTGCCCATACGCCGGAGATCACTCGGAGCTATGTCTTCCGGAAGCCGTCCTCTCTTCACACACTCACGGTCAAACAGGGAACGCAGATGTCCGTGCTTGCTCGTGGAGAACCCCTTTGTCAACAGCAAGACCGACGCTGCGTAAAAACAGGCGTAGTAGAGGCGGGTGACATATGCGTTCACGTGCCCCGCATCGCATAGAATCTGGGCCTCAGCGATCGTCTCGTGCGCGTTCCATGCGATAGACAATCAGGGCACGTTCCTGTTCGTTCACAGGAGTATCCCCGCGCGTTCGACGTTCTTGTGGTCCGATTAGCGTGTCCTTTACCTCGCTGGCATCAACGTGTTGAATTTCATAGACACACAGGCTGCGCAGATCCTGCTCCACCACGTCGATATAGTCAAGGAGATCACATATGGACAAGTCTACGCGCGGCGAAGTGATTGTGCTCGCGTGCAAAGGCTAACAGAGTACGCCCACGAAGAGTACGAGCGATGGATGCGTCGTGACCCGCGAGAGATATCGCATGAGAAACCGGCCACGCCAAATCCTGCGAAAAGCATTATCTTCGATGTGCCCCTATTTGATAATGTCGCCGCAGCTACTTCAGAGGATGGGCCTTCGGACATCGCAGACACCCGCGAGAGATTCGCAAGTGAATCGATGAAGGAACATGCGGCTCAAAGAAAGGAGAGGCCATCCTCCTTGCCGAGTACACTCCGCCGCAGAAGATAGAGATTGCTTTCGAGGTCAGAGGTAATAGTGCACTGCCGCTGGCGATTCCTATACAGGTCGTCCTCGGTGCAGAGACGTACGGCTCAGGGTTCCGTCGATCTTGTCGAGCATCACAGTGGCATCTCCGGCCAAGCGGCCGCATCCCGGGAAAGCTATAGGCATCGATCCAGGTCTCACGTCTGTCGCGCTGTCATGCGTTGGCTGCACCTGCATGTCGTCGGGGACGGTTGAAGTACTTTGTATTGATCTCAGGCGACGGTAGGATAAACTGTCTGTGCCGGACGCCAAAGGGTGCGAGGTTTGCCATTCTTGGCTTTGACGGTGCGCAGGGCCGCTCTGAAGCGCGGAGCGAAAACGACGGTGTGACAGTCAGGAGACCGGAGTGGACATGATAACGAGAATCTTCGCAACAATAGCGGCAATACCATTGCTGCTTGTCGTCCCCGGGACTTGGGCCGGCGAGCCTCAGCGCATTCGATACAATCACCCCAATCTCGCGGTTGACCTGGGCGTGGGTCTCTGGGCGTGGCCGCTGCCGATGGATTACGATGGCGACGGGGACCTCGACCTGATGGTTTCCTGTTCCGACAAGCCTTACAACGGTCTGTACTTCTTCGAGAACCCCGGCGGAGGAACATTTCCAGTCTTCAAGCCGGCGGTCCGCGTCGATCGCGGGATAACCAACGTTCAGGTCTCGTACGTCGACGGCCGGCCGCGGATTCTGGGACCGGGCGTGGAGTACCTGGATTTCCGTACGAACCGCTTCGGAAAGACCGCCAAGTTGCCCGTGCCCGGCAAGATACACGAGGGCAGGATTCGCGCTAACCAGTGGAAATACTGCGACTACGACGGTGACGGCCGGCTCGACTTGGTCGTCGGAATCGGCGATTGGGCCGACTACGGCTGGGACAACGCCTTCAACGCCGAGGGCCAGTGGACGCGCGGGCCGCTGCACGGGTACGTGTACTGGCTACGCAACACAGGCTCCAATGAACAGCCCAAATACGGCGAGCCCGTCAAGGTGACGGCCGACGGCCATCCGGTGGACGTGTTCGGCATGCCCTCGCCCAGCTTCGCCGATTTCGACGGTGACGGCGATCTCGATCTGCTGTGCGGCGAGTTCGTCGACCGGTTTACGTACTTTCAGAACGTCGGGACCCGTACCGCGCCGAGATACGCCGCGGGCCGGCATCTTACCCACAACGGCAAAGCCCTGACGATGGATTTGTGCATGATCGTTCCGGTCGCAGTCGATTGGGATTCGGACGGTGACGCGGATTTGGTCGTTGGGGAAGAAGACGGCCGCGTGTCTCTGCTGGAAAATACGGGCCGCACGAAAAACGGTGTTCCGCAGTTCTTGCCCCAGCGGCAGTTCCGCCAAGAGGCGAAATACGTCAAGTTCGGCGCCCTGGTCACGCCGGTGAGTTGCGACTGGGACGACGACGGCGACGAGGACCTGGTCTGCGGCAACACGGCCGGCTACATCGGCTTCATCGAAAACCTCGATGGCGGCGACCCGCCCAAATGGGCCAGACCAAAGTACCTCACCGCCGGCGGAGAGGTCATTCGCATTCAGGCCGGCTACAACGGTTCGATTCAGGGGCCTTGCGAAGCCAAATGGGGCTATACCACACTGAGCGTGGCGGATTGGGACAACGACGGCCTGAAGGACTTGGTCGTCAACTCCATCTGGGGAGAGGTGCTGTGGTATCACAACATCGGTACGGCCAAGAAGGCCCGGTTGGCGTCCGTCCAACGGGTGGAGGTCGAGTGGCCCGGTCAGCCGCCGAAGCCAGCCTGGAACTGGTGGCGGCCCAAAGGCAAGCAGTTGGCGACCCAGTGGCGGACCACACCCCTGGCGACGGACCTGACGAGCGACGGCCTCACCGACCTGGTAATGCTGGATCATGAGGGCTATCTGGCCCTGTTCGAGCGGGCCCGCCAAGGTTCGCGTACAATGCTGCTGGCGCCCCGGCGGATTTTTCAGGACAAAAAGACGGGCAAGCCGCTTCGTCTCAACAGCGGATCTGCCGGTCGTAGCGGACGTCGGAAGCTCTGCCTGACCGATTGGGACGGTGACGGACGGCTCGACCTGATGGTCAACAGCGCCAACACCGATTTCCTACGCAACGAGGCCGAAGGAAAAGGCCGGTATGTCTTTTCAAACAAGGGACAGGTTACGCCGCGTCGTCTGGCCGGCCATACCACCAGCCCCACCATCGTGGACTGGAATCGCGACAACGTTCCCGACCTGGTGATCGGAGCCGAGGACGGCTTCCTGTACTATTTGAAAAACCCGCGTTCGTCCGGGGGACGCACCTGGACGGAACCGGCGGCATTCGAGCCCGGTCCGGCTGTAACTGTGGAGGGGCAGTTGTTCACCGTCGAGACGTTTAAAGAGGACGCCAAGGCGTACGGGAACCGCACCTATGTTTGGAAGAATGTCCCCCGACAACTCGACGGCTGGATGTTTGCCCAGACCCTGGGGGGAGACAATCCCGATATCACTGTGACGCCCGCCGAGGATGGCCCCGTCTATGTGGCTACCTGCCTGAGGCAGGACGGCATCGACACAGCCGGATGGAACAAGACGGAGCTGACGTTTTACTACACCGATGGGGGAAAGTCGGTCATGAACGTGTTGCGCCGGGATGCCAAGAAGGGCGAAGCGCTGGCGGTGCCTCAGGGCAACTGGACCGGCGGAATTGTGCTGGCGCCAAAGATCGAGACACGCCTGACGAAGCCGCCCGGCGTGATCATCGACCGAAGCACCGACTTCGCCCGCGTGTACTTCGGCTGCCCCTCCATCGCCGTGCTTGACGACGGCACGTACGTCGCGTCCCACTCCTATTTCGGCCCGGGCACAACCTACGATCGCATGGTCGTCTTCGACTCCAGAGATCGCGGCCAAACGTGGAAGAAGTTGGCGGAAATCAAGGGACAGTGGTGGTCCACGCTCTTCACGCATCGTGGGGCGCTGTACGTCATGGGCGCCAGCGCACGATATGGCAACACGGTGATTCGCCGCTCCCGCGACGGCGGCGCCACATGGACCGAGCCGAAGGACAAAGACTCCGGCCTGCTGCTGGACGACGGGGGCTATCACTGCGCTCCGGTGCCGGTGGTGGTCCACAACAAACGGATCTGGCGTGCGATGGAAGACAACCGCGCCGGCGGCGGGTGGGGCAAGCACTTCCGAGCGTTCGTCATGTCGGCGCCGGTCGATTCCGATCTGCTCAAGGCCTCCAACTGGACGTTCACCAACCGGTTGCACTTCAATCCGAAGTGGCTCACGGTCGATGCCTCGCGGCCTGGCTGGCTGGAAGGCAACGTGGTGATCGCCCCCGATGGAGAAGTGCTCGATATCCTGCGGTTCAACGACGATCGCGGCGACCGGGCCTGTATCACGCACGTCTCGGCCGACGGAACCAGGCTCACGTACGATCCACAGAAGGGGATGATCGACTTGCCCGGTGGACGAAACAAGTTCACCATTCGCTTCGATCCGAAGACGAAGCGCTACTGGTCGCTGGTCAACAAGGAAACCAACCCGCCAGCCTACCGAAACCTCCTCGCGCTGGCCTCGTCGCCGGACCTGCGTCGCTGGCAGGTGGAGTCGATCGTGCTGCACCATCCGGACTCGAGCTACCACGCGTGGCAGTATATTGACTGGCTCTTCGATGGTGACGATATGGTTTTCGTCAGCCGCACCGCCTGGGACGGCTCGCACAGGGCTCACGACGCGAACTATTTCACGTTCCACCGCCTCGAGGATTTCCGCAAGCGAACGATGGACCAGCCGCCACTGAACGAGGCGAGATAAGGACGCTGCATGGAAACGCATTTTACCGGGATTGACTGGACGGTCCTGGCGGTCTATTTCACCGCCACCATGGGCATCGGGTTTTATTTCCACCGCAAGAGTCGCTCTACGGACGGTTTTACCGCCGGTGGGCGGTCGCTGCCCGGCTGGGCGTGCGGGTTGTCCATCCTGGCGACGTACCTGAGCAGCATCAGCTTCCTGGCGTTGCCGGGCAAGGCGTATGCGGCGAACTGGAATCCGTTCGTCTTCAGCCTGTCGCTGCCGATTACGATCTGGATCGCGGTGCGGTATTTTCTCCCCTACTATCGGCGCACCGGCGAAGTGTCCGCCTACGCGCATCTGGAACACCGTTTCGGTCCGTGGGCCCGGATGTACGCCAGCGTGTTCTACCTGCTGACGCAACTGGCCCGCATGGGTGCGGTCATGTACCTCATGGCTCTGCCGCTGAGTGTCCTGCTGGGCTGGAACATTCGCACGATCATCCTGATTACCGGAATCTCGGTGACGATCTACGCCTTCGTTGGCGGGATCGTCGCGGTGATCTGGGCCGACGCCATGCAGTCGATCGTGCTGATGGTCGGCGCCGGCGTCTGCGCCCTGGTTATGCTGCTCGGCATGCCTGAGGGGCCACGACAGATATTTATGATCGCGGCCGACCACGACAAGTTCAGTCTGGGCAGCTTCGGGATCTCGCTGGCCGAGCCGACCTTCTGGGTCGTTCTGATCTACGGCGTCACGATGAACCTCCAGAACTTCGGGATCGACCAGAGCTACGTTCAGCGGTACATCGCCTCGCGCTCGGACCGCGAGGCCCGCAAGAGCGTCTGGCTCGGCGGACTCCTCTACGTGCCCGTCTCGGCGGTGTTCTTCTTCATCGGCACGAGCTTGTTCGCCTACTACCACACGCACCCAACGGCATTGGAAGATGTGCGTACGGCGGTGGCCGTCCAGCGTGTCCAAGCGGAGGGAATCAATCCCAAGGCGGCTGCCTATGAGACCCGGCTCGAAACAGAACGCGACGGGCTGACCGACACCGACATCGGTGACAAGGTCTTCCCCCACTTTATTGGAGCGAAGCTGCCGGCCGGCGTGACGGGGCTGCTGATCGCGGCGGTCTTTGCCGCGGCGATGTCCACCGTCTCGACCAGTTTGAACTCCTCGGCCACGCTGATCATGCGGGACTATTACCAGCGCTACGTCAACCGCTCGGCGAGCGACCGCCAGTCGATGAGGGTGCTGTACGGCGCCACGATCGCCTGGGGGCTGCTGGGCACAGGCGTGGCGCTGCTGCTGGTGCGCGTGACCAGCGCCCTGGATGCCTGGTGGACGCTGTCGGGAGTCTTCGGCGGCGGGATGTGCGGCCTGTTCCTGCTGGGCATGATCTCGCGAAAGGCGGGCAACCCCGCGGCGGTCGCGGGCGTCTGTCTCGGCGTTATCGTCATCTCCTGGATGACTCTCTCGCAGTACTTCAGTGGGCCGTGGGCCGTGCTCCGCAGCCCCTTCCACGCCTTCATGATTCCCGTGTTCGGAACGTTGACCATTCTCCTGATCGGCCTGTTGATCGGCAGATTGGGTGGCTCTCGAAAGGAAACCGATTCTCCGGCCCGCAGCCAAGCCGGCGAACAAGGCACCGTGACGTAGTTGACACAATCCCCATCGGCGACGCGTCGCCCTGCGAAATGCGCGACTGTCGCGCTGGCTTTGACGACTGTGGGAAACTCCCCCTGTGCCCACAGGCAGCGAGAATCATTAGCGGTTGAAGAAGAAACTCAGACACCGACAGGACAAACTTCATACCGCCCTTGACACCAGACTTGCAGTCTCACTTGGCTGTCTCGTCAACCGCCCTGGAAAACGCCTCGGCACCTCCGACCAGAGGCAACGTGATCGAAGTTGCATCCAGATCTACGGTCAATTCGGTCCCCGGCGTCGGCCAAAGCGTAAAATCTCTGTCGCTCGACAAGATCATCAAGCCGATCTGTTGCCCCTTGGCAACAACCTGATCGTCCGGCTGCAAATCGAAAGCCATCTCGTAGAACCGTCCGGGAACGAGTCGTTCACTCTGAGTAAGAGAACGGTAGTTTTGCGGATCGGCCCAGCCACGCGTGATAACGTTGTCCGTAATCTTCGCGCGCCTGCCTTCGGTCCAGGGCAGAGAAACCAACCACACCGACAAGTTGACAGCAGGCTTGCTGCTTGCCAATCTGATCGTGATACGCGGCGTACCGGACAAATGAACCGCTTTCGTCAGTTTCGGCGTTACATAGATCAGGCGATGGTTCGTCCATTCCGCCTGCGCCAGCGCCGCACCGCTAAAGGAGAAGTTATCGACCAGTGTTTCCTTGCCTTGCCTGGATGGCGTTGCAGTCACGAGTTGGCCCCGCTCGGGCGCGCCTGCGACGAGATGGAATACGACCGGCGCCGCCGCAGGGTTTGGGTAGTCTTCATAGGAAGTCGGTTTGGATCGATCATCATTCTCGCGCACGATCCACGCGCGCGGTCCGTGTTCTACACCGTTCTCGACCCCGTGGAGATAGCGGGCAAACCAGCGGTTCATCATCTCGGCCGGCGGTTGTCCCCCGTGTCCTCCCTGGTGGTAGTACACCTGCGTGGCCACGCCTTTGGCTTTCAACGCTTGATAGATGCGATTGCTGTGCTCGGGGACGACGTTCCAGTCGTTGAACGCGTGCGCCATCAGGACCGCAGCCTTCAAGGGAGCGAGGTCACGCAAGTAATCCCGCTTCGCCCAAAATTCATTATAGTCTCCAGTCACGCGATCGAATCCCTCGGCCATCTCTTTATCGCGGACATGGCGGTTGCCGTACTCGCGTCCATCCGGATTGCCGCTATTGACGTAGTCGTACATGTAGTCGATGTCCTCACCCAAATAGCCGCCCGGGTGCCGGACCAATCCGTTGGATCGGTAATAGTGATAAGGCGACGTGTTCGGCGCAATGGGGATGATCACCTCAAGACCGTCAACTCCTGTCGTGGCGGCAGCCAGCGCCAGAGTCCCGGGATGCGACGTCCCGGTCATGCCCACCTTGCCGGTCGACCAATAGGCGACAACCGGTTCGTCACCGTCCGGTGACGTGTATCCAGGGGCGCGACCGTTGAGCCAGTCGATGACGGCTTTCGGGGCAAGCGACTCATTGTCATCACCGATGGTGGGGCAACCCTGCGAAAACCCGGTTCCGGGCGACGACGAGTGCACGACGGCGTAGCCATGAGGCACCCAATCGTTTACGTGAGTTTTGGAAATGATCGGGCGCGTGTCTCTGCGTTCGATTGCGGGAGCGTGCTTCCGCTTTGGAGGCGTGGCGCCCAGTTCGTGTCGTACGTCCCAAAAAAACTCTCTTGACGTCGAAGTAGTTCCGCCAAAGTACGGACTCGAAACGTAAATCACCGGGAGTTTGAGGCCCTGGCTTTCGGTCTGCCGCGGCCGCGTGACGTCCACATGCATCCGATCCGGCTTGCCGTCTCCGTCACCATCGAATTCCGTCTCGACCCAGAGATCGTGGCGAATCCAGAGATCCGGGTCCTTGAATTCAGGAATCACCTGCGTTTGGCCATCGACAACGATGGGGACCGTCAGTTCATCAGCCAGCGATACCGCACCGTTGCAGAGCAGTATCAGTGTCAACATAGCAACAAAGACATGCAGCGGTTGATTGCAGCGAATGTGATTCAGCATTGACATGACGCCTCCGTTACCATTTTTCATACCGCATGGATGCCGAGCGTAGCGTCCGGCACGCCATCCACGACCGTTGATTTGTTAGGCAAACATATCCCCTCTCTTGAAGGAACACAACACGATTGAATCGGCATCTTGACACATTCGGTCGGGCGTTGTCAATTCAAATCCAAGCCTGGATAAGGTGTGACATCGCCACGGAAGCTTGAGGCGTATCGGGATTGCCGGGATTGCGACCCCGCGGACAAAGTTCCCTTGACAGGATCGGCCCAAAACGGTGGAATTATTCCACTGACATGAAAGGATTGTAATGCTCGCTTCTTTTCTGCCGTCATACATCTCCGCTCGTGGTCGGTCTATCCGGGCCGCGGCGTTCTTTGCGCTAGTATGTCTCTACCTCTGGCGTGAAGTGGATCTGCGCGTCATCTATCACGGCGGTGGCACGGTCACCGATTTCCCCATTTTCTATCGCGGGTGGTCTTTCTTCGAGGAGTTCCTCTCGTACCCCGGAGGTCTGGTTGCCTACGCGAGCGCGTTTCTAAGCCAGCTCTGGTACTACGGCTGGGCCGGCGCGGTCGTCGCGACAGTGCAAGCGTGGCTCCTCTGCCTCTGCATCGACGTTATCACCAAGGAACTGAACGCAACGCGCCTGGGCTGGATTCGTTTTGTGCCGGCTCTTCTGCTGCTGATTCTCTACAACCGGTATAGCTACCGCTTCGTCACCACCATGGCACTGCTGGTATCGCTGGTCTCGATCTGCTTGTACCTGACCGGGACAAGAAGAAACCGGATACCTCGTTTGGCTGTCTTTATGGCTCTGGCCGTCATTGTGCATTATCTGGCCGGAGGGGCCGTCCTGGTGTTTGGCGCGTTCGGTGTGATTTACGAATTGCTCTTGCGGCGATCCTGGCTGACGGCCCTGGCGTGTTTCTGTCTGGCATTGGCCATTCCATGGGTCTGCGGCGTTCTCATTCTCAACGTGCCCGTCTTCGACGCGTATGCAAAGCTAACGCCGTGGTCGTGGGAGGCTTGGTTCTACGGCGGTTCCGCGGAAACACTTGTCATAGTCTATGCGCTCTATGCGCTGGCGCCGTTGACGGCATTGCTTTGTGCTGCGTGGAGATTGCTCCCGAGACACCCCGCGAGGAAAGCGAATCCGACCCGGGCAAAAGGAATTCACGCCGGCAATGGCAGAAAGATCGGAAAGCAAGCACGTTGCAGTAAGTGGTTCGAGCGTGCTTCGGCATTGTCTTCGCGATCGATGGCAAACGCAAAGGTCACCTTCATCGCCAGGTCGTTGGCGTTGTTCGTCACTGCCGCGGCAGTTGTCTTCTTCTCGCACGACAGGAAACTGAAAACCCTGCATAAAATTGACTTCTATGCGTACCACCGGAAGTGGCCGGAACTACTTGCCAGCGTGCAGAGACGCCCCACGAACAACTCCATCGTTATCCACGCTGTCAACCGAGCCCTGTACCACACGGGCCGACTCGGCTATGACATGCTGTCTTACCCCCAGCATCCTCACGCCCTCTTCCTGAGCGATGCCCGACACGAGTCGTTCCACTGGTACCGATGCGACACGCATCTTCAGCTCGGTCTTATCAACCTGGCGGAACACTCCCTGACCAAGGCGCTGGAGACCTTTGGGGAGCGTCCCACGTTGCTCAAGAGGCTGGCCTTCGTGAATATGGCCAAGGGCGACACCGACACGGCTCGCGTCTACCTCAACGCTCTCAGCAAAACCTTGTTCGACGCGAACTGGGCCGGTATGTACCTGGAGCGCCTTGAATCAGATCCCAACCTGGAAACGGACCGAGAGATCCAGCAATTGCGACAACGCAGAAGCCCCAAGGACTTCGATTTGCTCCTGTGCGACTACGATCACTTGCTGCTGGACCTGCTGAGGCAGAACCCGAAAAACCGCATGGCCTGCGAATATCTCATGGCCTGCTACCTCATGGGAAGGCGCCACGATCTGCTGGCGCAAAACATCCATCGACTCGATGGCCTGGGCTATTCGGAGATCGCTCGACTTTATGAGGAGGCTGCGATCGTGCACAGCATAACGATACGGCAGCCGCCGACTCATCCGATCGGTGCGGAATCGCTTCGACGATGGGAAGGATTCAGACAAACACTGAAGCCTCACGGAACCGACGTGAAAGCGGCTCTACATGACCTGAAGCGCCAATACGGAGACACGTATTTCTTCTACAATTTATACGGCTTCACAGGAGCCGAAAAATGACCAAACGCTCAATGTATCGATACGGATTGTCGGCGGCGCTGTTGCTGGCATTTGCGGCCGGCGCGCTCGTCTATGCCGCACGTCGTGACGGGGTCGTCATTGACAACTACCGGAGTATCGACCGACCGGTCCGGATTTCTCCTGATTATTCCGGGAGTGTGATTCCGCCCAACATTGCCCCGTTGAACTTCCTGGTTCAGGAAGAAGGCTCGCAATACTGCGCGAAAATATATTCCGGGCAAGGCCCGTCGAAACGTGTCTTCAGCCGGTCGGGAAAGATCATCATCCCTGAAAAGGACTGGCGTGCGCTTCTGGATATGAATCGCTCCGGCGAGCTGTGCTTTGACGTCTACGTGAAGACCGAAGACAAGCAATGGAACCGGTACCCGACGATTCGCAATACCATCGCTCGCGAGAACATCGACAGGTTTCTGGTCTATCGAAAAATGCATCCGACCCACTATCTAATCAGTGGCGAGGTCGGCCTGTATCAACGCAATCTGGAGAACTACGAAGAATCGCTCATCCTGAAGAACAAGCAATACAAGCACGGAGGTTGTGTCAACTGTCACACGTTCTGCAACAACCGCACCGATAAGACCCTCATCGGCATACGCAGCGCGGTATACGGCAACTGCACGATGCTGATCGACGACCACGTGGCCCAAAGAATTGGAGCGAAGTTCACGTACACCTCCTGGCACCCGAGCGGCAGACTCGCCTCGTTTTCGATCAACAAAGTCCTCCAGGTGTTCCATTCGGCCCGCGACGAGGTCCGTGAAGCGGTCGACGTGGATTCGGCCATAGCGTACTATCTCACTGGCTCCAGGACGGTCAAGACCTCGCCCGAGCTATCCCGAAAGGACCGACTGGAAACCTATCCGGCCTGGACACCAGACGGACGTTACCTGTATTTCTGCAGCGCCGCCAAGTTGTGGTCGGGCCAGGATAAGAACGAGTGGCGGGAACACCGTCAAGACATCCGATACGATTTGATGCGTATCAGCTACGACGTCGACAGCGATACGTGGGGCAAACTGGAAACGGTGCTTGCGGCCAGGCAAACGAAGAAGACGATCCTGCTGCCTCGAATCAGCCCGGACGGGCGATGGCTGCTGCTCTGCATGGGGGATCACGGGTGCTTCCCCGCTTTTCAGCAGGAAAGCGACCTGTACATGGCGGACCTGCACGCACCCAGCCAAACGGGAAACCTCGTGCCCCGGCGGCTTGCCATCAATAGCCCGCACAGCGAATCCTGGCATAGCTGGGGCAGCAACAGCCGATGGATCGCGTTCAGCAGCAAGCGGCGTGACGGCGTGTTTACCCGTCCCTTCCTCAGCTACATTGACGAAGCCGGGAAGATTCACAAACCCATACTCGTGCCCCAGCAGGACCCCACGTTCTTTGACGCCTGCGTTGCAGCGTATAACACGCCGGAACTTATCATCGAACCCGTGCACCCAACAGGGGAACGGCTCGCCCGCATCGTACGAGGACCCGATCACATCACCGTCGAGATGCCCATCACGATGGCCACGCCCAGCGCCACGATACAGACTGCCCCATGGCAAGAACGGGAATGACCTTGCTCGCGGATTCGCGCGGGAAACGAGGATTGCAGAGCCAACGATCAGAGGCAAACTGATATCAGAACATCCGTACTTCTTGCACGGCTAATTATGTTCGCCGGGGCCTTTTCCGGTCGGCAGGTATGCCCTTTGGATGAATCGCAGATCCTCGTTGGGATTGTCCGGCGTGGAATGCTCGGACGAGAAGTCGTAGGGATTCTCGAAGTACTTGATGGTGCGTCTGTCCCGCCACTTGCGCTCCTCCGCATGCCCATCCGCAAAAGCCAGCGTTCCACTGTTGACATGCCAGAGGCCCAACGAATCCGTCCACCGGTCTCCCACAGGCATCAACACCCAAGAACCCATGTTCCAGCCGCGATCGTCCTGATCTTCAACAAAAACGAGCTTCATGGACGGATTCTTGATCTCCGTGTATTTGTGAACCACCTCGCCAGTGTCGTAGACCGGGTCGGTCTCGTGTGCCCTGCTGTAGGCGCCATTCATCGTCCAGAGGATCGAATAGCTACGATACGCGTTGTTGGTAGCCTGCAGTTTCCGTTTATCTCCGGGACAGTGATAGACCTTCGGCGTTTTGAGATAGGGCCATAGCTTGCCCTTCTGCAAACCGAGAACCTCATACGTATACGCCAGATCGCCGGCTGCGGAGGGTTGGCCACCTGTGAGCATTACGTCTCCCGACTCATCTTGAGGCGCCTGGACCCAGGAAATATCGTAATTGGCTGCGGCCGGATAAGGATTCCCGCCGACCAGGTTATCATCATTCTCTTGTGGAAACGTGTACCACGCAAGAATCAGCGATCTTTCGTTGGCCAGGCAAACCGCCCCGGTCGCCTGTTGCTTGGCAAATCTCAGCGCCGGCACCAAGATCGCCATCAACAACGCTATGATGGCAATGACCACGAGAAGTTCAATCAGAGTGAAGGCGCTCCTCTTGTGCATGACTGCCTCCTTCCAACTTCAGAGAAAATCCTCAAGAACACCCTTCTCCCATGGGGAAGATACTTCCCACCTCTTGGCATCCGCGGCCCTGGCAAGCGAAACCCCGCCGCGGACAATAGCAACATCCCAACAGCAATAGAACGCGCTTTTACCTATTGTACATGGCGGGCCTGCTCTCAGCCCATGCCCTAATGTGCAAAACGTGTTCCTTTTTGGGCACATCCGGCGAAGCGAGTTGCCGCACGTTTAGCTGCTTGCACAAGCCTCGTTCAGGAATAAGTTCGTTGATGCGATCCAGGGCGAAACCGGAAACATCCTTTGGCAGCCTCAAGGCTATCTCAAGAGCACATAGAGAATCACCATCAACACGACCAGCCCGACGGCCACAATCCGAGGGTCGAACAAGCCGCTGATCTTCCGTTCCATCAGGACCTTAAGCGGCGGGCGCCACCCCATTCTCTCGAGTTCCTCTGAAGTCGGCGCTGGTGTCACCAGGCTAACGACCACATACACCACCAGGCACATCACCAGCAGGATCAGTCCCATCATCATGTATGGAATACCCAGGCCATGGGTGACATGGCCGTAGTTCGAGACGAGCCAACGCTGTGGCAGCGTACCTGCAGAGAGCGCTTCGGTCAATTCGTTTTCCGGAACGGCCCCCTCTGCCAGGATGATCTTGTCTTCCGATATCGCCCCCGCTTCCAGCGCCGGTTGGAGCACATGCGCAGGCAAAGCGACATACTGGTCCGCCACCATCTGCCTGGGGTTGTCTTCTTCACTCCACTGATTTTCGACAATGACGGCTTTTCTGACATTATTCGAGATCTCGCGCCAATCGTCGACGACCTTGCCAGCCGGGATGCCCGCGTCAAGGGCCGCCGCTATGTTCTCCTTCGAAACCGCGGCCCATTGTTCTACCACCCTGCTGCCAACCACGCGCTTGGCTTGTATGGCAGGCATCGCGTCGGTCGCGTTGACATTGCGGGGCAGATCAGCCACGAAGTAAACAAGGCCAACGAGGATACCCGCCGCGAACGTGGCTACGGCCGCTTGTTTGGTCCCGCGCTTCCAGAACACCCCCAGCACGAACACGGTCGTCACCGCGGGAGCGAACATCATGGGCACCTGGTTGATCACCACAAAGATATTCTCAAAACGCCCGCAGAAGGGAGACCATATCATCGCAAGGACAATGACGACGCCCGCCGTAATTCGACCGATGAGCACAAGCGTACTGTCCTTGATGTTGGGCCAGATGTTCCGAACGATATCATCAGCAGTCACGGTAGCAGTGCTGTTCAATGCCGCTTCAACCGTGCTCATAACCGCCGCCAGAAGCCCTGCCGCGAACAATCCCTTCAAAGCAGGAGGCAGCAATTTGTCCACCATCACCACCAGCGTGTCATTGGGATCGCCGATCTCAGATTTGAAAAGCACGTAGGCAAGAACGCCGGGGAAGACCATGATGAACAAAGGCAGAATCTTCAGAACACCGGCGAAGATCGCTCCCAATTCGGCGTTGCGCATGTCTTTGGCGCCCAGCGTTTTCTGGACGATCGTTTGATCGGTACACCAGTACCAGATACCCAACACGTGGTATCCGATCATAACGGTGAACCAGGAATATGAATTCAGGTTGCCGTGGGCGTCTCTGAGCGAATGCACCATACTGAGCTGGTTCGGCTTCGTGGCCGCCAGCAAGTCCGCCCAACTGTGGATGCCCAGGTTGCCGACGGCCTTCAGCCCGAACACCGTCAACAAAACGCAGCCCAGCAACAACACAACCGCCTGGATCGTGTCCGTGACAACCACGGCCTTGAGGCCTCCAAGAATCGTATAGACCGCCGTGATGCAGGCGATGATGACAATGGCAACGGTTGGGTCGATCCCGAAGAAATACTTGAACACGGTCGCGCCGGCGAACAAACTCACACCGATGTGAACCAAAAGCGCCGACCAGATAGAGACCACTGCCAGGATCATTCGGCAGGTCTTGTTGTATCGTCTCTCAAGGAACTCGGGCAGGGTGTTGATTTTCGTCCGCAAGTAGAATGGCACGAAGATCAGACCGAGTATGATCAAGCAAAACGCGGCCATCCACTCGAAATTGCCGACGACAATTCCCTCGCCAAAACCCGAGGCCGAAAGACCGACCAAATGGATCGTCGAGATGTTGGCCGTAAACAGAGCCGCACCAACCATCGGCCATGGAAGTGTCTTGCCCGCGAGAAAGAACTGCTCGCTGGAAGCGTGCTTTCGGTACCCCACTGCAATGCCGACCACCATGATGCCGATGAGGTATATCCATACGATCGCCGTATCGATTGGCGTGACCCGCACTGCCGCGAGCAATGTTGCTGATACCATCAATTGGTCCTTTCAACAGACAATAGACATAGCCGAAACCGCAGCCGCTACCCAACAAAGCTGGGTTTGTCGGATGCGGGGAATCTGATCCATCAACCGACAACAGTCTTAGCGGCGCGACGGAAACGATTCCGGCGCGTAATCATTATGCATCCGCCAAAGCTTAAGTCTGCCCGGCAGGTTAATTTCGCATCGTTAGAAAGTCAATGCACAAAAACACTCCAGCCGTCTGCATACCGGCTGGCCAGTTCTCGTTTTGCGCCCAGCATTCAACGTGGGGGTTGCTTTCACATTACCGTCCGAACCAACGACATCGGGTCTACTGCAGCTTCAGCTTGCCGCTGAGGGGGTAGTCATTGCCTGCCGTTGCCGCGAATTCGATGGACTTGCCCTTGCATTTCACACGGCACACTCCATCCTTCGTCGCATGAACGACAGCGGATTGAAGCTGTCCATCGTTCCACTCGAAATCAACAACAAAGCCCCCTCTCGCTCTCAGGCCAGCGACCCTCCCACAAGGCCAGGCGTCCGGCAGGGCCGGCAGCAGTTCGATCGCGTTGTCATAGGATTGGAGAATCATCTCGGCGATTCCGGCGGCACCGCCGAAGAGGCCCTCGACCTGCGGCGTGCTGAAACACTTGGTGAACATGTTCGTGCAATTGTTCTTGCCGATCAGGTGCCGGAAGATCCTATGGGAGCGATTGCCGTCGAGCAGGCGAGCCCAGATGTTCATCTTCCAGGCCATGGAAAAACCCGTGCCCAGGTCCCCGCGTTGGATAACCGATTTTCGCGCTGCCTTCGCCAGATCGGGCGTCGTCTTGATGTTGATCTGGCAACTGGGATAAATACCGTACAGATGCGAGAAATGGCGGTGTGCGTCGTTGGGGTCATCCCAATCCTCGAACCATTCCTGAAGCTGGCCGTAACGGCCGATCTCCATTGGCGCCAGCTTCGCTCGCGTTGCAACAAGTTGCCTTCTCAACGCCTCATCCCGCCCCAGAATCCGCGAGGCTTCGATGACGTAGCTGAACAGGTCCCGGAGTATCTGCATGTCCATCGTGGGACCCGCACAGATATTTGGCGTGATGATACTGCCGAGGATCTCGTCAAACATCGGCCTGTTACCGGGTCGCTTGGGCGTGTTCTCCGGAGACGTCGCCGGAGCGGTCACCAAGACGTCCTGCGTCGGGTGCTCGACAAGGGTGTCGACAAAGAACAGTGCCGAACCTTTCATGACGGGATAGATCTTCGCCAGATACGCCTCGTCGCGATTGTAGAGGTAGTGCTCCCACAGTTGGGTGCAAAGCCATGCCCCGCCGGTTGAGAACGTTCCCCAGGACGGACCGTCCATCGGGGCGGTCGCCCACCAGATGTCCGTGTTCTGATGAAGGACCCAACCTCGCGCGCCGTAGGTCTTTCGGGCCGTGTAGGATCCCGGCGTCGTGATTTCGCACAGCATCTCGATCAGCGGCTCGACGCACTCGGACAGGTTGGACACCTCGGCCGCCCAGTAATTCATCTCCAGGTTAATATTGGTAGTGTATTTGCTGTCCCAGCTCGGGTTCATCTCCTCGTTCCAGATCCCCTGAAGATTCGCGGGTTTGGTACCCGGGCGTGAGCTGCTGATGAGCAAATACCGTGCAAATTGGAAGTACAGAGCCGCCAGTTGAGGGTCGTCTTCGCCGGCGGCAAACGCTTTGCAACGTTTGTCTGTCGGCAGCGTGGGCGCAGGAGAGGACCCGAAATCCACCGTTACCCTGCGGAACAAGCGCTGGTGTGCCGCAACATGATCCTGCTTGATCTTTTCGTATGGCTTTCGGGAAATGCGAGCCAGCACAGCGCGGACACGCTCCCGTTCGGAAGCACTGACATCACGATAATTCACAAAATTCGTTGCGGCCGGAATGAGGATCGTCACGGCATCGGCATTTTTAACCGTCAGGCTGTTGTAGCCCACGTCTATCTTGCCCCCGTCGACCACGAATTTGGCTTGGGCAAAATACCGGATCTTTCCTTCCACACCAAGATATGTGGATGTATGGCCGGCTAATTGAAGACTATCCGGCTCAACACCATCCATGCGAAACTGCTCGCTGCCGTAATTGGAATGGGCCCCGTTCCTGTACCCCGTCAGTTGGGTTGTAAAGGACAGATGACCCGGTTCGCTGGCGGTCAATCGCACGACGACAACCTGATCCACGCTGCTAACGAAGACTTCTCGTCTGAACGCCACATCGTCGATGCGGTAGCGTACCGAGGCGACCGCCGTATCGAGGTCCAGATCGCGGCGATAGTCGGTGACGTTCTGATGGTTCTGGAACTCGAGGTATAGATTGCCGAGCGGCTGGTATTTCTGCTGCTCAACGGGATAGCCCATCATATACCTGCCGAACATCCAATGCGCTTTTACATAGTCTCCGGCGAATATCAGTTCGCGGATCTTCTGCACGTGTTCTGCGCCCTCGACATTGGTCGGATTGTAAGGGCCACCGGTCCAGACCGTTTCTTCATTGAGAAGGATCCTCTCCTTCTGCGGCTCGCCGAAAACCATCGCGCCGAGCCGGCCGTTGCCCAACGGCATCGCTTCCGACCAGTCCTTTGCGGGCTGTTCGTACCACATTACGCTGATATCCGGATTCTGCACCGCCTCGACGTTTGGAATCACGATGCCCAGGCACAACGCTGCAAGCAAAACCATCCATCGGTCAATTCGCATCATATGGTTCCTGTCATATCTTCGTCATGTCGTTTGTGCAGGCTTCGTCAGAACGCAATCTTCAGGGCAACTTCCTGTCCGGCCCGAAGCGAAAGTTTGCGCCGGTTCCTTCGATCAGATCTCCGAATCGACGCCTTTCCCTTCGTCACGGAAATATCCTGTATTTCGCCGGGCACCTCCAACGTAACCGTCTGTTTTTTCTCCGAGAGAAGGCTGACCAGAATTCGGCCCTCATCCCAGTGAAGACGTTTGATCTCGATCTGCCCGCGGCAGAGAACGCCGTCTATGGTCCCGGAGGGCCAGGCGGTCGGCAGTGCGGGCAACAGTTTAATCGTACCAAGATCAGACGCCACCAGCATCTTGATGAGCACGGCGGGCATACCGCCGCTAATATCCATGTTGAAGAGTGATCTGTGGTTGTGCATGGAGGCCAGATTACCCAGCCAGTAACTGTTGACGAGACGGACCATGGCCTGATAGGCGAGCTCACCCTCGCCCAGGCTGGTTGCGGCCTGACCGAGCTGGACAACACCAAACGACATGAAACCGGCTCGCTTGTAGTGATGCTCCAGTTTGTGCTCCACGATCTTGCGGAAGCCTTCCCGGAGTTTGGGATCGCGGGCGATCTCCTCGGGCATTCCGTCGTACAGCGGGTAAAGATGCGAAGAGTGACGATGGTTCAAGTTATCCTCGAGCTTCGGCGTCAGCCATTCCTTGACCACGCCTTCATCGCTGATCATATAGTCCGGCATCCTGGCCAGCATCTTCTCCCAAAGCAATATCTTATGCCGATTGACGTCGAGGGTACGCGAGGCCGCGATACAGTTACGCAGCAACTCCTTCGCGGCGGCGACATCCATCGTGGCGTTGAACGTCGCCTGAGAACGCGTGTTGGACGGCGAGTTCTCCGGCGAGGTGGTGGGATTGAAGATGTACTTGCCGTCGGGCCCTTCGTAGAGGTAGTCCTCGAAGAACAGCGCCGCCTCCTGCATGAAGGGCAAAGCGTGCTGTGCGAGGAATTCCTTGTCGCCGGTGTAAAGATAGTAGTCGTAGAAGAAGTGCGCCGCCCAGGCCGCTCCGGCCACCCACATCCCCCCGGCAAATCGCGGCGCCAGCGCGTTGTTGAAACCGTGCGTTGTCGAGCGGGAAGGCAGCACGACACCGCGCGCGCCAAAGATGTGGGCCGCATTGACACGCAGATAGGGCACGATCGACTCAATGTACCCGGTGTAGGCGAGCATCAGTTCGGGCGTGTTGGCACGCAGCATGGCGGCGATGGCTGAGGGAACATTACCATTCTGCGTAAAATCGCTGGCCCAGGCAGGTACGTAGGTCCCCGCCCACGCGCCCTGAAGCGTCGGCGGCAGTTCGCCCGTGCAGGAGATTATGTTATAGCGTCCGGCGTCGAAGGCCTTCTCCGTCAGTGCGCGAGAGAGATTCTCGTTGGTCGATTTGGCCAGCAGTTCCTCCGTGGCGAGTTGACGATCGGCCCCGCCGTCGATGTCCAGGCGCATTCGATTGAACATCTCTCCGTGGATGGCCGTGTGACGGCTCAGCAGTCGCCCATAGTCCGCGGCGATCCCGTCCAGCGTCTCCTTGAGCTGATCGAGCCGGGATTGGTCAAGTTCATAGATCGGCTCAATGTGCAGGAGCAGGAGCACGTAATCCGCGCCCTGGATGGTCATCACGCCGTCGGCCGCACTGACCTGTGCTGCCGGAGCAACGACACGCGCTACGCCTTCCAGCGAGTGGATGCTGCCAGGGTAGGCCCGCGTGAACTTGTTGCTGAAAGTGAGATGCTCTGTATCGGCGGTGGCGTTGACATCGCTAACGTGCGACTTGAATCGTTCGTTCGAGCGTTCGACAGTCTTTTCCCCCAGCTTGGCGCTGGGCTGGCGTGGTGTCAGCCTCAACGTGCAATCGATCGCGCCTTTTTTCGGTCCCGCGATCAGCAGAACCGCTATGCCATCGGCGCGTGAGACGAACAGCCGCCGCTCGAATGAGCCACGGTCATCGGCCCAGTGAACGGTCGCCTCGCCGGTCTGGAAATTGACGCTGCGCACGTAGTGGCGAACCTCACCCTGCTTCTCCATGACGACCCGCATGTCGAAGGCCGGGACGAACGGGTCGGGGTACATGAAACTCTCCTGACCGGAGAATTGAAAGGCCAGCAGCGAAGCCTGCTTATACAGGCCGCGGTCGATAAGCCGACGGACTTCGAAGAGACGCGAGGCCGTGTCAGGTGGGACAACGGGCTCGCCGGTGGGCAGGAACAACCGCTCGTGGGTAAAGATGATAGTCTCATCCAGAGGACGGGAGAATACATTGGCCCCGATTGTGCCGTTGCCGGAGATCAGTCCCTCTTCCCAGGTTTCGGCAGGCTGTGAGCTGATGAAACCCCGTTCGGGTGCCTGGAATGATTTGCGGACCGGACGGAACTCGGCCGCCGAAATGGTTGCAGTCACCAACAAAGCCATGATGGAAACGATCCGGTGGTTCATCGCGATTTGCCTCCTACTGAAAAAAATTGGCACGCAGTTAGGACAATTCCTAGTTTTCTCTTCCATTACAAGTTCGATTCAGCCCAGCGCGGAGGGGTCATTGCTCCAGGCATGCTACTGTGACAGAGAAGCCAACGCCCGTCAGAATCTTACTGTCCACTCTACAACGGCATTTTCACCTCTTGTAAGCGTCAGCTTCACAAGTTTGCCGTCAACCGTCTTGAGTTCGGCCTGTGTATCGGAATCGTTGACTGTCGCGGATTGCGCCGTGTAACCGTTTGTTGCTATCGTGACGACGTAGCTATCGCCGCCTGTGATTTTGCTGATTCCCCGCAGAAGGTTCCGCCCCGGCAGCCATTCGGTCCGAACCAGATCGATGTATCCCTGCATAACGTGACGATCGGTGGAAATGAACTGCGGATGGTCTGTGACTTCGTGAACGGACATCATGCGAGCCTCTCCCGGACGCAAACGCTGCGACAACCGGTCATGCCCGGCGATATTGCCCACGAAGACATCGTTCCAGAAGTCATATACGTAGTAGTTCTTGCTCGCGTCCAGCCCCAATGCACCCTCCGCCGTATCGCCGGCAAGCGAAACGCCGACATCGATGGCATCCTTGTGGCTCGGGTTGTAGAAGGTCAACTGATGCCAGGCCGGAGACACCTCGAAATCATACACCTTTGGGAATTCCTCGAGGAAGGCGTCGACCGGTCTGGCTGTCTTTGGAGCGGCGTGGAAGGGATAGATCCGTGTCAGGTCATGGATGATCTCCGGGGACAACTGAGAGAAGCTGTTGGCCAACAGCAGCCGGCCCGTCGTTACATACGACATGGTAAACAGGCTTCGCACGGCATCCCGATCGTTGCGAAGCCGCCACACGTTCTTCGAATCGGTGTCATAATTGACGACAACCCGGTTCTTGTACCAGCGCAAGCCACATCGGGTCACGACATGGGGCGAGATTCGATCGGTGTCATTTTCGGTCCTCTGTGAAGCGACCAATCCCAGCGTGATATCCGAGCCCCGCTCCATGTTGCGCTCGTGTACGTAGGATTCCGGACCCAGCCCTTCCTGGGCCAGTCTGAAGACGTTCCTGTACGCGCTGGCCGTGGTGGAATAGACATCTTCCATACCGCCTCCACGGGCCCATCCGGTAGCCGGATAGTCAAACATCAGCCCCTTGATCCCCCCCGATCGATAGGCGGCGTACACTTGCTGCATGTGCTTGGTGAAACCAGGGTCCGTGTAGTCGTAGCCCCAGACCCGGAAGTTCTTTCGCCAGGCATTGCCCCAAAAATCGTCGTCATCCAGGGGACGCTTGTATGCGTCATTCACCCATGCCGTGGGATTGTTGAACAGCATGTGTTCGGGGAACGCAAAAGCGTAGTCCTCCGAACGAAAGCCCGTCTGGCAGTATGTAAGGGGAATGCCGCCCACCTCGGTGACTGCCTTGCCCCATTTCTCCGACGTTTCGTAAGGCGCCTTATACGTGCCACCGGAGAAATCGCCCAGGTTCGTGCTGCCGTGCTTCTGAAAGTGCTCATCATCCCACCAACCCTGTTGATTGTTCTTGGTGTAGCAATCCGGGACCAGCCGCACCGCCGCCCGGGAGAATTTCAGAAAACCGGATTTGCGGATTTCCTCCATCTCCGCCACGGCCCCGACGGTGTCATTGGTGGCTTTACCCCCGCCATATCCGCCGTGGTTCGCATACCACAAACAAACCGTCGGGAAATCGTACATGTTCAGCTCGATTCTTTGTGCCAACCGAATCGCCCGGCCATACTGCTCCAGGTTCTCGAAGGGATTGCTGGTGATGAAATCCACGTAGAACCGGTCGTCCGGCCTATACCGGACTCCGGGATCGATCCGCTTACCCACGGGGTCTTCAGCGTACAGGCTGGCCTTCATTTCGTATCGCGGCCTTGCCAGGGCATTGACTGGCGTCAGTTTTGCGGGCAAGAGAGGCACAGCCCCTCTGCGCAGCCACACTTCATTGGCGATGGCTTGTCGATTGTCCGTCTGGCTTTCAAACAAAATCCGCATCCTGCCGGACTTGTAGACCGCCCGCGGTACCAGCAACTCAACCTGCTGGGGATCCTCCTTTTTCTTAGTGTTCCACATCGGCAGCGTCTGCTTATCGAGGAGAACATGCTCTCCCGTTCCCGTGCCATCATCCACCTTCACGGACTGGGCCCGATCATCCTTGTCCGTATGCCACCAGGAAAACCCCAGGTAGTACGTGGAACCGGGGTCGAGGCCGGCCGCTTCCAGGCAAACCCCCTCATCCCCGGCGACCGCCGTGGCAAACTCATCGCCCCATAGCGCCCGATAGCTGAAACTGCGTCCTCTCGAACCCTGCTTCACGCGCAATGATTCACCGTTTGAGCCGGTGTCGACCGTGTCGTCAGGTAAGTTAAAATAGCAGGCCAACGACGGATTGCCGTCCCGGTCGGCGGCCAATTCGAGCTTCCGAGCCTGACCGACCGTGGCAAACTTCTCGAAGTCGTGGTAGGTCAGTCCCCCCATCACGAATGAACGCCGCGTCTGGTCTTCGCCGAAAGTCATCAGCAGATTATTGCGAGAGTGAATGAAGTTGCCCTCGTGAACCGCAGTATATTCTCGCACTCCCCACTCCAGGGGCTCCCCCCCGCCGTAGCCATCCAGCAATCGAAATTTCCTGGTCATGTTGAATCCACTGAACAAAATGACTTCTGCCAATGGCTCGATCCGCTTAAGTTGAACGGGGCTCTCGGCCCGGTTCTCGATCCCCCCTGCCAGGACGATGCACCCCCGGCCTTCGTAGATGGTCACCTCGAACAGCAACGTCACCTCTCCGGCCCCACCGCTTTCGATGACAACCGCTTTCCCCCGGCCGAGCTCATCCGACACGGCCTTGCTTGTCCACCGATGCTTGAGCCCCGGTGTGGCCGTCGTAAGATTGTTGATTTGGAGCGCACCGTTCTTGATGCACACGGAGTCATCTCGCTTGTCGATCGCCACATAGCGCCCCGTGGAAAGATCGTACTCAAAACCGACCACGTCGTTCTCTATCGCCAGCGTGTTGCCCGACTGGGAGACCGTGACATTCGCGCAGACAACTGGGCAGATAAAAATACAGACGACAAGAATTTCCAGCCAGTTGTATTTCATTGCTGACGACGGGCACGATTTTCGCACCATTTGCTTCTCCTGTATGAATGCATTACTCGGTCATCTCGGCGATGGATTGGTGATGGCGTCGACCATCGCCCGGAAGTTCTCCATCGGCGTATCCAGTTGCACGTGATGCGTCGGTCCCAGAATGAGTCCGCCATGCGCGCCCAGGACCCGGATTCGGGACTCCACTTCCCGCCTGACATCCTCCGGAGATCCAAACGGGAGAGTCTGCTGCTCGTCGATAGAGCCCCAGAAACACAGCTTCTCCCCGTACGCCTCCTTGAGATGCTCCAGATTGAGACACGCGGGCTGGATCGGATTGAGCACGTCGACGCCAATTTCCACAAGGTCGCCCACAACCGCCGCGACGCTGCCGCAACTGTGGTACGCCACCTTGACACCGGGATTGATTTCTTTGAGCGTACGAATGAGGGTGGCCATTCGCGGCTTCAGGGTTGCCCGCCACATGTCGGGCGACATAATCATCCCCTGTTGGGAACCGATGTCGTCGCCCAGCCAGACCATGTCCACACCCATTTCAACAAGCCTTTTCGCCGCGGAAAGATGGTAGTTGTAGGGAATGTCCAGCACACGCCCTGCAAACTCGGGGTTTTCGACGAGATCCATCATCATTCTTTCCAGGCCGCGTAAGGCCCAGGCCGTCTCCCAGATGGTCGTAACGGTCACGCCGACAATCCAGTATTCCTCTCCATGCTCTTTGATGAGCCTCTCGGCATCGTGGTAGAGTCCCGGATCGTCGGGGTTCGGCGGCATGTAGGTCTCCAGCGCTTTCTCGTGCGCCAGAGGGTGCGAGATAAACTCCGTGTAGATGCCTGGGCCGAATCGCGTTTCATAGGGGATTGCCTTCCATCCAACGCCCCATTCATCGACGTATTCCTCTCCCGGTTCGCACGTCTGATAGTAGTTGTTGGCCCATCCCACCGACGTCAGGAGGAGGTCCTCGTCCAGGTACTGTTCCAATTCATACGTATTGCCTCCCCCGTGAGGATTATGCGATTTGCCCATCTTTCCACGAATTTCCTGCTCGAGCCGCTTGGCAAACTCGGGCGTGAAGCTGATTTGCATGGGGCATCTGTCCGCTTCCTCATGAGCAAGCGCCAGAGCTACGCGATCGCGATGTTTCATACAGTCTATCCTTTGTTCGAATCGATCAGTTTTGGAATGGTAGCCATGGAGCCTCCGGCTTCGAGACCGGCTGGATCGTCAGATGTGATCGTCCGCGCCAAGAGAGATTCTGACCGGTCGATCCGATTCCAGCCGAAACCAAACGACGAGGTCGTAATCATTCACTCTGCGAATGTGCCCCACGCGACAGTCGCTCTCAGCGTCATTGACCGTGACATCCGCGAGGCGATCTCCCCAGTTTTTGATAACCAGTGCCGGATTGACTACCGGATGCTCGGCATCAGCTTCCAAAATTACCCTTACATCACTCTCGGCCGCATCACGTGTTCGCGAGACAACGTAACACCTTTGTGTGGGATCGTATCGGCCGCCTGTAGCACCCGACTCAATCGTTACTTCAGGAGGTGTTGCCCAGGATTTGGCCAGGGACGTCAGTTTCTCCGGGGCCTCTTGTGTGGCGCCGTACAGCCAGGTCCAGTAGTATGTTTTGTTCTCTCCCTGGTGGGGTCGCGGGCTGGCCCAGGCCAATGAGAAATGCGATGCGCGGTCGGCCGCCTGACAATACCGGCCATCTGAGGGGATCTGCGCGACAGGCCAGTGGTTCCACCATGGAAAGTGCGAGGCCTCTTTACGATGCTCGTGGGCGAAGACACTGAAATTGCAGTCCAGCTCGAATATCTGGAAAGGCTTGTACTGCGATTTCAGATTGACCATCATGATGTTGGGGCTTTCGCCCGGAGCGTCGCCAAAGTGGATGTAACCGCCCCGCTCCCGGCGTCCCTTCCTGCGAATGACTGGAGACCGATCAGCCCAGCTATAGGTGTGTTTGTCCCCCTTGAGATTGACAAGGGTTAGCGCCGCCAGGTCAACCACATCCTCAGGTCTCTGGCCCGGCTGGCACAGTGCGATGACCTCTTCCGGCCACAGAGCAACGCCGTCACTATGCAGAATGACGTTTCGCACGCCCAGTTGATCGGGATAGAAAGTATAGTATTCATCCACCCAGTCCTCCCAGCCTGAGATCGTATTGACCTGAGAGTGATTGCCGTTGGCAGATGTCGGACAGTAACGCCAGTGGACCACGACGCGAGCAGGTATATTCTCGATGATCCGCACGTGGGAGAATCGGCAGCGGGGGTCCAGCATATGTTCGATGCAACCGTCTCGACCGTTGAAGTTCTCGATGCTCTGATCGGCCATCCAGAGATCATTCTCCATGACCCAGGCGGGACCGTAGCGTGTCCCGCGCCAGAATACGACGCGTACGGGCGAATCGTCGAACTGAATCACGATATCCGGGGCCGACGAGACGCGCCAGAGGGCGTCCCATTCAGGATAGTACTTGAGATTCACGTAAGAAGCACCGAACTTGCCTGGACCCGATGGGCCGGAGGGCATGATTCGCGCCGACAAATCCGGAGCAGAAGCAGATCGTGACGCTGTACAGTGCGCCTGAATGGTCTTACGGGAAAGGGCCTCATCATACACTTTCAACTCATCAAGCAAACCATCCAGTCCATACCAGCAGGGCAGCGTTGCGAAGGCCCGAACGGGATGGGATGGCTCGATCTGCTGCCGGGCCATTCCGATCCTCAGGTCTTCTGCTTGAGCCCGGGACAACTTGCCTTCCACATCCATCTCAGCCGCTTGTTCGCCGTTGATGTAGAGGACGATTCCTTTGTCCCGCGCATAAGAAGCAGCAACGTGGGTCCACGCCTTGAGCGGCACCTTGCGTTCGGTACTGCAAACCTGCCAGCCATCGGCTCCGATGTGCAGGCCAAGACGGCCCTGCGGATCCACCCCGAAAAAGAAACCCGCCTTGGGCGAATTGCCTGCCATGTCGGCAGGCCAGCTTTCAGCGTCACGGTTGGAGTTTTTGCTAACCGTGTCTTCCTGGGCGACGATGGGCGCCCAGTTCCAGGGGTAGGCCCCCAAAGCAACCCACGCTTCAATGGTGAAGGCCCGATCGAGATTTGGGACCTGTCCGGCCTTTCTGGCGATGCATGTGGTGTAGCCGTCCATGACAATCGCCTTACCCTTTACGCCCCGGGTGAGGCGCGAGTTACCGGCGAGCGTATCCCGGCTACCGCTGACCGACTCGAGTACGTTTCCATCTTCGATACGATCGAAATCCCACTGCAGCACGGGACCACGGGCCTGTGCCCACAGGTGCCCCGAGACGAGGATTGAGCAGACGACGACGGCCACCTTCTTGTATGAAATCCGTTGCGTAGTTGACCCATTCATAGCATACACCTCTCTGTGCGCTGACTTTCGCAGATCATGCTGTCGCGGGCGTTTTCAGTCTCTTGCAGCTTCCTGGTGGGTGACAATCGGCACATAGCCCACTTCCAGCCCCTCGGGAGGCGTCACGAACAGCGCCGGATCCAGCGAGGCCAATTCCCCCTTAGTCGGCGGCGTCATGTAGTCACGGTCGATCGGCCACTGGGCATGAATCTTCTCGACCAACGCCTGCAACCTGGCCCTCTTTCCGGGATTGTAGTTGTATTGCTGGAAGGAAGGCTGGTCGACGAATCGATACCAGGAATACGTGACGACAGAACCATCGACGAGTTTGACTCTGTACGGCCCGCGTGCCGGACCGGGACTCGTCCAAACTCCGGCAGATGGAGACGTGTAGGGCGCTCCAGGCTCTGCCAGCCGGAATTCCTTCGTCAGAAGATTGGTTTCCTTCGGAACCTTGGATTCCGAAATCGCCACCAGTTTGTCACCCTCGTGCTTGAAATACTGTGGGAAACGCCCGTTGGGACTGATATCGTTAGGCAGCCACTGCACCCCCCACACGTTGTCCTTGAACACCTTGGTGGTAAAGACCTTGTCGACGCCGGCTATTCTCTTGCCCGCCTGATCGAAGCCCGGCATCCTCGTCGACAAGGAAGACGTCCAAACGCCCTTCTCATCGAAACGGCCCGAGCATGATGGTCCGCCGTCTCGCCAGGCCTTGAAAGCGTCGTAAAGCGCCGCCTTGGAATAGTACGTGACATCCTGAACCAGCAACGCTTCGCCGTTGTCGTTGACCGGGAAGAACAGCTTGGGAATCTTGGAGTAGACAACGCCCTGGGCGTCACTGGAAAGAAAACAAGGCACCGTGTTGATCTCCATGGCGCCGCCGCCGGACCGACCCGCTCGAGCATCCAACCCCCGCCCGTAAATAAACGGATAGTTGAACAGCTTGCCGATCTTGCTCCAGGTTTCAGGAATGTAATACGCCAGGGGCCCTTTGAAGTTGGCGGCGCTCAAGAAAAGTGTCCAACTCTGATCGCCAGTGGGCGGGTCTCCCGTGGTCGGCTTGGTAAAGGGCACAGCCATGTAGGCGTATCCGAGAAACTTGCCGTTGGGATTGCCCTGAAAAGGTAGAGCGTCGGGTGGGACGAGAACCCGATTGCTCAACTGTGCGATCCCCAACCGGTTGTCCGGCAATGCTTCGTTGCTATAGAAGAAAGACCATCCGGGCGATCCGACCTCGTAATCATAGCACTGCGGCGTAGCATTCATGCTGAACTTTGGCGGACCGTAGCGAAAATGGTTACGCGCCCAGTAGCCCAAGCCCCCTTCCAGCGTCTGGAAAACGCTTCCGTAAGTAGGACCACGCTTGGGCCAGTGGTCGCGGGCATGGGTACCAACGGGAGCCAGGGGTTTGTCTTTGTTGTCGGAATTGTCCGGCGTGATCCAGGCCCCTGCCAGACCGATCTGAAAACGGGCAATCGGCTTGCCAATCAACGGCCAGACCGCCGAATAGAACCCCATACCCGCACCATATTCAGCCGGGTCGGGCGGGCGGGTCGCACTGTAGCCAATGTAACCGTGTAACCCTCGGGAGCTTGAAGTGACAACGCCGGCTTGCGTCTCTTTCTCGCCGGCCGCATTCCCTTGCCCCTTGCAAGTACAACACAGCACAACGAGAGCCGCGATCGTGAGTAATGCATCCCTGTTCATAATGGTTTCCTTCCTGGCACGGAGCGGGTCAGCCGTTCTCCTGCAGATGCGGTCACTCCTTGGTGCCGCATGTTTCCACAACCTGCAACGTTCTATACCCTACGGCGTATCCAGTTGCATCCAGACGGTCTTGAGTTCGGTGTACTGGTAATGCGCAAAGATGGACTTGTCGCGTCCGAAGAAACCGGACTGCTTGAAGCCGCCGAACGGGGTCGTCGCATCCCCCTCCGCGAAGCAGTTCACCGACACGGTCCCGGCCCGCAGCGCACGGGCGACGCGATGCGCCGTGTTCACGTTCTGCGTGTAGACCGAGGCGGTAAGGCCATAGGTCGTGTCATTGGCCATCGCGACGGCCTGCTCCTCCGTATCACAGGTAAACACCGAGAGGACCGGGCCGAAGATCTCCTCGCGGGCGATTCGCATATCGGGACGCACATCGTCGAAGATCGTGGCTGCAACGAAGTACCCGCCGGTCTCCTGCAAAACCCGTTCTCCGCCTAACGCAAGCGTCGCACCTTCCTGCTTGCCGCTGTCGATATACTCAAGCACCTTGTTCATGTGACTCTCTTCGATCATGGGACCAATGCGAGTGGCCGGATCGAGCGGGTTGCCGATGGTCCACTGACGTGCGACATCCACCATTCGAGCCAGAAGCTCGTCCTTGTGCTTGCGATGGACGATCAGACGAGAACCCGAACTGCAGTTCTCGCCCATGTTCCAGAACACGCAACTGACAGCCTCGGCTGCGACATGGTCCAGGTCGCCGGCGCTCTCCAGCACCACCTGAGGATTCTTGCCGCCCAATTCCAGCAGGGTCCGCTTGAGGTTCGACTCGGCGGAGTATTTCAAGAGCTGCCGTCCGACCTCCGTGGATCCTGTAAAAGCCACGGCGTCAACGTCCATGTGCTTGCACAGTGCGGCGCCGATGACCGATCCGTTACCGGGCACGACGTTGATCACGCCTTCAGGAATCCCGGCTTCGGCTGCCAATTCTGCCAGGCGCAGGGCACTTAGCGAGGTCTGACGGGCCGGCTTTACGACAACGCTGTTACCCGTAGCCAGAATGGGACCGAGCTTCCACGCCGCCATCTGAATCGGGAAATTCCAGGGCAGGATGGCCCCGACCACCCCCAGGGGCTCGCGTACGATCATCGCTACGGTTTCAGGGCCCGTCGGCGCAACACGCTCGCACTCTTTATCGATCGCCTCGGCGTGCCAACGAAAACACTCGACCGTGTCGGGCAAATCCATGGTCATACAGTCATTGATTGGCTTGCCGGCGTCAAGGCAATCCAGCAGGGCCAGTTCCGCCTGGTTCTGCTCTACGAGGTCGGCGAACTTCAGCATGACATGCTTGCGATGGGCTGCAGGGCACCGTGCCCACTGCCCTTTCTCAAACGCCCCACGCGCAGCCTTCACCGCCGCGTCCACATCCGGGACATCGCACGAGGCAATCTTCGCCAGCGGCTTGCCCGTGGCCGGATTGACGGATGTGTAGGTTTCCCCTGAGACGGCGTCGCAAAATCGCCCTTCAATAAAAGCCCGGGTTCGAAACGACAGTTCGCTTGCAGCCTTCTCAACGGCCGCCTGCTCTAATTGGAAAGACACGCTCATGGCTTCTCCCTTGTGATTTCGAGTGCGTTGAACTAAATGTGAACCAAATCGAACACGTTACTGCTTTGGCAACGGTAACTCACGATACCCCAGGACGGCCCTTATGCATAGGGGCTACTCCTGCGGTTGCCGGCGACCGGATGGGTGCCGGCTGTCATGGACCAAACGTCTCTACAGAAGCGGGATCGCTCCTTAAGCACCAGCGCTTGGGCAAATTGCAAGGGTGGCGATCCGAACGACGGGATATTGTCGCGCCAGGTCTCTTGTCATTTCACCGGACGCCTTTTCTCCGTCGCGTTCTCCCGAGGGCGGTCCGTCATTCCCGAGTGTCCGGCGTCGACGGGGCCGGCGTTCGCACAACGTCTAACTTCTGCCGCAGGCGCTCGATCTCCTCTGAGCTCGCCGACAACAGCGGCTTGCGAGGCGGACCGACGGGATGCCCCATCAGATCACAACCCGCCTTAACAAACTGCGTGTACTTGCCCTCGTCCTCCATCATCGACAGAACCGGCAGCAGGCGGCGGTACAGCGCTTCAGCGGCGACCAAATCGCCCTGCTCGCCGGCCAGATCGTAAAGCTGCGCGTGCTCTCTCGGCAAAACATTGACCACCCCGCCGACCCAGCCGACCGCCCCCAGCCGGAAGCTCTCCAAAACCACTGTATCACACCCGCAGAACACCTGCATCTTGCCGCCCGTGCGACGGATGATCTCGCCGACGCGCGACAGGTCCCCCGTGCTTTCCTTGATGTAGCGAACGTTCTCCAACTCGGCGAGCCGTTCAATCAGTTCCGGCGTCATGTCCACGCCGGTGCGCCCCGGGTAGTTGTAGAGCATGATCGGGATACCGATCGCGTCGTTGACCACCCGCACGTGCGCAAACAGTTCCTCGGCGGTGGGCAGAGAATAGTAGGGAGCGGCCAGGAGGATGCCGTCGGCGCCCAGCGACTCGGCCTCACAGGCGTATGCGACCACCTCGCGCGTGCTCCCGGCATTAACGCCGACGATCACAGGCACGCGTCCGGCCGCCACCTCGAGAGTCGCCTCTACGACCACTTTGCGCTCGGCGTGCGTCAGGGCGTAATATTCCCCCGTACTGCCCAGCGGCGCCAGCCCCCGCACCCCTTCGGCGATCAAGTAGTCAGCGACCTCCCCCAGCCGATCCAGGTCGAGTTCCTCTGCGACCGTCATCGGCGTCACGAGCGCCGCGACAATCCCCTTCCACATACTTTGCATAATTCAGTTCCTCGTCGTTAAATTCCACTTACACAAAACCAGAACGCCCCGTCGCGCTTCCCCCAAAGTCTCGTAAACCCCGAGTTCGTGAACGCACACATAATTATGTTACCGTCAGCGCCAGGCGCTGCGTCCGCGCAGACTCCCGTTCCGTCGGCTACCACAGAAAAACGGCGAGCCTGCCGACTGATCTTGGCACAACAGCCCCGGCCACTCGACCGACAGCCCATGCCAAACGGTCGCATCGTACCAATTTGTGATATTGTGTACAAGAGAATTTTATGCTCTTGAGTGGTGTCGATCGGCGATGAAAGCGGGACAACAAACCTGTGATCCACGGCTCTGACGAGTCCCCTTTCGAGCAACCCTGTGTGTCGCCACGGCCAGCGGCCGCAAGACCGATAATTTTCCACTGCCGGCCTAACCTCGATGTCCGCCGACACGGTTTCGATGTCCCTGATCGGAGAATGCGTCCGCCGTATCGCGTGCCCAACCGTCAAGGAGTCACTTCCGAGTTTCTCCGGTCCGAGATACACAAAACCGCTCTTGACAAGAGACCGGCACGCTTATAGGGTGATGGAGGTGAGCTATCGACAAGGTGTCATTGCCCGCGCAGATTCGGCCGGGAGCGGTGCACCGCGTAACAACCAATTTGACGGTCATCTCGCGCCCGAACAGTGCCGAAACCACGGCGCTCGATTTTGGGTTTGGACAAGGTATAATGGAATTGCATAGAACTAATGAGGCTTGGCGAACAACGGACTGGCCCTGGGCCGATGTGGAAGAGACCCCTGATCCATGAATGGACCCGCAAAAACACTGACGCACTATGTCGAGGAAGACCTCCGTCGCCGAATTCAGTCGGGCCAGGACCTCCCGCACCCTCTGACGCTGGCCAGTTTGTCGCGTCACTACGGCGTAAGCTTTGCCCCGGTACGCAGCGCCCTCGATACACTGATCCAAGAAGGCTTGATTCGTAAGAAGAAGAACAACGGGCGTATCGAGGTCAATACGGACAAAGTAGGTACCAGACGTTCTTACGAACCGGTCGCCGGCCCGCTGAAATCCGATGACTGGGACCGTATTCTGATCAAGGAAGTAATGCTGTACACCCTGCGAGGCAACGCCACCTATCTGCGAGAAGAGGTGCTGGCCCGCAAGCACAATATCGGCCGGTCGGTCATTCGATCGACCCTCAGCCGATTCGCCGGCGCCGGCCTTATTGAGCACATTCCCCGACGAGGATGGCGGGTCCGACCTTTGAATTTAGAGGATATGCGGTCCTACCTGCAAGTCCGAGAAACTCTGGAACTGAAGGCCCTGGAGCTTGCGAAGCCCCATTTGGTGCGTGAGGATCTCGAGGAAATGCTGGCCGGTAATCAGTCGATGGACTACAGCGACCCGGCCAAGCTGGACAATCGTCTTCACGAATACATCGTCGAAAAATCGGGGAATCACTACATCCGTGACTTCTTTCGACAGCATGTGTCAGTATACTATCGAGCCCTTTTCGACTACGCCGCTCCCGAGACCGCCGTGGTGGCGGAAATGGCAGGGCAACACAGTCGTATTCTCGAGGCACTGATCGCCCGAACATGGACGCATGCTCGCTTAGCCCTGATGGAGCACATCCAGTCGCAGGAACGCGTATTGGCCCGGTTGTTAACGATTGTCGATAAGAAGGAAAGCCCGAGCCGACAGCGTCGCGGCAAGACCGCGCGTTCTTCCTGATCCCGGCTGCATACGTCGTGTCGATCGCATCGGGCCCCTCGTGTAGAACGTGCGTCCATCCGCATTAGCGAGGGCATCCCCCTGCACAACATGCAGCGAGCATGTCCCCGGCCATCAATGCGGCCGATTCCAGGCTGGGCTTGACAGATACTGTTCGCCAGCCGATAATGATGTGTGCAAGCCAGCGACATGTTCGCCGGCCCGCAAACAGCAGTTTTCTAAATCCAGTTGAACCAACACAGACGCGTGTAGATGAACCGGCAGGCGAGAGAGCCGGCTCGACAACGTTGCGGCCTGTCGCCTCCAAAACGCAAGGGAAGGCACTGGATGGAATGAATGCTAAACGCCGGGCGAGAACGAGACGACCCGTTTCGGGCGTCATGAAAGGCATCCGCCGTCACACCACCAAAACTGCTTTGGCGACAACACCGACAAACGAAGGAGGGATGTCCCCGCATGCAGAAACCAAACCAAGACCGAAGAAACGAGAACCCACCGTCAGATCAATCACCGGCAGGCGCCTGTGGCTATTTCGCTGTGCGGCGGTGACGATTGGTCCGGTCGTCCTCCTTCTGCTCCTCGAGCTCTCTTTGCGTGTCGTGGGCTACGGTTATTCTCCTGCCGCTATCGTCAAGTGTCAGGTGAACGGAAACGACGCCTGGTGTGACAATATACAATTCGGGTGGCGTTTCTTCCCCCGCCGCATTGCTCGCGAGTTCGTACCGTTCGCTTTTCCTGCGGTCAAACCCGAGAACGGCTATCGGATCTTCGTACTCGGAGCTTCCGCCGTAAAGGGCGAACCGGACAGTACCTACAGTTTCGGACGAATTCTTCGAACGATGCTGCGCGAAGCGTATCCGGAGACGGACTTTGAGGTTACCATCGCGGCGATGCCGGCCATTAACTCGCATGTGGTTGTCGAGATTGCCAAAGACTGCGCGAAGCATCAACCCGACCTCTTTATAGTCTATTTGGGCAACAATGAAGTAACGGGGCCACACGGCGCCGGGACGGTCTTTGCCCCGCCTTTCCGGCACATCACTCTGATCCGCGCCGCCGTTGCCCTCAAAACCACTCGATTGGGGCAGATGGCAGCGCATGTCCTGGAGCGGGTGGGCGACGGGAGGAACGAATCGAGAGCCTGGCACGGGCTGGAAATGTTCCTCAGAAGACAAATACCCGTGACGGACAAACGTTTGCAGACCGTCTATGAACATTTTGACGCAAATCTCAGGAAGATCGCCGATGTCGCCGCCAGGAACGGAAGCAAGCTGATCCTCTGTACCGTCGGAAGCAACCTGAAGGACTGTCCGCCTTTCGCCAGCCTGCATGAACCGCAGCTTCAAGAAGACGAGAAGAAACGCTGGAACGATCTCTACGAGAGCGGCATCGCCTGTGAATCGGCCGATGACTACGCCAATGCAATCACACACTATCTGGCGGCATCTGAAATTGACAGCCGTTACGCAGATCTTCAGTTTCGCCTGGGGCGATGCTATTGGACCCTGGCCGACTATGATAAGGCGAGGGAAAGGTATATTCGGGCACGTGAAGTAGACACACTTCGATTTCGTGCAGATGCGCGAATCAATGAGGTTATTCGCGATTGCGCGCGAAGCAGAGCCGGTAGAGGCGTCTACCTGGTAGACGCGGCAAAGACATTCGAGCAGAACAGTCCTCATGAGACACCGGGCGAGGAACTGTTCTACGAGCACGTACACATGAATTTCACGGGCAACTATCTGTTGGCCAGAGCGCTCGCTGAGAAAGTGCACGACGTCCTTCCAAGGTGGATCAAGCGTCAAAGAAAGGATGAACATCCCGCGTTGTCTGAGACAGAATGCGCCCGACGCCTGGCCTATACCGAGTGGGCCAGGTATAACAACGCCTATAAGATTCTCAACTTCTATATCAAAGAGCCGCCGTTCACAAACCAGCTCTATCACAAAGAGCAGGTGAAAGAAATGGACACGAAGCTCATGGAGCTCCAGGCTCGACTGACACCCCAAGCATTGAAAGACACTGCCGTTCTATTTCAACATCTGTTGCAGAAAGATCCGTCCGACATCTGGCTGCGGTGGAAATACGCCGAACTGCTCTCGGTTCACCTGAATGACGAAGAGGCTGCGGCCGAACAGTGCCGCATGGCACAGAAACTGCTGCCCTGTTCTTACAGGTCGCATCTCTTGTTGGCACTATCTCTCGAAAGGCGAAATCGCTGGAGCGAGGCAGAAGAACATCTGTTGAAAGTGGTTCAACTGAAACCTGCCAGTGCCGAGGCCCACTATCACCTCGGACTGATCTATCAGGCACAGGCTCGGATTGAAGACTCCATCGAATGCTTCTCCCGCGCGATCCATCTGCAACCGAACAATCCGAAAGCCTACATGAACCTGGCCGTACTGCTGTCGCGACGCGGCGAGACCGACACAGCCATAGAAGTCTTGCGGGAGGGAACGCAGTCCGTCCCGAACGACCCGGTTCTCCATTTCAATCTGGGTGTTCTCCTCGCGAGGCGACAGCGCACGGCCGAGGCCATTACGGAGTTTCGCACGGCCTTACGCATAGACCCCAACTCCAGTACAATACGCGACATGCTGGAATCGACCCTGAGCCAGCGCAACTGATAAGCTACCCAGCCCGCGAGCATGCCGACAGATCATCTGATACCCAGAGCGAGCGGAATCGCAGTGAGGTCAAAAATAGCTCATATCACCGTTCCTGCCTATCCAACCACTGCCGTGTCCATTCCACTGATTAATGTACTTGTCCTCCATGGTGGGCAGGTTGCTTTCGTAATTGATCGTTTTCCACTGCACGTGGTTATCACCAAACAATTGACTCCGGCCCGTGGCCTCCGGGTTCGGCGAATAGACCGCCCCCTGCGGACTGGATAGACTCCTCTCATTCCACGACCATCCGTTGCGACCATGATTGTAGCGATAGGCACCGTCGCTGACATCAAGATTGAGGATTTCAGCCATCAATAGCTTTTGCGCAGTGAGCGTTTTGCCGGTCAGGAATTGCTTTGCGTCGGGGCTGCATTCCTCGTCCTCAAGAAGATCGGCCCTGCCAAAATAGCTGTAGGCAAACTCCGCGAAATCATGGTTCCGCCAGTTAATCTCTTTAATCCACTCTTGCATGAATTCCCCGCTGCAGCACGGACACGTAACCATGTCGGTTGCAATGCCGTTGCTCTGGTAATCAGGGCTGAAGGCACCGATGTATGGGTTGATGCCCTCGATGTTCCACATCGTCGCCCCCCTGCTCTTGCTGTTCTTCTGGGGTTCGTCATTGATATAGTGCGGATACGGGTTTCCACTCCACTTGTTGACCATTGCCATCAGCTTGCCGTCGTTTTCATTGGTGTACATCTGTATGGCCACCCCCCATTGCCTGAGCCGGTTGCCGCAACTGATCCTTCTGGCCGCATCTCTGGCCTTCCGCAAACCGGGCATCAGAATGGAAAGCAAGATCGCAATCACAGCAATAACAACCAAGAGTTCTATGAGTGTGAAAGCCCTTTTCTTCAACATAGTCCGTCCTTTCTACATGTCGCAGGCTCTTGATGCTGTCTATTAGCTTCTCCGCCTACAGTTACCGCGGTAGGTGCATCGAACGTCAAATACTGCCCTGAGGGTTTGCGTCAACATCAAGCCAATCATCAGCAGTAAAACACTTTCCTTGATACGCCCGTTTTCAGGCGTGTGCGAGTCGTAATCATCGGTACCTTTGTGTCAACCAGTTATGCGCCAGGTTATTGTGAGTCAAGTGGACCGATTCGGCGGTGTCGAATTTCTCCACGTGACCATCCAGATAACCGGCGTTCAACTTGAGACCAATCATCTCCTTCGGAAGAATGCTGAAATCAGCGTTCGGACGCTTCAGACTAAAATAAGGCCGGTTGTGCACGGCACCGCGAAACCAATGGCTGCTGTGGTAACTGTGGGCAGACTGGGCGGGATCCGCCGAGAAGCTCAGGTCGGGATTGCCGCTAAGGTACATGAGGGTATCCTGAATAACCAGCGTGTTCTTATCCAAGGTGCTATTGGGCGCGTCAAAGGGCTTGACGCTCACCGATTTGAAACCGTCGAAGCTGTAGAGCAGGGAGTAAGTGCAGGGCAGAGAGGCATAGCGACCGGTGCGATAGAATTCCCCGTAGGTGCCCCTGGACTGCCCGTAGGGTGGCCAGACCGCGCTATCGCGGATCTTGGACACCGGGCAGTTGAACACCTCGCTGTTCTCGAGGATCGTGCCCAGGTACCTGCCGGCATAGTGGTAACGGTCCTTGACCGACTCGACCTCGGCATCGGTTATGTAGCCCTTGGACCAGAAGGAGATGCTGAAGTTCAGGTCGTTCGGCCGGTGCCAACCCGCTCCGTCCTGGCCCGGGCTGGGGGGCAGCTTATGGTCGTTGCTCTGAGCATAGGTCAAAAGTCCCAGAACAACCTGACGCTGATTGCTACTGCACGAGGCCATGCGGGCAACCTCGCGCGCCTTCTTCAGGCTCGGCAGCAGTATTCCCATCAAAAGAGCGATTACCGCGATAACCACCAGCAATTCGATGAGCGTAAAGGCTCCCTGCTTGCGCATGGCTGTACTCCTCTGCCGAGTTTCCCTAAAAAATGGCTGAAACGGTCCGAAATCGTATCCTTCGGTTCCATACTACCACGGCACGCTTCATTTCATCACGAACTCCTTGGGAAATCCAGGATACGATCAGCCCGATCACCTGGCCGGACGTTTCTTACTTAACCCCTATGGCATACTGCAGTGTATCGAATGGCGTCACTTCCTGGACCGAGCCGTCGACGCAGACAGCGTTGCTTACACCACCGCACAGAGAATTACTCATCATGGCAGAATTGATCTTGCGTATGCCCGTCCGGTGATACTCTCCGAAAGCGTCGGTATAGGGTGGAGGGTCATTACGATTGAGACTCTTCACCCATTCCAAACTGGCGTTTCCGTCCCAAAACGTGCATAGAGAATTGTCGTTAAATATCGCTCCGTTGATCTTCTGCCCGTTCTCGTCATTCATTTGCCAAATGCATTCTTCACCGGCGAAGAATGTCCTACTGGCATTCTTGACCATGGTAATCTTGGGAATGATGGGTTTTTCCGCGTTGAGCCACCAGTTGAAGCTGTAGGTAAAGCCGACCTTTCCACGATTGGGCCACTTGTCCCGGTAAACGCTTTGGAATATCGGACAAATGTTGCTCTCCACATTGTCGGCCAAGTATGGGATGTAGGCCCCGTCTGGCCTGATATCATGTTCTAACGGCACAGATGGATTCCATCCTCCAGCCACATTCTGCGCTTCGTTGATCGTCTCTCGCGAATATATACCGGTGAATGACTCCGGCAGCCCATTCTCCCAGTCAGCGGTATACAACTGCATGACCACGCCGTAACTCTTGAGGTTCGACTTGCAGACGATGTTCCTGGCCTGCATACGCACTCGTTGTAGCCCCGGCATAAGAATGGCCATCAACACGGCAATAATCGAGATTACGACCAGAAGTTCGATAAGCGTGAAGGCCGTTCTCCTATTCACGATCATCCTCCAACAAATCCCAGTCAAGACGTCGTCTCAACCCACGCCTCACAAGCAAATTACTCACTGGAGTCAGCCTCACCGCGTCCACCGCCTGTGACAAATCACCCCCTGTAACGCGAGAGACTATCAAACCAATCTACGAGAACAAAGTCACACGGTAACAGTGATCATACTACCATATTTTTTATTGTAGACAATAACATTTTATGCTTTTTCCGCCCGGTTGTCGTTGCGATCCATCTGGCCCGAAACGCGTCAGCCTTCCCGTGCAAGCCTTTGCAGACATGTACTCTAGACGTTGGCACACCGGACACTGGAACCAGGCATTTCCGCTCAAACGGTTATTTTTAAAAGACTTACGTACGCATCGAACCCCACAGTGGCCTTGAGTCTCGCCGCGAAACGACTGCGAATTTTCGCGAACCACAACTACAAATCGGCGCGCTTATGTGATAGAATGGAAAAAGCTGTAAAGCATGGCCAGCTTGGTGCTATTGTTGACAGAAACAATGTCGATTGCTATAATTTAGCAAGTATAGTAGGGCGCGCGGTCGGTGGTAAATCCCGGCGCTTCTATGGGTCCCACTTTCGCGGTTGCTGCATGGGATTGGAGAATGCACGGCGCAAGGGCTGGGGTGGAAGCGGTTTCGCGCGTAGCTTGTGAGAGTTCGTTCCATTGGGGAAAGCAGTTGAACATCGCAGCAGCTACCAGGAAAGGAAGGAGGTCAACACAATCCGCAGAGCAGCCGCACAAAAGCACAACAAGGAAGCATATCTAACGCACAGGTCGAGGGCAAGCGCAATGCTTGCTTAGCTTTGGCATTGAGCTAAAGCGCAGTCTGGAATACGGGAATTTCGTTGGAGGAAAGGTATCATGTGCAAGAATCTGATTCATCTGATCGCTCTCGGTCTGCTCCTGGGCGTGATGGCAGGCGTGACACACGCCGAGATCATCGCCTACTGGCCGTTTGACGAAGGGACAGGCGAAGTGGCGAAGGACGTAATCGGCGACGTGGAAGCTCAGTTGACCGACATCGACTGGGTGGCCGACCAATTCGGTGGTTTCGCCGGCGAATCGAGCGGAGGCGGCGCCCAAATTCTGGCGGATCCGGCGCCGGAGCCGACAACCGACGACCTGTCGATCGCCTGGTGGATGGTGGACGACTACGACAGTTGGCACACCATGATGAATAAGGCTGATAATTCGGGCCAGGCCGGCTACAGCATTCTGTTGCGTCCAGAGGCCGAGGACAGCCCGCTGCGGTTCCGCATCGGCGGCTTCCAGGCCTATGGCGGCTGGGGTGCTGAGTGCCGTCTGCCCGGCGGCGCTTACCAAGACGGGGAGTGGGTGCAGATTACCTGCACGTACGACTCGGCCTCGGACACGGCGGCCATCTACGTCAACGGCGAGTTGAAACCCTACGACAACAACAATCCCAAGACTGGTATCGCAGGTCCTGGCGGATACTGCGATGGAGTAAATGATCCCGCGCAACCTCTGTATATTGTCGGCCAACGAGAGACCTTCACCGGCACGGTGGACGAAGTGGCGATCTGGGACCATGCGCTGTCGCCCGGTGAGATCGAGAAAGTCTTTACGCTTGGACCGCTGGGGCTGGATCCGAGACTGGCCGGCAGTCCGAGTCCCGCGGACAAGGCGACTGATATCCCGCGCGAGGTGGCCCTTGCCTGGACCCCGGGAGAGTCGGCCGTTGCCCATGATGTCTATCTGGGCACGACGTTCGAGGATGTCAACGACGCCGATAGCAGCAGCCCCCTGCTCGTCAGCCCGAGTCAAGTGGGCACAACATACGAGCCTCCGAGGCGGCTGGAATTCGGCACGACCTACTACTGGCGAATCGATGAGGTAACCGCCGCACCGGGGTCAGCCGCTCTCAAAGGCTTGATCTGGAGCTTTACCACTGAGCCGGTGGCCTATCCGGTGGACGGCCAGACGATTACAGTCACCGCCTCCAGCGCCGATGAAAACCAAGGACCTGAGAACACCATCAACGGCTCCGGCCTAACTGACGATCTGCACTCCAATGAGTTGACAGACATGTGGCTGTCGGCCATGAGCGCAACGGGTCCGGCTTGGATCGAATACACATTCGATCGGGTCCTGAAGCTGGATCGCATGTTGATCTGGAACCAGAACGGCATGTTGGAACCGACGCTCGGCCTGGGCGCCAAGGACGTTACGGTTGAGTATTCCACCGATGGCGTCGAGTACGTGGTTTTGGAAGGGGTACCGGAGTTCACCCGGGCACCCGGCCAACCCAACTACGCTGCCGATACGACGGTCGATTTCGGCGGCATCGCCGCGAAGTCTGTCCGGCTCACCATTACCACCAACTGGGGCAACATCCTGGCGCAATACGGCCTGAGCGAGGTGCGTTTCTTCAGCTTACCGGTCGTTGCCCGAGAGGCCAGCCCCGCGCCCGACCAAACGGACGTGGATGTAAAAACGACCCTGAGCTGGCGAGCGGGCCGGGAAGCGGCCGAACACGATGTATCTCTGAGCACGGATGAGCAGGCCGTGATCGACGGGACCGCTCCGGTTGAAACGGTCGTTTCGCCCAGCTACGCCGCGGCCCTGGACCTGGCCACGACGTACTACTGGCGCGTCGACGAGGTCAACGACGTCGAGACGCCCTCGCTGTGGCAGGGTGAGCTTTGGAGCTTTTCCACGCAGGAGTACATCGCGGTCGACGACTTCGAGAGCTACACGAACTACTCACCTGATCGCCTTTTCCAGACGTGGATCGACGGGTTGGGCTTCTCGCCCGATGATTTCTTCCCCAACGGCAATCCCGGCAACGGCTCAGGCTCGCTGGTGGGCTACGACCCGCTGTCCGGCTCAATCATGGAGACCGGAACCGTCCATGCCGGCAAGCAGGCAATGCCGTTGGTGTACAACAACACCAGCGTCACCTACTCTGAAACCACGCGTACCTTTGTGCCCGCGCAGGACTGGAGCAAGCACGGCATCAAGGGGCTAACGTTGTGGTTCTATGGCGATGCGGGCAATGATGCCCAGCAGATGTATGTGAAGATCAATAATGACAAGGTGCCGTACGATGGAGCTGCCGAAAGTTTGCAGTTTGCCGGCTGGCAGATGTGGTACATCGACCTGACCGCGCGTAACGTCACCGCTGTCCAAACGCTGACGATCGGCTTCGATCGCATCGGCGCCAGTGGCGGCCAGGGAACGGTTCTGATCGACGACGTCCGGCTGTACGCCTACGATCGTCAGTTGATCACGCCGGTCGATCCTGGCACCGACGGCTTGCAGGCCCAGTACCAGTTCGAGGGTAACGCCAGCGACAACTCCGGCAACGGTCACAACGGCACCCTCCAGGGCGGCGCGACCTTTGCCGCCGGCCAAAGCGGCCAGGCCATCAGCCTCGACGGCATCGATGACTATGTCGATGTCGCCAATCCGGGCTCGCTAAGTTTTGAGACCGATTTCACCTGGGCTGCCTGGATCAAGACCGCCAATGACGGGACGATCATTGCCCGAGCACCGGCCACGGGCGACTGGGCTCCGGCCGGCAAATCGCTCTTCGTGCGTAACGGTGTGCTCAGCGTTGATGTCGGCTGGGTGGGCGCCACCGCTTCGGCGGCGACCGTCAACGACGATGAATGGCATCACGTGGCGATGAGTACGGCGTTCGAGACCGATGGGGACAACGACACGACGACCCTGTACATTGATGGTCTTGTCGCCGGCGGCAGGAGCGACTGGAACATGAACGCTGATGATGAAACCGGGTTGGCGGTGAAGATCGGATTTACCAACAGCAACTTCCCGGCGACCCCGTGGTTCGGCGGCCTGATTGACGACCTCCGGATCTATGATCGCGTGCTGTTGCCGGACGAGATCGCATCGCTCGCAGGTCAAACAGCGCCTTTTGACAGGTCGTTCTGAGCGTATTGAGGCAGACGCCGCTTGTGTCGTAGCTGACCTTAGCGTGCGGTTGCCGCATTCGGCTTCGCCCCGCTCGCAGTGACGAGCGAAAGGGTTGTAGCGTTCATTAACAGGGGCCTATGCCGACTGATCCGGCATAGGCCCCTGTGTTTTGGGCAAGCCGCTCCTCGGATTAGGCAGCAACGCTGGATTTGCCTACCTTCGCGAGGACAGTTAAAGACGTGTAGGAGATCTGACACCACATGGCCAGTGGCTTACGCACCACCTCTACCAGTGACTGTGAGTTTCTTTCGAAGGAGCCCTGATATGTTTCAGAAAGCAATTCGCCTGATTTCACGTTTACCTTTGGTGTTGGTCATATGCCTGACGTACGGCGCGCTTGTGGAGGCACAACTGCCGGAGCCGGTGAGTTTCTGGCGGTTTGAAGAAGGCAGCGGAGGCACGACTGCGGATGTCGGCATCGGCCAGCATCCGGGGACTCTGGTGGGCAACGTGACTTTCGTAAACGATGACGAACGAGGCTCCGTCCTGCAGTTTGGCGCGGGCAGGAGCTACGTGGAAACCAATGCGTGGGTCGCCGAACTGGGAACAGCGGATTTCTCGATCGCCGCCTGGATACAGACCCGCGATGAAGGTGCGGCCATCCTGGGCAAGAGCAACGGCGACAGACAGTGGGATTTCCACGAAAAACAGTTCTACCTTTCGGCCGGTACCGAACAGGGGCAACCCGTGGCCGGCGGAGTCCATTTCTACGGAAACCAGGCCGGAGAAATCTGGGGCAACACTGAGGTCAACAACGGCATCTGGCACCACGTCTGTGTGACCTGGGACAACGACACGGACGAGCAACACATCTATGTCGATGGCGTGCTGGATGACTTGCGTCCCGTGTGGGTCTACTATGGGGGACGCGGTGATAATGCAGAGGACTCCGTAAGAATCGGTTTTGATTGTTCCGGCGATGCCGTTTCCGACTTCAACGGACGAATGGATGACGTCGCGATATTCGACGTCACGCTGACGCCGGAACAAGTGATTGAGTTGATGTACCTGGCCCGCCCGGCCACTGCATCGAATCCGAACCCTTACGATGGGATGACGGACGTGCCTCGTCGAGAGATCATCCTTGGCTGGACCCCGGGCGCGTACGCCAGCACGCACGACGTCTATTTCGGCACCGATTTCAACGACGTGAACGATGCCGGCAGGACGAATCCGCCGGGCATTCTCGCGAGCGAGAGCCAGCCCCAGGAATTCTACCCTGCCAACGCCGTGCTCGATCTGGATTTTGGCACGACCTATTACTGGCGTATTGACGAAGTCAATGCTGCGCCGGACTACACCGTACACAAAGGCGAAACCTGGCAGTTCACGACCGAACTCTTTGCCTATCCGATTGCCGGCGAGAGCATCAACGTCGCCGCCTCCAGCCAGGCGGAGGGCCAGGGGCCGGAGAATACCGTCAACGGCTCCGGGCTGACCGACGGCCTGCACTCCGATACACCGGCGGCCATGTGGCTCACCGCCCTGGGTGCGACCGAGCCCGCCTGGATCGAGTACGAGTTCGATAAGGCCCACAAGCTCGTTGAAATGCGGGTGTGGAATCAGAATGGGAGAATGGAGCCGGCCATCGGCTTCGGTTGCAAAGAGGTTTCCATTGAGTATTCGGTGGATGGTATCGATTACGTGCCCCTGGGAACAACGCACGAATTCGCCCGAGCGCCCGGCAAGCCCGACTACGCGTACAACACCGCTGTTGACTTCGGAGGTGTGACGGCGAAGTACGTCAGGCTCACCATCCAAAGCAACTGGGGGGACATCCTGAAGCAGTATGGCCTGAGCGAGGTGGAATTCTTCAGCATCCCCGTGTTTGCGAGAGAACCGCGCCCGGCTCCCAGCGAAACGGAGGTGGACGTAAATGTCACTCTCCAATGGCGAACGGGACGGGAAGCAACTGCACACGATGTCTATCTGGGCACCGACGAGCAAGCCGTGATGGATGACACGACTCCCCTGGCGACCGTCACGATGCCCAGTCACCCCGCCGAGCTTGATTTGGCCAGTACGTATTATTGGCGGATTGACGAGGTCAACGACGCCGAGATTCCCTCGGTCTGGAAGGGCAGCATCTGGAGCTTCTCCACGCAGGACTACATCGTGGTGGATAACTTCGAAACGTACACAAACGATTCACCTGACCGCGTGTTCCAGACGTGGATCGATGGTTTAGGCTTCTCGCCCGATGATTTCTTCCCCGCCGGCAACAACGGCAACGGCTCCGGCTCGCTCGTCGGTTACGACCCGCTGGAGGGCGAAATCATGGAGACTACGATCGTCCACGGCGGCAGCAAAGCCATGCCGGTGGTGTATGACAACATTGCCGCCACTTACTCAGAAACCAGACGGACCTTCGATGGTCCACAGGATTGGACGAAGCACGGCATCAAGGCGATGACGCTGTGGTTTTACGGAGACCCAACGAACGATGCGCAACAGATGTACGTGAAGATCAATAACGTCAAGGTGCCTTACGATGGCAGCGCCGACGACCTGAAGCTGGATGCATGGCAGATGTGGTACATCGACCTCACTTCCCATACCGTCAACAACGTCTCCACACTGAGTATCGGTCTTGACCGTCTCGGAACCGTTGGCGGACAGGGAATGGTGCTGATCGACGACCTCCTGCTGTATTCGCAGGATCGCCAGTCAATTATGTCCGGCGGTCAGTAGTACACCGTAGCGGCTCAGCAACAGAGCCGCCAACGCTTACCCGGGTCGCCTTCCCTCTCCAAGGCGACCCGGGTTTCTGTCCACGTCCAGCTCTGCTGTAATTCGCCACTTTCCCTCAGCACCCGCCGGACGACGCATCGCAGCGCCGGAAGCCCCCCCCCAGCGTGCTCACTTTCTAATGAAGCGGCAAGGTCGAG
>Ga0272441_10001079_pt1 | contig 58389 bp, 38 predicted proteins | sample SSMProp6N_FD_193582 | JGI IMG/M metagenome (GOLD analysis project Ga0272441, IMG submission 193582) | Marine sediment archaeal communities from Little Sippewissett salt marsh, Falmouth, MA, United States - SSM-Prop-6N | ecosystem: Environmental > Aquatic > Marine > Wetlands > Sediment ...
TGCAACCCGAGCGCGATCACGACCTGACGGGCGAGCGGACGGCGGCCGGCGAGTTCGGCGGCCGGAAGTGGCGGCACGCGACGAACGGAGGGTACTTCGCGTTCCGCATGAAGGTCGACCCGGAGAAACCCGTCGACCTCCTCTGCACCTGGTGGGGCGACGACGCCGGCGGACGCGAGTTCGACATCCTCGTGGACGGCACCAAGATCGCCACGCAGCGGCTCGAGCGCGAGAAACCCGGCCAGTTCTTCGACGTGACGTATCCCATTCCCGGGAAGATCACGTACGATAAGAAGACGGTGACCGTGCGCTTCCAGGCCCATCCCGGGAAGACGGCGGGCGGCCTGTTCGGCTGCCGCACACTGAAAAGGGAGAAGTAGCATGCGACCGCCCCTGACCGCGCTCCTTGCCGCCGCACTGCTCGCGGCGGCCACCTCGGCTACCGTTCGCGCCGCCGACCCCGTCCGCCTCACCCTCCATCCGGAGAAGGTGGTCAACACCATCGACGTGAAGGTGTACGGCCATTTCCTGGAACACATCTACCACTCGGTCAACGGCGGCCTGTGGGGTGAGATAGTCTGGAACCGCAGTTTTGAGCACGGGGACGCCGGCGGCCGGTGGCGGATCGACGACGGCGAGATCGCCCAAGGCAGCCTGGCCACCAACGTCCGCCTCCCGTTCGGCGACACCGCCTGGCGCGATTACGAGTTCACCCTCGAAGCCAAGAAAACGGGCGGCACCGAGGGGTTTCTCATCCTGTTCCGCGTCGCCGGCGACGAGGATTTCTATTGGGTCAACCTCGGCGGATGGAACAACGTGCGGCACGCCATCGAGCGCGGCCGCAAGGCCGAGGGACGCTGGCACACCGTCGGGCCCGCCGTCAACGGGTCCATCCAGCAGGACCGGTGGTACGCCATACGCGTCCGCTGCCAGGGGCCCCGCATCCAGGTCTTCCTGGACGGGAAGGAACTCGTCGACTTCACCGACGAGGCCGGCAAGGCCCACCTGGCCGGCCGGGTAGGCATCGGCACGTGGAACACGCGGGCCCGGTTCCGGAACCTGAAGGTGACGTCGCTCGACGGCACGGTCCTGCATGAGGGCCCGCCGAAGGATCTGGCCCGCCCCTCCGCCGGACGGTTCTGGGAGATGTGCGGCCAAGGGACGGTGACCCTGACGGGCGAAGACCCGTTGAACGGCGAGACGTGCGTGCACGTCGCCGGGGACGGCCCCGCCGCCGGCATCCGCCAGGCGCCGCTCGCCGTCCGGCGCGGCGAGACGTACCGCGGCTCGGTCTGGGTGCGCGGCGAGGCGCCGGAGGGGCTTCGCGCCTGCCTACTCGACGGCGAAACGGTGCTGGCCGAGCAGGCCCTCCCCGCCCCGACGGGCGAGTGGAAGGCCTACCCCGTCCGGCTGGAGGCGAAGCAGACGGCCGAGGACGCCGCACTCCAGGTCGAGGTCCGCGGCAAGGCAAAGGTCTGGCTGGACCAGGTCAGCCTGACGCCCGACGCCGCCCGCGCCACGGGCGGCTTTCGGCCGGACCTGCTGAAGGCGGTCGCCGACCTGGAGCCGCCCATCATCCGCTGGCCGGGCGGGTGCTTCGCCTCCGCCTACCGCTGGAAGGACGGCATCGGCCCGCAGCACAAACGGGTCCGGTATCCGCGCAACATCTGGGACGACGTGGACGTCAACTCGTTCGGCACGGACGAATTCGTACGGATGTGCCGCAAGGTCGGCGCCGAGCCGCTCATCGTCGTCAACATCGGCACGCCGAATTGGAACGGCCAGGTGCGGCGCGAGGACTTCATCCGCGAGGTCCAGGACTGGATCCAGTACTGCAACGGCCCCGCCGATTCCGAGTGGGGCAAGATCCGGGCCGAGAACGGGCATCCCGAGCCATACGGCGTCCGGTACTGGGAGGTCGACAACGAGACGTGGCACATGGGCGCGGAGGCGTACGCCGAGGCCGTCCGGGCGTTCGTCCCGAAGATGAAGGCGGTGGACCCGTCCATCCGGATCGCCGCCTGCGGCAGCGCGGGGTACGGCGAGAGGGGGAACGGCCTGGCATGGAACCGGACCGTCATCGCGCGGTGCGCGGATCTTATCGATTACCTGAGCATCCACCACTACGAGAACCCGAATCGTTTTGCGGAAGGGCCGCGCGCCTACGAGGCGTTCTTCCGCAAGACCGGCGAGATCATCGCCCGCTCGAAGAACCCGGACCTCAAGATCTACGTTTCGGAATGGAACGCCCAGAGCACCGACTGGCGGACGGGCCTGTACTGCGGGGGGCTGCTCAACGCCTTCGAACGGTGCGGCGACGTGCTGGAAATCGGCGGCCCCGCGCTGTTCCTGCGGCACGTGTCGGCCCGGTCGTGGGACAACGCGTTCATCAACTTCGACCACCGCACGTGGTTCCCCGCACCGAATTACGTGGTCATGAAACTGTGGCGCGCCCACTACGCGCCGCACCGCGTGGCGACCGACGGCGAGACCGGGCCCCTGAACGCCGTCGCCACCCGCGCGGGCGACGGCCGGACCGTCACCTGGAAGGCCGTCAACCCCACCGACGAGGCCGTGCCCGTGGAACTGACCCTCGGCGGCCGGTTCGACGTAGCCGAGGCGACGATGCAGTGCGTAGCCCCGGGGTCGCTCGCGGCGCGGAACACGCTCGAGGCGCCCCATGCCGTCCGGCCGGCACCGGCCAAGGTGACGGTGGACGGGCGGACGGTCCGACTGACACTGCCGCCGCTGTCGGCGGGCGTCGTCACAATCACGAGGCGCTGACCCGGAAGGAGTTTGCGATGCGTACGTTGACGCCGGCCATGCTGGCCCTCGCCGCCGCCCTCGCGCTGACGGCGTGCAATCTATCGGGCGCGACGGGCGGGGCGGCGTCCGACAAAGCCGCCCTGCCCCGGATGGCCAAGGATTATCCGATCCGGCCGGTGCCGCCGACGCGGGTCCACGTGGACGACGCCTTCTGGGCGCCGCGGCTGGAGACGAACCGGACGGTCACGATCCCCTACGCCTTCAAGAAGTGCGAGGCAACGGGGCGCATCGCGAACTTCGCCGTCGCGGGCGGCCTGGAGGAGGGCACCTTCGAGGGCACGTTCTTCAACGACTCGGACGTGTACAAGGTGTTGGAAGGGGCGGCGTACGCCCTGGCGAACCATCGCGACCCCGAGTTGGAGGCGTACGTGGACGGCCTCATCGCGAAGATCGCCGCCGCCCAGGAAGACGACGGGTACCTCTACACGTCGCGGACGATCCTGAACCCGAAGAACATGCCGCCCGGCGGCAAGGAGCGGTGGTCGAACATCGGGGCCGGGCACGAACTCTACTGCGTCGGGCACCTGTACGAGGCGGCGGTTGCCCATTACCAGGCCACTGGCAAACGGACGCTGCTGGACGTGGCCCTCGCCAACGCGGACCTCATCTGCACGGTCTTCGGTCCGGACGGTCGGCACGACGCCCCGGGCCACCAGGAAATCGAGATCGGCCTGGCGAAACTCTACCGCGTGACCGGCCAGCGCAGGTACCTGGACCTCGCAAAGTTCTTCCTGGACATGCGCGGGCGCAAGGACCGGCGGGACCACCTCTACGGCACGTACAGCCAGGACCACAAGCCGGTCGTCGAGCAGACGGAAGCGGTCGGCCACGCCGTCCGCGCCGCCTACCTGTACGCCGGCATGGCCGACATCGCCGCCCTCACCGGCGACGCCTCTTACACCGAGGCCATCGGCCGCATCTGGCACGACGTGGTCGGCACGAAACTGTACGTGACGGGCGGCATCGGGGCCGCGGGCGGCCACGAAGGGTTCGGCGGGCCGTACCAACTTCCAAACTCGTCGGCCTACTGCGAGACCTGCGCCTCCGTCGCGAACGTCCTGTGGAACTACCGCCTGTTCCTCATCCACGGCGATGCCCGGTACCTTGACGTCCTCGAACGGACCGTCTACAACGCCTTCCTCGGGGGCGTGTCGATGGAAGGCAACCGCTTCTTCTACCCGAACGTCCTCGAATCGTTCCACGGCGAACGGCGGGCCGAGTGGTTCGGCTGCGCCTGCTGCCCCTCCAACGTGTGCCGATTCATGCCGTCCGTCCCCGGCTACGTCTACGCCCACCGCGACAGCGAGGTGTACGTGAACCTGTTCGTCGCGGGGACGGCCGAGGTCCCGATGCCCGACGGCACCGTCCGCCTCAGGCAGGAGACCCTGTACCCGTGGGCCGGCGAGGTGCGGATCACGGTCGAACCGGATCGGCCCGGCCGCTTCGCCCTCCTGGTGCGCATCCCCGGCTGGGCGCGGAACCGGCCCGTCCCGAGCGACCTGTACCGTTATGCCGAAGCGTCCGACGCCGAGCCGACACTGCAGGTCAACGGCAAAGCGGCGGCCATCGAGTTGGAGAAGGGCTTTGCACGGCTGGCGCGCGAGTGGAAACGGGGCGACACGGTGACGCTGACCCTGCCGATGCCCGTCCGGCGGGTCCTCGCCCACGAGAAGATGCTCGACGACGCCGGCCGCGTCGCCCTGGAGCGCGGGCCCATCGTCTTCTGCGGCGAGGGCGTCGACCACGCCGAGGACCGGGTCCTGCCGCTCGTCCTCCCGGACGAGGCGCCCCTGGAGGCCGCGTTCCGCGAGGACCTGCTCGGCGGCGTGACGGTCGTCCGCGGCACGGCCCGGGCGGCCGAGCGACAGGAGGACGGCTCCGCGCGGCTTGACGGCGAGCGGGCCCTGGCGTTCATCCCGTACTACGCCCGGGCCCACCGCGCGCCGACGCAGATGACCGTCTGGCCGGCCCGTCGCCCCGACGCCGCCCGGCCCCTGCCGTACCCGACGCTTACCCGGCGGAGCAAGGTCACCACGTCGGCGGGCCGCAACCCGGAACCGGCCATCGACCAACTCGTCCCGCGGAGCAGCATTGACCACGGCGTGCCGTTCCTCCACTGGTGGCCCAGGAAGGGCGAGAAGGAATGGGTGGAGTTCGCCTTCCCGGAGCCGACGGCGGTGCGCGGCGTGGAGGTGTACTGGTTCGACGACACGGGCCGGGGCGAGTGCCGCCTGCCCGCCTCGTGGACCGTGAAGGTGAAGGCGGGCGGCACGTGGCGCGAGCCCGCCGGGATTGAAGGCCTGGGCTGCGAAAAGGACCGCTTCAACCGGACGACGTTCGCCCGCGTCACGGCCGAAGGCGTGCGGATCGAAATCCAGGGCCCCGAGACGTTCGCCGTCGGCATCCACGAGGTCCGCCTCATTCCGGCCAAGAGTGACACGCAATGACCGCCGGCCGTCGTCCCTCGGCGGCCGCCACCGCCGGGACACACATTGTGGCCAACCGCCAACGCAAGGGAGAAACTGCCATGCGAAGCCTCCGACTCGACGCCGTCCTCCTCGCCGGCCTGCTCCTGGTCGCCTGCACCGTCTCGTGCGGTCTGCTGAAGGCCGAGGCGGACGCGAAGGACAAACCGGAGGGCGTCAACCTCCTCCCGAATCCCTCGTTCGAGACAGCCGACGGCAAGAACCCGGCCGGCTGGCGGACCGGGCAGTGGGGCGGCAAAGGCCAGTGGCACTGGGCCGAGACCGGCCGCACCGGCGACCGCGCCGTCTGCATCGAGTCCGCCGACGGGGCCGACATCGCCTGGACCGCCAGCGCCCCCGTCGAACCGTTCGCGCGGTACCGCCTGTCGGCATGGATCAAGACCGAAAACGTCGAGACGAAGGGCGGCGCCCGCGGGGCCCTGATGAACATCCACAACCTCCAGCCCGTCGCCACCAAGGCCCTGAAGGGCACGAGCGATTGGACGAAGGTGGAGGCGGAGTTCGACACCGAGGAGCAGGACGCCCTTCAGGTCAACTGCCTCCTCGGCGGGTGGGGCCTCGCGACCGGCAAGGCCTGGTACGACGACCTGCGCCTGGAGAAGATCGGCGAGCGCGCGGTCCCGAAGCCCGCCATCCGTATCGACGCCGCCAAAACGGGCGAGCCGATATCGAAATACGTCTACGGCCAGTTCATCGAGCACCTGGGCCGGTGCATCTACGGCGGCATCTGGGCCGAGATGCTCGAAGACCGCAAGTTCCATTACCCCGTGACCGCGAACTACGATCCCTACGGCGGCGGCCGGCGGCCGACCGAGGAGGCGCCGCTGCCGGTCGTGAAGGCCTCGCCGTGGCAGATCCTGGGCGAACCCGACTCCGTCACGATGGTCAAGCAAGACTCGTTCGTGGGCGAGCACACGCCACGCGTAGCTGTCGGGAGCGGAATTTGCCAGCGGGATTTGGGACTGGTCAAGGGAAAGAAGTACACAGGCTACATCTGGACCAAGCCCGATGGCGATATGACGACGGTCGACGTGAGGATTCGCTGGGGTGACGGCCCGATGAACGTCAGTCACCATAACGCGTGCGGCAACGCCACGAACCGTTACCAGCAGTGCCCCTTCAACTTCACGGCCGGAGCCGACACAACCGAAGGCGTGCTGGATATCAGGGTCACAAGCGGCGCCGCCTGCTTTATCGGCACGGTCTCGCTCATGCCCGCCGACCACGTCGAGGGCATGCGGGCCGACACGCTGGGGCTCCTCAAGGAACTCGATTCGCCCGTCTACCGGTGGCCGGGCGGCAACTTCGTGAGCGGATACGACTGGCACGACGGCATCGGCCCGCGCGACCGCCGCCCGCCGCGAAAGAACCCCGCCTGGACGGGCGTGGAGTCGAACGATTTCGGCCTCCACGAATTTCTCCGCTTCTGCGAGGTGCTCGGCACGGAGCCGTACATCGCTGTCAACTCGGGCCTGGGCGGCGTGGAGGCGGCCGCCCGGCAGGTGGAGTACGTCAACGGGCCAGCCGATTCGCCGATGGGCAAGCGCCGCGCCGAGAACGGGCACCCCAAGCCCTGGAAGGTCCGCTTCTGGGGCATCGGCAACGAGATGTACGGCAACTGGCAACTCGGCCACATGCCGCTCGAAGAGTACGTCAAGAAGCACAACACGTTCGCCGAGGCGATGCGCCAGGTGGACCGGTCCATCCAACTGGTGGCCGTCGGGGCCGCCGGCAAGTGGTCCGAGACGATGATGCGCGAGTGCAGCGACCACATGGACCTCATCAGCGAGCACTTCTACTGCGGGGAACGGCCGGGCCTGCTGGGGCACGTCCGGCAGATACCCGACGCCGTCCGCGGCAAGGCCGACGCCCACCGCCGGTACCGCCGCGAGATCGAGGGCCTGAAGGAAAAGGACATCGACATCGCCCTGGATGAGTGGAACTACTGGTACGGGCCGCACGTCTTCGGCGAACTCGGAACGCGGTACTTCCTGAAGGACGCGCTCGGCATCGCCGCCGGCCTGCACGAGATGTTCCGGGAGAGCGACCTCTTTTACATGGCCAACTATGCCCAGACCGTGAACGTCATCGGGGCGATCAAGACCACCCGGACGGCCGCCGCCATGGAAACGACGGGCCTCGCCCTGGCGATGTACCGGCACCACTTCGGCACGGTGCCCGTGGCGACGGAGGTCGAGGGGCTCGTGAATGTCATAGCCGCCTGGACCGACGACCGCAAGGCCCTGACGGTGGGCGTGGTGAACCCGACGCGGCAGGCGGCGGAGATCCCCCTGGAGGTGGCCGGCGCCCGCCTCACCGGCAAGGGCAGGCGGTGGCTCCTGGCGGGCGACGGGCCGCAGGCGTATAACGATCCCGGCCGGCGGCCGGCGGTCGCGATCGAGGAAGGCGCGGTCCGCGGCGCCGACAAGGCGCTTGCAGTCCCGCCGTGCAGCGTTACCATCTTTCGGTTGGAGGTGGAGTAGACGCACCCGGGCGGGTGGCACGCTTTCGGAGCGTCGGCGAAAGCGTGTGTCACACCGCGCCGGGAATACCTGCTTTCGCCACATCGCGAAAGCATGGCACCCGCCGGGCGTGGCCATGCCACGCGCCGTGGCACGCCGTTTGCAAAAACAACCCAAAGGAGACACCCAATGCCATCGATCTCACGCGGCTGGCTTTTTGTGACCCTGGGCCTCTGCGTCTGCCTTGCCTCATGCAGCAAGGAACCGGCGCCGCCCGCCGAACCCACGGAAGGAGATTACGAGGTGAACATCGACGAAACTGTATACGGCAAGATGCCCGACGGCCGGGACGTCCACCTGTACACGATGACCAACTCGGCCGGCATGCGCGTCACACTCACCGACTACGGCGCCACGACCGTCAGCGTCGAGGTGCCCGATAAGGACGGGAACGTGGCCGACGTGACCCTCGGCTACGACACGCTGGAGGGCTGGCTCGGCAACACCTCCTACTTCGGCGCGACCGTCGGACGGTACGCCAACCGCATCGCCAAGGGGACGTTTGAACTCGGCGGCAAGACCTACACCCTCGCCACCAACGACGGCGAGAACCACCTCCACGGCGGCGAGAAGGGGTTCGACAAACGCATGTGGGACGCCGAGATGGTCGAGACCGACGACGGCGCCGGCGTCAAGTTCACCCGCACCAGCCCCGACGGCGAGGAAGGCTACCCCGGCACCCTCCAGGTCACCGTCCTCTACTCCCTCAGCGGCACGAACGCATTCAAGGCCGAGTTCACCGCCACCACCGACGCGCCCACGGTCGTCAACCTGGCCCATCACACGTACTGGAACCTGCGGGGGCCGAAAAACGGCGACGTGCTCGGCCACGAACTGATGCTCAGCGCCGACGCGTACACGCCCGTGGACGCCGGTCTCATCCCGACGGGCGAACTCAAGGCCGTCGAGGGCACGCCCATGGATTTCCGCAAGGCCAAGCCCATCGGGCAGGACATCGCCAAGGTCGAGGGCGGGTACGACCACAACTTCGTCCTGAACGGCTACGAGCCGGGCACGGTCCGCCTCGCCGCCCGCGTCGCCGAACCCACGACGGGGCGGGTCATGGAAATCCACACCGACCAGCCGGGCATCCAGTTTTACTCCGGCAACTTCCTGGACGGCAGCATCACGGGCAAGGACGGCGTGAAGTACGAGAAGCACTTCGGCTTCTGCCTGGAGACGCAGCACTACCCGGACTCGCCGAACCAGCCGGACTTCCCGCCGGTCGTTCTGAAGCCTGGCGAGACGTATAAGCACGTGATGATTCACACGTTCTCGGCGAAGTAGGGTTGCATTCCGCCCGTTGAGCCGCCGACCGAAGGTCGGCGAGGATCGACGTGAATCTTCCCCCAGGCCGACGACCGCCGACGTGCCGTCGGCGGTTCAACGCCGCGCCGGGTGCCAGCGGCGGCGCGCCACGACGCACCGCATCCACCGCTGGACGAGGCGTCCCATGCACCGTCGCGACGCCCTGAAGTGCCTCGGTCTGGCCGCCGCCGCGGCCGCCCTGCCCCGCCGCGCCGCCGGCGCGCCCGGCCGCCCGCCCAACCTCGTCGTCATCTTCATCGACGACATGGGCTACGGCGACATCGAGCCGTTCGGCTCTCGGCTCAACCATACGCCGCACCTCTCGCGCATGGCCGAGGAGGGCATGAAACTCACCTCCTTCTACGTGGCGGCGCCGGTGTGCACGCCGTCGCGGGCGGCCCTGATGACCGGCTGCTACCCGAAACGCGTGGGCCTGGCCCGCGGGTCCTGGGGCGTCGTCCTCTTCCCGAAGGACACCCACGGCCTGCATCCGAACGAGGTGACCGTGGCCGAGGTGCTCAAACGGGCCGGCTACGCCACCGGCTGCTTCGGCAAGTGGCACCTGGGCGACCAGCCGGAGTTCCTGCCCACCCGGCACGGGTTCGACACGTACGTCGGCATTCCCTACTCGAACGACATGTGGCCGCCGCACCGGGCGGCCAAGCGGTGGAAGAACGGCGTCTGCCCCCTGCCGGTGCTGTGCGGCGAGGAGGTCGTCGACGTCGTGGAGGACATGGACGACCAGGCGCTGCTGTGCAAGCGGTTCACCGACGAGGCGGTCCGTTTCATCCGCGCCAACCGCGACCGCCCGTTCTTCTGCTACCTGCCGCACGCCTTCGTCCACCACCCGCGGGGCGCCCGCGAGGCGTTCGTCGAAAAGGCGAAGAATCCGAACAAGGTCACCGGGGCGCAGATTGAGGAAGTGGACTGGAGCGTCGGGCACATCCTCCAGACGCTCCGCGACCTGGACCTCGCCAAGAACACGCTCGTCCTGTTCACCTCGGACAACGGCGGGGCGGGCGGCTGCGTCAACAAACCGCTCCGCGGCGGAAAGGGCCAGACGTGGGAAGGCGGCATGCGCGAGCCGACCCTGGCCTGGTGGCCCGGCCGCGTGCCCGCCGGGAGCGTCTGCGACGAGGTCGCCACCACCATGGACGTCCTGCCGACGTTCGCGGCGCTGGCGGGCACGAAGCCGCCGACGGACCGCATCATCGACGGGCACGACATCCGGCCGCTGCTCTTCGGCCGGCAGGGCGCCACGTCGCCCTGGGACGCCTTTTTCTACTACGACCCCGGCCCGCACCTGCGGGCGGTGCGGTGCGGCCAGTGGAAACTGTTCGCCGACGGCCGCCTCTACGACCTCGACGCCGACATCGGCGAGACGACGGACGTGGCGGGGCAGCATGCCGACGTGGTCGCCCGCCTCCAGGCCCATCTCGCCCGATGCCGCGAAGACCTCGGCGACGGCAAGGCTCCCGGCAAGCACTGCCGGCCGTGCGGCGTGGTCGAGACCCCCCGGTACCTCGTGCCCCCCGACGACGCGAATGAAGCGTGAGAGGCGCGGCGAGTAAACTCGCCGGCTAAATGGAGGCCGGTATGCCGGTCAGCCACATTTAGCCGCCGGCCTTGCCCGGCGCGTGTATCAACGCGCCGCGAAACACGTCACCCGCCCGTCGCGGGTGACCATATAGAGGCGGCCGCCGGCGGCGATGAGGCCGTCGAAGACGGGCGGGGCGTCGAGCCGCCGCTCGGCGAGCGTCTTGCCGCCGGCGGCGTCGACCGCCCGCAGGACGCCGCCCGCCCTGCCCTCCAGCGCCGCCATCGGGTCGTCCTCCGGCACGACGTCGGGCGGCCCGGCCACGAACAGCCGCTCGCCCGCCAGGACCATCGCCCGGGCCCGCACCGGCACCCACTCATACCACTCGGGCGGCACGCGGCGCGTGAAGCCCCAGCCCTTCGGCGTGCCGCGCGTCCCGTCGCGGAGCACCGGCTCGGTGTCGTTGCGGTCGGCGAAGAGGAGATAGCCTTCCTTGCCGGGAACGAACCGCGGGCTCTGGAGGTCGCGCGACGGGTACGCCTGGACGGCGTACGTCCGCTCGGGCCCGACGGCGAGGATCTGGCCGGTCTTGGCGCCCCGCTGGGCGAGGTAGAAGCCCGGCCACGTATCCGCATACATCCAGAAGCTGCGGTTGAACCATGAATCGTCGAGGAACGTGAAGTTCGCCAGCACGTGGAGACCCATTTTGCGGTCGCCCAGGTTATACCCGCCGTACTGCTCGCGCATCCGTGCCACCCACCCCTTCTGGGTCCGCTCGATCCAGTCGCGCTGGACCTTCTCGAGGTCCCGTTTCGGGTTCTCGTTCGGGGCGGTGTACGGTTTGCCCTTGACGGCGATGCCACCGCCCTCGCTCGGATCGTCGTCCATGACGTACGGCACGTCCTGCGGCTCGAGCGCGCGGTTGAACTTGAACATGCCGAGGTACAGGGCCCCATCCTGGGCGACGAGGATGTCCGAGAGCGCCCCCTCGATGTGGTGGGCCGGGATGAACGGTTTGCCCTCGGCGTCGTCGCGGGTGCGGGACCACGTGTCGAGCCGCGCCGCGTGCCGCACGGCGCCCGTCGCCGGGTCGAGCGCGACAAGGCGGAGGCCGCCGTCCAGGAACGTGGACCGCCCCGCCGTGGCGTAGACGAGGCCGTCCTCCACGAGCACGCTGCCGTGCGCGGGCCAGGGTGATTCGAGGCGGCTCTCCGAAACGATGCGCCGCTCGCGCGGCGCCGCCCGGTACCGCCAGACGAGTTCGCCGTCCGCGGCCCGTACGGCGTAGACCCAGCCGTCCCGGCAGCCGAAGAGGACCAGGCCGTCGTGGACCGTGGGCGGGGAATCGATGGCCCCGCCCGCCGTGAACCGCCACAGCCGCTTCCCGTCCGCCGCCGAGAGGGCGTGCAGGGCGCAGGACGCCTTGTCGGCCACGAAGACGCGGCCGCCGGCGAGGACGGGCGGCGTCAGGGCGCCGCCGAGGTCCGTCTGCCAGGCCGGGGCGACATCGGCCTCGACCGTCGTCGCCGCGGCGCCGGTCCGGCGGGCGTCGTGGCGATAGGTGGGCCAGGACCCATTTCGGATTTCGGATTTCGGATTCTCGATTTCCCCGTACGCAGGGCCCTTGACGAGCCGCTCGCCATCGTCCGCATCGTCCGCCGCGGCGTCCTCGCCATCGTCCGCCGCGAGGGCGTTCAGGCCCGGCACCTTCGCCCCGGGATAGCATAAGCACGGGTCGGGCGGGGCGTACAGCAGCCCGCCCGCCGGCATGACGCCGAACGCACACGCCCCGCGAATCCAGTCGGCCTGGGCGTGCGGCTCGTCCTGGATGCTGATGCACTCCACGCCGCGCCACTGCGTCAGCAGGTACCGCTCGGTCGCCTTGGCCCGGTAGCACCGCAGATGATGGCCGGGGCTCTGGACGCTCGACGGGTCGACCGTTTTGGCGACCTTGCCGGTCTCCAAATCGTAGCCGGCGATGCCGTCGCCCTGGGCGTGCCAGACGCATCCGCCGGAGACGAAGACGTCGCCTCCGCGCATCGACTTGCCGCCCGTCTTGGCGGTCCACCGCTCGTGGCCGGTGCCTGCGTCGCGGACGCGGATGGCCCCGCCGTCGCACTCGACGACGGCGCCCGGCAGGAGGATGAAGGTGGCGTTGCCGCCGGCCTTGGCCTCGGCCCGCCACTGCTCCTTGCCGTCGGCGAGACCGACGCACACCGTCTCCTTACGGTTGTGATAGATGACGCGTCCGCCTGCGGCGGCGAGGGAGGCCGGCGTGTACCGTCCGACGTCGGCCCGCCAGCATGTGGCGCCGCTGTCGACGTCCACCGCGACGATCGCCTCGGCCGGTTTGCCGCGCGTCTGCCCCGAATCCGCCAGATGCACGAGCAGCGTCTCGCCGGCGAGGACGAGTTCCTCGGCCATCGCCGTCCCGTCGAACGTGCGGAGGGTCTCGCCGGTGGCCGGATCGAGCACCTCGACGGGGCCCTTTCGGCTGAGGGTCATATAGAGATGGTCGCTATCGGCGACCATGCGCCGGGGCACGCACAGGGGCCGGCCGCGGAGCGAGGTGCCCCACCGGATGTCCGCCCGCCAGTCGGGCAGCGGCCGCTTCCACAACTGGACGCCGTTGAAGGCGTCGCGGCCGATGAGGACCCACTTCTCCGGCAGCCGCTCGTCGGTGACGCCCGTCAGGCCTTCGTCGAAGACGTAAAAGAGGCGTCCCCCGCCGGAGACCATCGCGACGAACGAGGAGATGAACTCGTGGCTTCGGCACCAGCGGGGACCGGCCCACCAGCGGAGCCGTCGCGGCGGCCCGACCCGACGGTCGCGGGCCACGGCGTTGTTGTCCGGACCGTGCAGGAAGTGCGTCCACATGTCGATGTCGTCCGGCCAGGACTTGACGGTCTTCTTCCAGGCGTCTCCGCCGCGCACGTATGCGGTGCCGCCGGGCGCGAGGACGCGCATCACCTCGTCCATCGCCACCGGGCCGAGGGGGTCCGCCACCAGCAGCGTGACGAGATCGTCGGCATATGGCAGGCGGTCGCCCACGAGACGGTCAATCGTGACGGGACCGTAGAGGCCCTGCGCCCGAACGTGCGCCCGCGCCTTCTCCACGTCGGCCGGGTTCGCGTCCAGGCCGTGGACGAGGTACGCCTCGCCGGCGCGCATCGCGGCGGTCAGCCGTCCGTCGCCGCAGCCGAGATGGACGACCAGGCCCCCGCGGACGCCGGTGGCGTCGAGGATGGCCTTAGCCTGCGCCTCGGGCGACGGGGCCGCCCGGATCACCCCGACGGCGGTCGCGAGAATAACCGTGAGTGCGGCCAAGCGAACGGCCGCCCGCGTGTGTCGCGTCGTCATGCAGGTCTCCTTTCGTGGCTTCCTATCATACGCGCCGGGCAGGTCGAGGGCAAAAGGCGTTCCGGGCGTCCTTTGGACACCTTTGCCCTTCGCCGTTGCCCGTCAAACAAACGCGCCGGGCAAGCCCGGCGGCTAAATGTTGGCGTGCGATGCGTCGCCGCTGCCGTTACTCCGGTGCTTTGGTACTACCGTACCAACCTCTTGACGCCGCGGCTCCGCGGCCTATGCTGCCCGTATGATGAAACACATCCCCTTGCTGATTGTGGCGGTGGCAACGGCCGTCGCCTGGACCGCCGCGGTCCCCGCCCGCTCGGCCGCCGCCGACGCCCCCGTCCGGACGTACACGAACCCGGTCCTCCCGGACCGCCTGGCCGACCCGTCCGTCATCCGGCACGAAGGCGTCCACTACCTCTACGGGACGAACCAGGTGGACGGCGACAACGGGTACCGCGTGTACGCGTCGCGGGACCTGGTGCACTGGCAGCGCGGGCCGGTCGTTTTCCGCCCCGGCCGGCCGCACGTCTGGGCCCCGGACGTGTGGCGGGACCCCTCCACCGGCCGGTTCCACCTGTATTGGACGGTCAGCCAGGCGGTGGGCGTGGCGTCGGCGGACGGCCCCCGCGGCCCGTTCACGGGCGAGCGGACGCTCGTGGAGCAGGCCATCGACGCCCACCTCTTCCGCGACGACGACGGCCGGCTGTACCTGTACTACGTCAAGTTCCCGGGGTTCCGCATCACGGTCCGGCCGATGGCCGACCCGACGCACTTCGGCGGCGAGCCGACGGTCGTCCTCCAGCCCAAGTCCGACTGGGAGGTCCGCAACGGTCGCGTCACCGAAGGGCCGTGGGTCATCAAGCACGCCGGAACCTATTATCTCATCTACAGCGGATCGGGGGCGAACACGCCCGACTACGCCGTCGGCTACGCCACCGCGTCGCGCCCGACCGGGCCGTTCACGCGGGCGCCGCACAACCCGATCCTGCACCGGTCCGACGGCGTGTACGGGCCGGGGCACGGGTGCGCGGTCCGCGACGGCGCCGGCGCGTGGTGGTACGTGTACCATCAGAAGGACACGGCCCGGAAGGCGTGGGACCGGTTCATCTGCATCGACCGGCTGCGGCTGGACGACGAGGGGCGGCTCCACGGTCGGGCGACGCGCGGCACGGCACAGCCGGCGCCCGCGCCGCTGAAATGAAGAACGCGAGCGCGGTGGGTCTCCGCACCCACCGCGCCGGCACGCACTGGCGGACAAGCCGCCAGTGGCACGCGGCGCCGCTGAAGTAAGACGGCACGCGCCGAGTAAACTCGGCGGCTAACTGTGGCGCGGCGGGTGCGGAGACCCGCCGCGCATCATAAGTTCATCGTCATCCACCCGCGGGCGCCAGCGCGTCGCCGTGGTCGGCCTCGTACTTGCGCCGGCTGCACACGTGGCAGCGGAACTCCGGCCGGCGGTCGCCCGTGCGGTCGTAATCCTTCTTCTTGACGAGCCGGTACCCGCGGTCCACTTCCTTGCCGCAGTCGGCACAGACGATGGCCTCGCGGATTTCCCACACCTCGCCCTGGAGGATGGTCGTGTGGCTGAAGATCCAGCGGTCGACCCAGAAGAAGATGAGGCCGCCGATGAAGTTCGCGACGATCGTCGTGACGGTGGCGCCGAGGCGCTCGGTGAGAAACCAGACGCACGCGGCCAGGATGGGCGTGGAGGCCTGCCAGCGAAGCAGGTAGAGGATGTATTTTCGGATCATCGGGATCTCCTCGAGGCGGTCCTCCCGCCGCGGCATGCCGCGCGGGGGACACCCACCGCGCCGATACGCACTGGCGGACAAGCCGCCAGTGGCACCCGGCACGAATCGGGGGTAACCTTTTGCGGAACACGCCATTGTACCACAGCGATGGCGGGCGCGAAGGCCCTGTTGCGCAGCCGTCCATCCGGCGCTTGCATGGGGCGGCATCCGAGGGTACGCTGGCGGACGGCACGCGCCGGGCAAGCCCGGCGGCTGAATGTGGCCGGACCACACATCATCCAACCATAAGGAGCGAGCGATGAGCGCAGAGATGAATCGGCGGGCCTTTCTCGGGTCGGCCCTGGCGGGCGGAATGATGGCGGCGGCCGGCTGCGCCGGCGAGGCCGGGCGGATGGGCGTCGCGGCGGGGACGGAAGACGATTGGCCCACGCCGCCGCCCGTGCGGATCCACAAAGTCTACGTCGGCCGGACGGGCGGCATCTACATGTCGCGGCCGAAGGAGGAAATCGCCAAGTTCGAGACGTACCTGGCGGACCTCGAGCAGCGCCTGGGCGACGTCACGTTCACGGGCGGCGAAATCCTCCCGCCCGCCAAGACCCAGGAGGTCATCGCCAAACTCCAGGGCGACGACGCCGTCCTCATGTTCCATCTCCAGGGCCACGGCGGCGGGGCGCCCAACCGGCCCATGAGCCAGATCCTCGATACCGGCCTGCCCGCGGCGGTCTTCACGCAGCCGTTCAGCGGACATGGATGGATGTACTTCCCCCAATGGCAGAAACAGGGCAAGCGCGTCATCCTCGTGCCGTCGAGCGACTGGTCGGACCTCGAGCACGCCGTCCGCCTGCTCCGCGTGCCGGCGAAGATGGCGCACACGCGGCTCATCGCGGTGGGCCAGCCGAAGGGCACCACGCCCGCGACGAAGCCGGACCTCGTGAAGAAGGCGCTCGGGGCGGAGATGCTCGTCTGGCCGAACCAGAAGATCCTGGACGCCCACCAGGCCGTGCCGATCGAGGCCGCCCAGGCCGAGGCCAGGCGGTACTGGCTCTCGCGGGCACGCGAGGTGGTCGAGCCGACGACCGAACAGATCGTCAACTCCGCCCGCATGTACCTGGCGGTGAAGGATTTGATGATCCGGGAGAAGGCCCAGGCGATCACGAGTTCGCACTGCATGGGCAAGCCCGCCAAGGGGTGCCTGACGTTCAGCAAACTGAACGACCTGGGGAAGGTGGGGGCGTGCGAGGGCGACTGCGACTCCACCCTCACGATGCTCCTGTTCCAGTACGCGTTCGGCATCCCCGGGTTCATCACGGACCCGGTGTTCGACGTGTCCGAGAACGCGCTCATCCACTTTCACTGCACGTCGTCCACGTGCATGGACGGGCCGGGCTCGAAGCGTCGGCCGTTCCGCATCCGCACGCAGAGCGACTCCGAGCAGGGCGTGGCCCTGGAGGTGGAGCAGCGCATCGGCCAGGAGGTGACCTGCGCCAAACTGGTGAACCTCGATACGATGCTCATTTCCACCGGCACCATCTACAAGGTGACCCGCGACGAACTCGCCTGCCGGACCCAGTTCTGGACCAAGGTCGAGGACGCCGACGCGTTCTACCATAACTGGGGCGCGGGCAAGATCAACGAGGCCGTCCACCACACGATGGCCCTGCTGCACCGTGTGGTCTTCTACGGCAACCGCGTCAAGGACATGGAGCGCCTCGGGCACCTGATGGGCTTCAACGTGCTGCGCGAGGGGTAATAACAGCCGCGAGACACGAGCCGCAAGCCAAAGGCCCACGTGCCACCGCCGGCCTTGTCCGGCCGGACGCCGGCGCAGGGGGGGCGGCGGTCCCACGGTTCAAGTGGTGTGATTTACCGTTGCGGGCACCGAAAAGGAAATCCTATGAACCGACGAACCTTCCTGCAAACGCTCAGCGCCGGCGCGGCGGCGATGGCAGCCGCGCCCCTGGTCCGTGCGGCCGGGACGCCGGCCAATCGGCCCAACCTCCTCTTCCTGTTCGCCGACGACCAGACGTTCGAGGCGATCCGGGCCTTCGGCAACGACGAGGTCCTGACGCCGAACCTCGACCGCCTGGTCCGCCGCGGCACCACGTTTACGCACGCCTACAACCAGGGCTCGTGGTCCGGGGCCGTCTGCATCGCCAGCCGGACCATGCTCAACACGGGCCTCTACCTCTGGCACGCCGCCCGCGTGTACAAGCACACCGACAAGGAGTTCCGCGAGCGCGGACGCCTTTGGGGCCAACTCCTCGGCCGTGCCGGCTACGACACGTATTTCAGCGGCAAGTGGCACCTGAGGGCCGACGCCGAGAAGACGTTCAACCACGTGGTGCACGTCCGTCCCGGCATGCCCAACCAGACGCCGGAAGGGTACAAGCGCCCCCAGGAGGGCAAGCCCGATCCCTGGCAGCCATGGGACAAAAGCCGTGGCGGATACTGGAAAGGCGGCAAGCACTGGAGCGAAGTCCTGGGCGACGACGCCGTCGCATTCCTCGGCCAAGCCGCCAACAAGGATGACCCCTTCTACATGTACCTGGCCTTCAATGCGCCGCACGATCCCCGCCAGTCGCCCAAGGCGTACGTCAACAAGTACCCGCTCGAAAAGATCTCGGTGCCGGAGAACTTCCTGCCGGAATACCCGTACAAGGATGCGATCGGGTGCGGCAAGAACCTGCGCGACGAGAAGTTGGGCCCGTTCCCGCGGACGCCTTACGCCGTCAAGGTCCACCGGCAGGAATACTATGCCATTATCTCGCACATGGATGCGCAGATCGGGCGCATCCTGGACGCCCTCGAGAAAACCGGCAAGGCCGACAACACGGTCATCTTCTTCAGCGCCGACCACGGCCTGGCCGTGGGGCACCACGGCCTTATGGGCAAACAGAACCTCTTCGACCACAGCGTCCGCGTGCCGCTTGTCGTAAGCGGGCCGGGCATCGGCCAGGGGCAACGGATCGACGCCCCCGTCTACCTTCAGGACATCATGCCGACGACGCTCGACCTGGCCGGCGCTGCCGTGCCGGAGCACGTCCAGTTCCGCAGCCTCCTTCCGCTCCTCCGCGGCCGGCGCGACCGCTCGTACGACGCCATCTACGGGGCGTATCTCAACGTTCAGCGCATGGTCACCCAGGATGGCTTCAAACTGCTGCTGTACCCGAAGATCGGGAAAGCCCTGCTCTTCAACCTGGCCGAAGACCCGCTCGAAATGCACGACTTGGCCGACGCGCCGGGATCGCAGGCCATCATGAAGCGGCTCTTTGCCGCGCTGCGGCGGCTCCAGGAGGAAACGGGCGACACGCTCGACCTCGCGCAGGCCTTCCCCGGCCTGAAATAAGAGCGGCAGCTCCGAGCCACGAGCCAAAGGCGCCCGTGCCACGGCCGGCCCGTTCGACTTCGCTCAGGGCATGCCTTCTCCGGCCATGCGCCGGGTGCCACTGGCTGCTTGTCAGCCAGTGACTCGAGCATATCGGCCGGCACTGGCGGGCAAGCCGCCAGTGGCACCCTGCCCGTCGCCGCCCCTTACGGCGTATTCTCAATCGCCTCCGCCGAAACCGTCACGTCCGCCCCGAGCAGGTATTTCTCCAGGAACAGGCGGATCCGCTTGTGGACCTCGGGGTTGCGGAATCCCCCGTGCCCCGCCCCCTTGATCGTCACGAACGTGCACGGCACGCCGGCCTTCTCGAGCGCGGCCGCGAGGCGCACCGACTGGTCGTGCGGCACCGTCCGGTCCTTGTCGCCGTGCATAATCAGGTGGGGCGAATCGCCCTTGGACACGTACGTAACGGGCGAGACGGCCCGGGCCTTGTCCTCGTTTTCCGTAATCGGGCACCCGATGAGTTGCGATTCGGGCGAGCCCGCCGCCAGGTGGTCCATGCCGCCGGGCTCATCGTTCATCCGCAGGAGTTCCGACGGGCCGAACCAGTCGACGACGCACGCCACCCGGCTGGTCTGGTCGGTGTGTGAACCCAGATTGCCTTCCAGGTCCGGCACGTCGGCCGTAGCGCCGAGCATCGCGACCAGATGCCCGCCCGCCGACGAGCCCCACACGGCGATGCGGTCGGGGTCAAGGTTGTACTTGCCCGCGTGGGCCTTGATCCACCGGACGGCGGCCTTGCAATCGTGAATCTGTGCGGGCCAAACGACCTCGCCGCTCAAACGGTAACCGATGGACGCCCCGGCGAAGCGGCCGGTATCGACGTAGGGGGCGACCATCCCCGCGCCGCGCCGCTTGTCCCCCGCCCGCCACGCCCCACCGTGGATGAACACGACCAGGGGCAGCGGCCCGTTGCCCTTCCGCTCCTTGGGCAGGTACAGGTCCAGGCATTGGCGCGGATTGTCCGTGCCGGCGTACGGCACATCGCGGGTGGCCTCGACGTTCGGCCATTGTCGGGAGACGTCCGGCGGCCGGCGGTCGGCCTGGGGCCGGCGGCGCGCGGCCACGGCCCGGTGCTCCTCGCGGCTGATGGCGCCGTCGCCGTCGCGGTCGACGCGGTCGAAGTTGCGGCGGACGCCCTCGGGCAACTCCTCCCGCGTCAAGCGCCCGTCGCGGTTACGGTCCCACCGCCGCCAGAGACGGTCGGCCCGGTCGTCGGGGACCTGCTCCGCCGGCAGCGCGGCCGCGACCGCCCCTATGACCGCCGCCACAAGAATCAGCCTGCCCACGTGCCGCATGACAACCCTCCTTCTGTGCACCGGTGGTTCGAGGGCTACCCACCCGTGCCAACCGCGTACTGCCTCATCGCCCTGTCGGCGTGCGGAGAGTAGGAGCCTGTGCAGATAACCCTACGTCGGCCCGAGGCCGAGCGAGGCGGCCGCAGGCAAGGAAGGCGAAGCAGGCAGCCCGCCTCCGAGCCGTCGATGCAGCCGACACCGCTTGCGGTCGCCGCAGGAACGCGTGGTGCCCCACGTCCAGACGTGACGACGCCGTCCCGCTCCCCGAACGCGTGGGTGCCAGCACCCACCCTACCGTTGCCAATCCCCAATCGAAAATCCGCAATCCGAAATGGGTTGGCGGAGAGGGAGGGATTCGAACCCCCGGTACCCGAAGGTACGCCGGTTTTCAAGACCGGTGCCATCGTCCGCTCGGCCACCTCTCCGCGCTCGTGGGCAGGGATATTCTAAGGGGGGACCCCGGTCGCCGTCCACCGCGTTTGTCCCCCCGCCGGTAGCCGGGATGCGGTCACTTGCCGAAGCAGACGACCTTGCCGTCGCGGGTGGCCATGTACAAGCGGCCGCGGGCGGCCGAGAGACCGTCGAAGACCGGCGGCGACTCGAGTTTCCGCGACGCCAGCAGCGACCCGTCCTTGGCCGACCGGACCTGGAGGACGGCGCCGGCGCGGCCTTCGAAGGCGGCGAGGGGATCGTCCTCGGCCACGGCGTCGGGCGGCCCCGCCACGACGAGCCGGTCGCCGGCCAGGAGCATCGCCCGCACCCGGACGGGGATCATCGTCTGCCACGTCGGCGGCGTGTGGCGGACGTAGCCGGTGCCCTTCTCCACGCCGCGCCCGCCCCGGCGGTGCTGGTCCTTCTGCGACGCCTCCGGCAGCCACTCGAGCAGGCCGGGCCCCTCGCCCTTCTTCGTCTTCTTCAGGAACCCCGGCTCGTTCGCATTGGCGTCGGCGAAGAGCAGGTACCCCTGGTCGCCCGGAAAGAACTTCGGGCTCCACTGGTGCCGGCGGTAGAAGAACTTGACGGCGTAGGTGGTCTGGTCGTCGAAGACGACGAGTTGGCCCGCCTTGGGCGACTGCTGGGCGAGGTAGAATCCCGGCCAGCGGTGGGAATACATCCAGTAGATGCGGTCAAAGTTCGTGTCGTCGAGGAACCCGTTCGTGGCCGACAGATGCATGGCCCCCATGTCGAGTTCGCCCAGCGGGCTCTCGCGCTTCGCCGGCAGGCGGCGGAGGGCGGCGTCGAACTTCACACGCATCATATACAGATCTTTGTTGGCATCCGCGGCCAGGAGGTCCGGCAGCGCGCCCTCCATGGCGAACGGGCGGTCGACATCGGTCTTGATGTTCGGCCACGGACCCTCCAGCACGTGCGTGTGACGGACCGCCCCGGTCTGCACATCCAACGCATACACCACGATGCCGCCGTCCAGGAACGACGACCGGCCGGCGGCCGCGTAGACCAGGCCGTCCTGCACGAGTACGCTGCCGTGGACGGGCCACAGCGATTCGGGCTGCTCGAACGCAACGATGCGGCGGTCCTGGGGCGCGGCGCGGAACCGCCAGGCGAGTTCGCCGTCGCTCGCCCGCAGGGCGTAGATGCCGCCGTCGCGGCAGCCAAAGAGGACGAGCCCCGCGTGGACGGTGGGCGTCGAATCGATACGCCCGCCCGCAATGAATCGCCACACGTCCTTGCCGGTGCGGGCGTCCAGGCAGCGGACGGCGTGAGCGTCCTTCTCCGCCACCCACACCCGGTCGCCCACGACGACCGGCTGGGCGGCCGGGGCGGCGAGATCCACCTCCCACGCCGGCTCCAGGGCCGACGGGACGGCCGTCTCCGTCGCCCCGCTCCGCCTCGTGTCGCGGCGATACATGGACCAGTCCTCTGGGCCCGCGGTCGGACCGTCCGCCTCTCGGCCGTATGCGGGCCCCTTCTCCACCGCCGCGCCCGTGGCGGGCGTGACCGGTTCCCGGGCGTCGGCCGCCATCGCCATGTACCCGTTGACCTTGACGCCGGGGTAGCAGAAGCACTGGTCGGGCGGCGAGTAGAAGAGGCCGTTGGCCGGCGTGGCGCCGGTGAAGCACGGCGTGCGGAGCCAGTCGTTGCGCATGTGGTCGTCGCCGTCGAGGTCCACGAACTCGGCGCCTCGCTTGTTGCGGATGACGAAGTCGACCGTCGCCTTGCCGCGGACGCATCGCCGGTGATGGCCGGGCGTAATCAGGTTGTAGAGATTGACCTCTCTCGTTACGTTGCCGGTGGCGAGGTCGAGGCCCTTCGTCGACGTGCCGCACCAGACCGTATCGCCGGTCACGAACACCTCCGTCGGGAGGGTGCAGGCGGCGGAAATCGGACCGAAGCCGCCCGTCTCCCAGAGGGTGCGGCCGTCGGCGAGGGCCAGGACCGTCAGCGTCTTCTGGCGGCCCTTGCGGGAGTGAAACAGGACGTGGCCGTCGTGGACCACGAGCGTGGCGCCGCCGGCCTGCATGCCGCTGACGGGGTTCGGGCTCCGCCAGTGCTCGCGGCCGGTGCGGGCGTCGAGGCAGACGATCTCCTCCAGGTCGTGATAGACGACCCGCCCGTCCGCCAGAGTTAGCGTGTACGGGGCGGATCCGGCATCCTTCTTCCTCCACAGCGCCTTGCCCGTGCGGAGGTTGACGGCGACGAGATGGTTGGTGAGCGCCTTTGCTTTGATCCGCACGCCGGCGCCGGGTGACCGCTCGTCGCAAACGACCGCCGCCAGGACGCCGTCGTCCACGACGATTTCGTCCGCGCCTTGCGTGCCGTCCAGGGCCTCGACGAGCATCGCGCCCGTGGCCGCCTCCAGCACCGAGACCGGCGCCTGCTGGAACTGGAGCGTGACGTAGACGCGGTCGCCAACGGCGACGAGTCGGCGGGGGATGGTATGGTGCATATTCCACCGGTTGCCGGTCCCGGTCCCGTACTCGGCGTCCCATTTGCGGAGCGGGACCTTCCAGAGGAGCACGCCGCTGAATGCGTCCCGGGCGATGAGGGTGCACTTCTGCGGCAGTTTCTCGAACACGCCGGTGGGCGCTTCATCGAAGATGGTGAAGATGCGGCCACCGGACGTGACCACCGCCTGCACGCTCGTCGGGTATTCGTGGCTGCGGCAATGGAGTGGGCCGGCCACCCACCGTAGCGACCGCGGCGAGCCGACCCGGCGGTCCTCGGCCACGGAGTTGTTGCCGGCATCGTGGAGGTAATGCGTCCACTCGTCGATATCGTCCGGGCGCGGCTTGACGGTCTTCGTCCAGGCGCCGCCCTCGCGGACGTAGGCCACGCCTTCCGGGGCGAGGACGCGAAGCACCTCCTCCATCGGCACGCCGCCGAGGTTCTCCGCCACCACGAGGGTCACCGTGTCGTGGACGTACGGGAGATGGCGGCCGTCAAACCGCGCGACCGAGACCTGGCCGCAGGCACCCCGCTCCGCGAGCCGCTTCCGCGCCGCCGCGACGCGGGCCGGGTCGGTGTCGAGGCCATGGACGACGTAGCGGTCATCGGCCCGGAGGGCGCCCGTCAGGTCCCCCGCGCCGCAACCGACGTGCACGATAAAGCCGCCTTGGACACCGGAGGCCTCAAGCATCGCGCGGGCCTGCTGCGGGGGAGTCTCGGCCGCGCACGCATTGGCGCCGCCGAGGAGAACGATGGCCAGGATCATCACCGCGTTCCGCCACGGCACAGGCGTCATAGCGTCCCTCCTTCTACTGCTTGCCGGCAAGGCACGCCACCTTGCCATCGACCGTTGCGATATAAAGCCGCCCGCCGGCGGCGATCAGGCCATCGAACACCGGCGGGGCCGTCAGGCCGTGGGCCGCGAGGGGCGACCCGTCGCGCGCCGAGACCGCCAGCAGCCGGCCATGGCGTCCGGCCGCCAGCGCCCGCGCCAGCGGGTCGACCTCGGCAGGGTCATGCGGCACCGGATCGTCCTCGACGGGCGGGCCGGCGGCAAAGAGCACGTCGCCGGCCAGCACCATCGCCCGAACGAGCGCCGGGACACGGCGCGACCAGCCCGTATCGTCGGGCGCCTGTTTCCCCTTGCCCCCGGAGGCCTCGACGGGCCGGCCGAAGAGGCGGTAGAACGTCCACCGGCCCTGCCGGCCCCCGATGGGTCCCCAGACGCCGGCGGCGTCGACGCCCACGTGGGCGCCGGGGATGTCGTACTGATTCCGCCCGTAGCCGAACACGCAGGACCCGTCGGTAACGAGGAGCCGGCCGGCCGGCACCGTCTGGCCGACCTTGGGCCATCCGCCCCAGCCGCTCTTCATGGTCGAACCGTACTGCCAGTACGTGCGGTGCCACCAGGAATCCTCGAGGAACCCGACCGAACTCCAGAGGTGGGCCACGGTGTCCTTCTGCCTGCCGAGGTCGCGGTCGAAGCGGGCGCTCCGCATGAAGACGGAGCCGCCGAGGCTCGAGAGCACGTCGGGCAGAGGGCCGCCGCGGGCCTTGCCGCTGTCGCGGTCCTTCGGGTCGGCTTCCAGGTGGACGACGTTGAGGGCGCGGCCGGTGGCGGCGTCCACCTTGAACAGCCACAACCCCGAGTCGAGATACGTGGTGCGGCCGGCCACGAAGTAGACGGCCCCGTCGCGGACAAGCACGCTGCCCGAGACCGGCCAGAGCGACTCGGGTTGCCCGTCCACGACGATCCGCCGGTCGCGCGGAGCGGCCCGGCGTTTCCAGGCGAGGGCCCCGTCCTCCAGGCGGAGGCAATAGACCCAGCCGTCCGCGGAGCCGAACAGGGCCCGGCCGCCGGCGACGGTCGGCGGCGAGTCGATGCGGCCGCCCGCCGCGAACGTCCACGCCGGCTTGCCGGACGTGGCGTCGAGGGCGTGCACGTGGTGCGTGTGCTTTTCGGCCACGAGCAGCAGACCGCCCGCGACAACCGGGCTCGTGAGCGCGCCGCCGACGTCCGTTTGCCACGCGACGTCCAGTGCGTGGGGCACCTTCGCCCCCGCGACGCCGCTGCGGGCCGCGTCATGCCGGTAGGTGGGCCAATCGGATGGATTGGGGATTTCGGATTTCGGATTTCGGATTGCATCGTACGCGGGACCGCGGACCGGCTCAATCTGTGCCGGGTCGGGCGCCGGCGCGTCGTCGTCCCTCGCGGGCGCCAACGCCGAATAACCGATCTTGAGCAGATCGTCCACCGAACACGCACAGGAGTGCGGCGGCACGTACACCAGGCCGTTCGCCGGCATGACGCCGTACTGGCAGATGCCGCGGACCCAGAAGTTGGCCACCATCCGGCCCGTGTCAAGGTCCACGAACTCGATGCCGCGCCGGCCGAGGACCAGGTACTCCGAGGTCGCCTTGGCCCGATGGCACCGTGCATGGCCGATGCGGCCGAGGAGTTTCTGGTCCGGCTCCCGGCGTCGGCGCACCTCGCCGGTCTTCGGGTCGCGGGCCATCGTGATCCCCGGGTCGCCGCCCCAGGCGTACCGGCCGGTCCAGAGCAGGCCGTCGGCGATCATGACGTCCACGGGCGCGTTGAACCCTTCCCAGGCGGGGCATCGCCAGACTTCCTTGCCGGTGGCGGCGTCGAAGGCGATCAACTCGCCCTCGGCGTCCGGGCCGCGGATGTACTCGTGGTACCCGCCGCTCGGAATCCAGAGGAGCGTTCCGTCCGTCTGGACGGGCCGGCGGTCGGCCGAGTACACCACGCCGTCGTGGACCACCAGCGTGGGCGTGGACCACGCGAGCCGCCGACGCTGGGCCGGGCGCGGCGACGTCCACTCGCGCTTACCGATGGCCGCGTCAAGGCACACGACGGCGTCGGCGTTCTGGAAGTACACGCGCCCGTCGGCCACCGCCAGCGTCGAGGGCAGCAGGGTCCGCGCGTCCGACTCGGCGCGGGTCCAAAGCGTCTTGCCGGTCGCGGCGTCGACAGCCATGAGGCGCATGCGACAGGGCGGCGCCACGTACCGCTCGAAGGGCGGGCGGTAATCCTTCTGGCTGACTTGTCTCTTCGCCGTCTCGGCCGGCCAGTCGGTGTCCGGCTCGCCCAGCACGAGGTACAGGGTGCCGTCGGCGCAGACGATTTCGCGGGCGCCGTCCGTGCCGGCGTACGTGCGGACGGTCTTTCCGGTGGCGGCGTCCAGCGCGGTCACGGGCCGGCCATACCCCAGGGTCACGTAGACGGTGTCGGCCACGGCGACGAGTCGCCGCGCCAGGTCCGCCGGCCCGCTCCGGAAATCCCGCAGGTGGTACTCCCAGGGCGTGACCTCGCGGTCCCATAGCCGCACGCCGTTGAACGCGTCGCGCGCGACCAGCCGCCACGCCGGCGAAGCCGCCACGAAGGCGACGCTGCCCTCGTCCACGATAGAGAAGATCCGGCCGCCCGAGGACACCACGGCGCTAACGCTGGACAGGTGATCGTGGCTCCGGGCGAACCGCGGGCCGCTGATCCACTGGAGGTGCCGGGGCGGACCGACCACCGTATCCTCGGCCACCGCGTTGTTGTCCGGCCCGTGCAGGTAATGCGTCCACTCGTCGATCGCGGCCGGCCGGGGTTTGACCTCGACCCGCTTCCAGGCCCCGCCGGCCTTTCGGCACACGGCGCCGCCGGGCGCCAGGACGCGGCGGACTTCCGCCATCGGGACGTCGGCCCCGGCGTCGAGCACCACGAGGTTGACGAGGTTGTCCGCGTACGGGAGGCGGGCGCCATCACACGTGTCGACTGAGACGGGGCCATAGCCACCGCGCTTGGAGAGCCGCCGGCGTGCGGCCGCGATCTTCTCGGCGTCCGTGTCGAGGCCGTGGACGACGTACCCGGGCCCTGGGCGAAGGGCCTCGGTGAGTTCCCCGCCGCCGCAGCCTACATGGACGACCAGACCGCCCCGGACGCCCGTGGCGTCGTAGATCGCCTCGGCCGTGTCGGCGGCGGCCGGCGTGGCCGAGGCAAAGGTCAGGAGAATCGCCAGGATCGGAGCGGACAACATCGCCGGACGAGCGCGCATCGCTACCTCCTCAAAAGGAACTCGTTTCCGCCGGTAGCACGTTGGCGCGGCAGCCCGGGCGCCGCCTCGGCAAAACCGGGCTACGTCCCGGCGAAGCCGGGAAACCCACTGCGCGGGAGATATTGTACCGGTCCTACGCCAACCTGAACACCCACCCCTACTCCGCCTTGGCCTTCAGCCCCTTGACCGGCAAGCCGTTGGGCTGCGAGACGCGGCAGGAAAACGCCCAGTTCGTGCCCTCGTTGGTGATCTTGAGGAGCAGCGTGTTCGAGCCCTTCTTCAGTTCGGCGTTCGCGACGTCCTGGCCCAGCCTGACGCCGCGCGTCAGCCAGTGGTCGTGGACGAGTTTACCGTTGACCCATGCCTTGATGCCGTCGTCGCTGCCGAGCCCCAGGCGAACGGATTGGGCGGACGGGGCGACGAGCGTCGTTTTGACGTACACGCAGCACTTCTCTTCGCGGCCGATGGCCACCTCCAGGTTGACGGTTTCCTTGCCGACGCCCTTCTTCAGCGGTTTCCACTTGGCGTCGCCGGGGTCCTTCTCGGGCGGGAAGACGGTCTTGTGGACGGCCTCGCCATCAGCGTCCTTCTCGCGATAGATCGGCGAAACGAGCCACGCCCGGACGTAGGCCCGGCCCTTGCTGAGGTCGGCCATCGTCTTGGAGGCCTTCTCGACGACGGTCTTGTTCTTGCTTTCGAGGAGGCGTTGGGCCATCTCGGCCACCTCCGCCGTATGGCGATTGCGGAGGTCCCAGATGAGATTGGCAGCGGCCATTTCCGCCTCGGCCTTCAGGGCGGGGTCGTCCATATACTTCTTCAACATATTCAGCGATTCAATGCTCTTGGCGTGCTGGAGACCGCTGACGGCCTGCTTTTTCTCCTGGGGCCGATCCGCCAGATCCATGGCCGTCCGGAGCATCTCCATCCGCCGCTTGCCGGAAAGGTCCGCTTCCTTCATGCCGGCGATGCGGATGTACCCGCGGAGGGCGAGGAGGCGGTCCACCTTCTCGTCCGCTCCCTTGGCCAGTCGGAGCAGGTCCTCGGCCGCCGTCGCATTCGGCCAAGCCGCCAGCGCCCGCACCGCCTGGCCGGAGAGTTCGCGATTGCCGGACCCGAGCGCCTCGCGCTCCAGTTTCAACGCCGCGGCGTCGCCGGAGGCGGACCCGAGCCCCAGAATGACGCCCTTCGCGGTATCGTCGACCTTCCCGTAGTAGCCGGCGATGGTCTGGAAACAGGCGGCCTGGTCCTCGGCCCGCGCGATAATCTTGCGGACGGCGTCGGCCGCACGGGCCCGGTCCTTTTCGTCCTTCGCCGCGATCAGCGCCTGCATCACGCCGCCCACGTGGTCAGCCCCGGCCAGGGTGGCGACGCCCGCCCAGGCCCGCTCGCGCAGGGCGGCGTCGTCGGAGCGGACGAGTTTCAAGAGCCCCGGCACGGCGGCGGCGGCGCCGCGCGCGACGGCGGCATCGATGGCGGCCGTCCGGAGCCCCGCATCGTCCAGGGCCCGGGCGACGGCCTCGTCGACCCCGTCGGCGGTCATCCGCGAAATCGCCTCCGCCACGCGGGCGCGGAGGGCGTCCGTGCCGGCCATCTTCAGCAGCACGCCGACGGTGCCGGCGTCGCCGAGTTTGGCCACCGCCGTGATGGCGGCGTCGCGGACGGCGGCGTCGGCGCTGGTGATGCGTTTCGTCAGGGGCTCCAGCGCCGCCTTGTCGCCGCGCGTCCCCAGGGCCCGCACCAGGCCGGCCTGGCGGTCGGCGGGCAGACGGTCGAGCAAGGCGACCATGGCCACGGTGAGGCCCTCGCCTTTCGTTTCGGCCACGATGCCGAGGGCGCCTTTGCAGAGTGTCGGATCCTCACCCTGGACGGCGGCGGCGATGCGCGGCGCGGCCTTGGCGGGGCTCGCCGACGCCAGGGCCCTCAGGGCCGCGATCCGGGCCGGGCTGTACGGGCCGGCGAGCACCATCTCGCACATGGCGGCCGCCTCGGCGGCCGGCACCGTCGCCGCGCATTGCACCAAGGCCTGCATCCGGACCGGCACGAGGACGTCGTTCGGCTTGAGGGAACCGAGGGCCTCGGCCGCCGGCGTGCCGCCGATCTTTCCGAGTGCCCGGATGGCCGCCTCCGCCACAGTCGGCTTCTCGCTTCGGGCGAGCCTGGCGATGGCCGGCACGGCCTCGGCGTCGCGCCGCTCGCCCAGGCTGTTCAGCAGACCGACCTGGACCTTCTCGGGCGCACGCGCCAGGGCCGCACGCATGGCGGCGTCGGCCTTGGCGGTCTCCAGCCGCTCCAGCACGAGCCGGGCGTAGTGAGCGAGAACCTCGTCGCCGAGCAGTTTCGAGACTGCCGGGATACACGTCTCCGTCCCGACCTGCTGGAGCATGCGGCAGGCGACGGCCTTGCCGGCCTGGGTGGCGTCGGCGGACGCGACGACGCGGAGGAGGCCCTTCTCGATCGGGGCGTACTCCGCGGGCGGCGTCTCCTGGACGAGTTGCTCGACGGCCTGGCCGTCGTTCGGGTCGTCGCCGTACTCGTAGCCGGCGAGGTCGTCCCAGACGTCGGCGGCCGCCGGTGCCGCCAGTACAAGAGCCATTGCAGTGATTGCGATGCGATGGATCATCGATTCTATCCTTGTTCAGAACGTGTGCCGGAATCCCCTTCGAACCGGATGGAGGCGCGGACGGGTCAGATCTGCCACGGGCCGCGACGCGGACGGTCAACCAGGCGGTTGGCTTCGTCGTCGTCGACGAACCGCTCCTGGTCCGGGTCCCACTTGAGGTCGCGTTTCAGCCGGAAGCAAATGTTGCCCAGGTGGCACACCGTGGCCACGCGGTGGGCGTACTCGACGTCGCGGAACGGACGTCGGCGGTCGACAACGCAGTTGATGAGGTCCCCGTGCGGCGAGCGGGCGCCGTCCTCGTACCAGCGGAGACCGGGCGGCGGAACGGGCATGCCGGGGAACGGCTTCGCCATGCCCTTCTCGCACTTGTAGCCCTGGCCGTGGCCCTTGATGAGCCGCATCCCGTTCGCGAACACATACGTCAGGTGCTCGCATTCCTGGTTGCCGGGATGGATGACCTCGACGGGACCGGTGTGGTCGACGCCCATGCCGTGCATGGCCCCGCCGAACTTGTGTCCGCCCCAGTCGGTCATCATGCCGCCCGAATAATCGTACCAGGTGCGGAACCCCTTGCCGCCCAGCCCGTAGGCCCGACCGCAGCGGTACGGATGGTACGGGACCCACGGGGCGGGGCCGAGCCAGAGGTCCCAGTTGATCGTGTTGTCCGGAATCGGCTGGCCGGGCAGGTAACACATGCGCGGCGGTCCGCCGGGGTCGGCATACGCCTCCACGATCTTGCCGTACCGCCCGCTCCGGGCGGCGCAGGCCAGCATGCCGTAATCGCCGATCACCCGCTGGCTGCCGCACGAGAACACCCGGCCGTAGGCACGGGCGGCCTCGACCATCTTGCGGCCTTCGCGGATGGTCAGGCTGAGGGGCTTCTCGCAGAAGATGTCCTTACCGGCCTTCATGGCGTCGATGGTGACCTGGGCGTGCCAGTGGTCCGGCGTGCCGCACATGATCATGTCGATGTCGTCGCGGGCGATGAGTTCGCGGTAATCGACGTAGCCGCGGGCGCCTTTGCGTTCCCAGGCGTGGAGGGCCTCGTACTTGACGTCGCAGACGGCGAGGAGTTCGGTCCGCTTGTCGCGCATCAACTGGCCCATGTCGCCGGAGCCCCGGCCGCCCATCCCGACGCCGCCCATCGTGATGCGTGCGCTGGCGGGCGGGGTGCCGTCCGCCGCCCCCAAGGCCGTGGACGTAATCATGACCGGCGCCGCAGCGGCGGCGACCGTCGCCCTCAGGAATCCCCGCCGACTGAGTCGTACGCGTGTGGCTTTCATAGGACCTCCCGTATCGCTGAATCGTTCAGGACAGACCGTGCGATCGCCGCCGTGCGGCGCGGCCCGCCCCCTGCCAGACCGGTAATTCCGTACGCCCGTATGAACCCCGAACGCCACCCGCCGTGTCGCGCGATTCCAGCGCTCGGCCACCCGCGGCCGTGCGACATCGGCTGGCTACTCGTTCTCGCGGTCCGCCCGGAACGCCTCCAGGTACCGCTCGCGGAAGGCACGGGCGGCGTCGAGGTCCGTCAGGCACCGGTCCCAGTCCAGCGTCGGCCTTTCAGAGGGCGGAACCGGCGGCGGACGGTGCCCGCGGAACGTCTTTGCGAGGTCGGCGAAGCGCCGGCCCCAGGCCTTCATCCGGCCGTCGCGGGTCAGAAGACCGGTGAGTTCCGTGACGTCACGGGCTTCGGGATGGTCGTGGAGGCCCCAATTCAGCCAGCCGCTCGCCATCGGGGCGGTGGTCGCGACGACCCGTTCGCCCCAGCGGGCCTGCTGGGCCTCGGAGGCGGGCGGGCGGTTCCCGCCCATCGCCGTCGGCCGGCCCCCGCCGTACCATCCGAACTCGCCGAGGACAACCGGCTTGCCCGGCCGCGCGACCTCGCGGACAACCGCCTCCAGGTACGCCAGGTTCCGCTGCTCGGCGGCCTCACCCTCGTACGCGTACGCCCCCTGGGCAAGCGGGTAGAAGTGGACGGAAAGGAAATCCAGCAGCCGGGCCTGCCGGCTCGGACGGAACCCCGAGTACAAGTCCACCCGCGGCAACAGAACCGGCACGGACCACTGGATGAAGCCGACCGTGACGAGGGCGTCCGGGTCGGCCGACCGGATGGCCTCCGCCTGCCGGCGGGTCCAGTCGTCGGCGAGCGACTCGCGAAAGTGCTGGTAGTCGAGCAGCCGTCGCCGCGACGCCGGATGCGTCGGGTCCGGGATCGGCACGTCGCTCAAGGCGCCGCCCTCGCCAGAGCCCTCGGCGAGGCCCCACGCCTTGGCGGCCGCCTCGGCAGAGGCGTATCGCCCCGCGAGCCAGTCGGCCCACTTCCGCCGGACCGCCTCGGACCGCCAGGGCACGTGCGGCTCGTTGAGGAGGTCGTAGGCGAAGAGGACGTGGCGGCCGCGATACCGAGCCGCAAAGAGCCGCCAGAACGTCTCCAGGGCCTCCAGATACGACTCGCGCGCCACGCGGTCGCCGCGGGACCATGCCGGCAGACCCTCCCAGTGGTCCGGACCCGTCGGATGGACGTAGATATGATGAGTCTCCGCAATGGCAAGGAACCGGTCGAACGTCGCCAGCGCCTCCGGCGCGAGGCGTCCCGCCTCCGGGTAGAACGAGCCGAGCGTCAGGAACACGCGGACGCCGTTGACGCCCATCTCCCGCATCGTGCGGAAGTCACGGCGGACGGCCTCCGGGTCGAACTGCTTCCACACCTGCGGCGCCCACCCCGTGCCGGGGCGGAAGTAGTTGACGCCCAGCGGGGCGAACGGCCGGCCGTTGGCCGTCTCGAACCCCCGCCCGTCGGACGAGACGCGGACCTTCGGCAAGCCGGCGGACGGGCCGGCGGCCCCGGCCCCGGCGGCGGACGACGGCCCGGCCGACAGCGACAACAGGACACCGACGACGACGGCGGTGGCCGCGAGGCGGTCGCGACGGCATGACGGCGGCATGGGGCATCCTCCCGGTGTTCGGTTGGGCGGGACCGCGTCCGCGAGGCTCGTGCGGCGAGGGAGGCGTTCCGCCTCGCCAGGCCGCGGCGGCGTCCCGGGTCAGGCTACCGCGGAGACGGAGAGGCGTCAAGCAGCTGGCGCATCGGCGTGAGCGAGGGTCCGCCCGACGGCGTAACACGCGCCGCCGCCGCATAACACGGCGGGCTCCGATCGCGCGGCCCGTCCCCCACGACCGCGGCGGGGGCCGTCCGGCGACCCTGAAACACCCCCAAAGGTCCAAAAACGACCGAAAACAAGCACTCGACGGGACACCTGTTGTCCGATACAATACCATGGTCGTTAAGGTGACAGGCGCGAACTGTCTTTTTTGAGACGGAAGGATGGTCTCATGCGAACGATGCGACATAAAGCCTTTTCGCTGGCGGAACTGCTGATCGTCATCGCCATCATCGGCGTCCTGGCGGGGCTGATCTTCGTGTCGATGACCCACGCCATCCGCCTCTCCGAGCGGACCCAGTGCGTCAGCAACCTGCACTATCTGTACCAGGGTCTCAGCATGCGCCGCAGCGACACGCTGAGCAGCCAGCGGCCGGCGATGAAGGTCACCCACTGGGCCACCCAGTGGGGCGTTCTCCCGTACGTCGACTACAACCAGGAGGTGCTGATCTGCCCGGGCGAGGGGTCGACCGAAACCCACGTGGACGACGAGGAGTTCGACCAGGAGTGGGACCTCGGCCAACTGGCCGACTGGGGCGGCATCAGCGACGACGCCCATAACATCCTCAAGGACGATCCCTACGAGAGCGTCGACATCGCGGACCTCGTGGCCGTCAAGGTTGACAACAACCGGGGGGGCATCTACTACATCCCGTTCAAAGAGGGCCAGTACTGCGCCCGGTTGTCGCCCTCCCAGTACCAGCGGGCCAAGTCGCAGGGATTGCTGGGAAACGCCGACTCGTCCAACAACTTCCGCGACAAGTGGCACGAGTCATACAGCGGGGGCGGCGACTCGTCCTGGTACTGCTTCGAGGACTACGGTGGCGACTGGGACTTCAAGGACGTCATGGTCAACGTCACGGACAACGGCGACGGGACGTTCAACCTGTCGCTGAACTCCGGGAACACCGGCCACACGAACTCCATCGTCGACGTGCCCGACCACCGGCACTTGGCGAGCGTGGCGGCAAACACGAACGCCAAGATGCTGAACGTCGGCGAGGTGGACGAGGAAACCGAGGAGGCCGTCGGCGGCTACGAGAGCGTCGCCAATCCGTATCAGGGCTCCCAGCAGAGCGGCGGGGACGAGGCGTCGGTCACGTTCGTGACGAACTACGGCCTGAACGCGCAGTCTTCCATTTACAAGGAGAACTCGCGTTACCTCTCGGACGAACCCGGCCGCATCCTCCTCATGGATTACTACAAGCCGCTGGCCATGGCGTCCGACGTGTGGACCAGCACGGACCTGGACCCGAACCAGGACGGCGTGCCGATCTTCGCGCGACACGATCATCGCATCAACGTCCTGTTCACCGACGGGGCGGTCAAGACGATGCACCCGGAGGAGATCAACCCGGCGACGCCGGCCCTTCAGTTGGAGTACTGGGGGCCGTGACGGTCGGCCTCGGGCGGCCCGGGCAACCGCACCTCGACACCGCTTGAACTCGGCCCCCACGCGGGGCCGCTCGGGACGTGACGTCGCAGCACCACAGGGCGACCCTATGCGAACAAAGCGAGCCAAAGCCTTTTCGCTGGCGGAACTGCTGATCGTCATCGCCATCATCGGCGTCCTGGCGGCGCTGTTGTTCGTGTCGATGTCGGAGGCGTTCCGCCTCTCGGAGCGGACCGAGTGCGTCAGCAACCTCCACTATCTCCACCAAGCGATCGCGATGCGCCGCAGCGACACGCTGAGCAGCCAGCGGCCGGCGATGAAGGTCACGCACTGGGCCACCCAGTGGGGCGTCCTCCCGTACGTCGACTACAACCAGGAGGTGCTGATCTGCCCGGGCGAGGGATCGACCGAAACCCACGTGGACGACGAGGAGTTCGACCAGGAGTGGGATCTCGGCCAACTGGCCGACTGGGGCGGCATCAGCGACGACGCCCATAACATCCTCAAAGACGATCCCTACGAGAGCGTCGACATCGCGGACCTCGTCGCGGTCAAGACCGGCTTCCATAATTCGTACTACACCTACTTCGAGCCGGGGCCGTACTGCATCAAGTTGTCGCCCGCCCAGTACCAAAAGGCCGTCAGCAGGGGCCTGTTCACCGAGGCGGCGGACAACGTCCGCAGCAAACTCGCTACGGACCAATACCAGTCGGACGGCGGCAAGGACGTGTGGTACTGCTTCGAGGACTGGCACTCGGCCAACAGCGACCTGGACTTCAAGGACGTCATGGTCAAGGTCACGGACAACGGCGACGGGACGTTCAACCTGTCGCTGAACGCCGGCTCAACCGGGGCCACGAACTCCATCGTCAGCCTGCCGGATCGCCAGCACCTGGCCAGCGTCCCGAAGAACACGCACAACAAGATGCTGAACATCGGCGAGGTGGACGAGGAAACCGAGGAGGCCGTCGGCGGTTACGAGAGCGTGGCCAATCCGTATCAGGGCTCCCCGCAGAGCGGCGGGGACGAAGCGGCGCTGAGATTCGTGACGAACTACGGCCTGAACGCGCAGTCGGCCATTTACAAGGAGAACTCGCGTTACCTCTCGGACGAACCCGGCCGCATCCTCCTCATGGATTACTACAAGCCGCTGGCCATGGCCTCCGACGTGTGGACCGGCACGGACCTGGACCCGAACCAGGACGGCGTGCCGATCTTCGCGCGACACGATCATCGCATCAACGTCCTGTTCACCGACGGGGCGGTCCGGGCGATGCACCCGGAAGAAATCAATCCGGCGGTGCCGGCCATTCAGTTAGAATACTGGGGACCGTAACGGTCGGCCCGGGCGACCGCACCTCGACACCGCCGGAGCCCGGCCCCCACGCGGGGCCGCGCGCGACGCGACATCGTACCAACACGGGGTGATCCCATGCGAACGAACCGAGCCACTGCGTTTTCGCTAGCCGAACTGCTGATCGTCATCGCCATCATCGGCGTCCTGGCGGGGCTGTTGTTCGTGTCGATGTCAGAGGCGTTCCGCCTCTCGGAGCGGACCGAGTGCGTCAGCAACCTCCACTATCTCCACCAGGCGATCGCGATGCGCCGCAGCGACACGCTGAGCAGCCAACGGCCGGCGATGAAGGTCACGCACTGGGCCACCCAATGGGGCGTCCTGCCGTACGTCGATTTCGACGAGGCCATCCTCATCTGCCCCGCCCAGGGGTCCACCGAACACCGTGTCAACGACGAGGAAGTCGATATCGAGTGGGACCTGGGCGAACTCGGCCAGTGGCAGGGCATGGGCGATGAGGCCCACAACATCCTGAAGGACGACCCGTACGAGAGCGTGGACATCGCCGAACTCGTCGCCGTCAAGACCGTGACAAGCTCAACAACCCACTATACGGACTTTGGCCCCGGACCCTACTGCCTGAAGTTGTCGCCCGCCCAGTACCAGGACGCCTGGGGCGGCAGCTCGGGCCGAAGCAAGTACGGCACCGACGTGCAGGGCAAGATCGGTGGCTACGACGGCTCCGGCGGCGACACCACCTGGTACTGCTTCGAGGACTACGGCGGCGACAACGACTTCAAGGACATCCGGATCAAGGTCACCGACAACCGCGACGGCACGTTCGACCTGCAGTGCCACATGCCAGCCGTCGGCCACACGAACGCCCTGGTCTCCAAACCGGAGCACCGGGTCCTGGCCCAGGGGCCGATCTCGGGCCAGTCCGTCGTGATCGGCGAGGTGGACGAGGAAACCGAGGAGGCCGTCGGCGGCTACGAAAGCGTCGCCAACCCGTATCACGGGAGCCCGTCGACGGGGGATGCGGAGGAGGCCTCCCTGCGATTCGTCACCAACTACGGCCTGAACGCGCAGTCGGCCATCTACCGGGAGAACTCCCGGTACCTCTCCAACGAGCCCGGCCGCATCCTCCTCATGGATTACTACAAGCCGCTGGCCATGGCCTCCGACGTCTGGACCGGCACGGACCTGGACCCGAATCAGGACGGCGTGCCGATCTTCGCCCGCCACAACCAACGCGTGAACGTCCTGTTCACCGACGGGGCCGTCGAGACCATGCATCCGCTGGAGATCAATCCGGCCACTCCGGCCGTCCAGTTCGAGTACTGGGGCCCGTAACGCCTTGCCGCGCGGCACAGGGATTACAGCCCTTCCGAGAAACCGAGAACCCGCTGAAACGAGGAACCACGTGAACGTCCCTTCCTATCGCAGAAGCCTTGTCATCGTGGGCAGCGTGTTGGCCCTTGCGGCCGCAGGCCTGGCCGGTTGTGGGTCCGAACCCGAGGCCCCCGAGATCGAACAGATCCAGGAACTGGAACAATCGGGCGAGGTCGAGGCCCTGGCCGAGCGGGCCGTCGAGGGCCAGCCCCTGGAAGCCCGCATGGCCGTCCGAAGCCTCGGCCGCCTCGGCCGGCGGGCCGAGCCCGCCCTGCGGGAAACGATGCAAAAGGGCAAGCCCGTCGTCCGGGCCGAAGCCGCCCTCGTTTACCCGATGGTCGCCGACCGGGAAAAGGCCCAGGAACCCCTCAAGGACCTTGCCCACGACGACCCCGAGCCGCACGTCCGCGCCGCCGCCGTGACCGCCCTGGGGCACATGCGGGCCATGGAAAGCATGGAGGCCCTGCTGGAGGCGGTCAACGATCCGAACCCGCTCGTCCGCCGTCGGGCCGCCGACGCCGTCGAACGCATCATGGGCCGCTCCTACGAACTCTACATCGACGGGTCGGAAGAGGAACGGCTCAAAGCCATCGACGGGCTCCGCCAAGACTGGCTCAAGGACAAGGACCGCATCCGCGAGTACTTCATGCGCGGGCGGAAGAAAAAGTAACGCCCGTCCAGGACGACGCAACCTGATCCCGCGCGGTGGGTTTCCCGGCTTCGCCCGGGCATAGCCCGGCTTCGCCGAGGTGACGGCCGGCCCGCCGCGCGGGATCTTCTTGTCCGCGCGACCGCGGGCCTTGCCTGTCCGCCGCAAATCCCTTTCCTCGGCCTCGCCGGCCGAGTATCATGACAGCGAGCGTATCCCTTCAGAAAGGAGACCGATCCGATGCGAACCACCGCCACGCTCCTGACCCTCCTGGCCGCCGCACTGGCTGCCACCTCCTGCACCGCCGATGACACCGTCCAGGCAACCGCCTCCACCGGAACCGCCGCCAAGGCGGCCGCCAAAGACGGGGGCTGGACCTCCCTCCTCCCCGGCAAGGATATGAAAGGCTGGAAAGCCACCGGCCACGCCGTCTGGAAAGTGACGGGCGACGGCCATCTGATCGGCACGCAGACCGACGGCCGGGGCGGCGACCTCTACACCGTGAAGCCGTACGAGAACTTCGAACTCCGCTTCACCTACAAGATGAAATGGCCGGCCAACAGCGGCATCTGGTTCCGCGGCAAGTACCAGTACGACATCCTGAAATACAAGAACCCCGTGGGCTTCAGCGGCACGCTGTACATGCCCGGATGGCCCAAGACGTTCATCACGCGGAACCTGAAGGAGGAACTGGAGCGGCGCGACGGCTGGAACGAGGGCCAGGTCTACGCCGCCGGCGACCACCTGGTGCTGTGGCTCAACGGCACGAAGACCGGCGACTGCCAAAACGACGCCCACGCCAAGGGGCCCATCGGCATTCAGGTCCACCCGGGCGGGGGGTTCAAGGGGATGGAGATTCACCTGAAGCGGCTCGAGATCCGCCCCATCGAGCCCGGCGCCAAGCCCACGCCGCCGCTTGAGCCGAAGGCGGAGAAATAGGCGGCCTTCGCAGCCTTGGCCCCAAACCCTGTGCGCGGTGGGTCTGGAGTACCCACCGCGCTTGTCTGGGGATGCTCGGCGGGTACTCCAGACCCGCCGCGCTCAAGCATGCGGGTGGGCGCTCCGATTCGCGCGATGCGACAGCCGGCGGCGCGGGTTGAAACCTCCGGCTGGCGGTCGCCCGGCACGACGGGTCGGCGTGCGTGGCACGCACGACCTTCGGTGTTGACACGCCGCCCGCGCGCGTTTACAGTTCAACCCACACGGGAACCGCAGAAGGAGACCAATTATGGCAGGGAACTCGTTTTCGCGTCGCGACTTCGTCCGGACGAGCGCCGCCGCCGCCGCCGGGGCGGCTGCCGGCATGGCCGCGTCCAAACTCTCGGCCGCCGACAAACAGAGAATCCTCAACTACAACTCCGGGATGGAGTACCGCCCCTGGGGCAAGACCGGCCTGATGGTCTCGGCGGTGTGCCTGGGCGGCCACTGGAAACGCATCGACAAGGTCGTGCCGTCGTGCAACAAGGGCAAGGGCGGCTGGCTCGGGTTCGACATCAAGGACCCCCTGTTCCAGAAGAACCGCCGCGACGTCGTCTCGAAGTGCATCGAGTGCGGCATCAACTACGTGGATGCGTGCACCGTCCAGGAGTGCAAGGCGTACGCCAAGGCCCTGGAGGGGCGGCGCGACCAGATGTACTTCGGCTTCTCGTGGTACCAGAAGGAAATGCGGTCGCTGCACAACCAGATGAAGAAGGCCGCCAGTAAGGGCAATCCGATGCCCGCCGGTTGGATGACCCAGAAACTGATGGAGGCCCTCGACGAGGGGCTGCGGGAGACGGGGCTGGAGTGCGTCGACCTCTGGCGCATCACGATGCACGAGCAATCCAGCAAACACCCCGACTCCGAAGTCGAGGAGATGATGGAGGCCCTGGTGAAGGCCAAGAAGCAGGGCAAGGCCCGGTTCACCGGCTTCTCCAGCCACGACCGGCCGCACATCAAGAAACTCGTCGAGCAGTACCCCGAGATCGTTGACTCGATCGTCACACCCTACACCGCCAAGACGAAGAAGATGCCGGGCGACAGCCTGTTCGACACGCTCGAGAAGCAGAAGGTGGGCTTCTTCGGCATCAAGCCGTTCTCGTCGAACCGGCTATTCGAGGGCAACTCGATGCCCGGCAACGAGCACGCCGAAAAAGACGACGTGAAGGCCCGCCTGGCCATCCGGTACATTCTGTGCAACCCGGTCATCACGGGGCCGATTCCGGGCCTCATCTCGCCCGGGCAGGTGGAGAACGTGGCCAAGGCCGTCCAGGAACGCCGGCAACTCGACGTGGCCGAGGCCAAGCAACTCGAGGAGGCGATGGACGAGGCCTGGACCAAACTCGGCCCCGATTACGAATGGCTCAAGGACTGGGAATACGTGTAAACGGCAGGCACTCGGCAACAGGCATTGGGCAATCGGTATTAGGCATCAGGCAACGACTGCGGCAAAGGCCACAGCAACAGCGTATAGCCTTTTAGCCGCGAGGCGCAGCCGAGCGGGTTAACGTGTCCGGCCCGGTTGTCCACACACCGTACCGAACGAAGGGAGCGCAGGGACATGTCCGAATCGAACCTGACCCGCCGTCAGTTCCACCAGGCCGCCGCAGCCGCAGGCGTCGCCGCCACCGCGGCCGCCGCCGGCAGCGCCCGGGCCGCCGACACCTCCAAGATCCTGAGCCACAACCCGGACATGGTGTACCGCCGCCTTGGCAAGACCGACCTGATGGTCTCGGCCGTCTGCCTGGGCGGCCACTGGAAACGCGTCAACGTAATGGGCCAGGACTTCGACAAGAACCGCCGCGACGTCGTCACGCGGTGCCTGGAGCGCGGCATCAACTACGTGGACGCCTGCTGCCGCCCCGAGGTCTGCGCCTACGCCAAGGCCCTCAAGGGCCGACGCGATCAGATGTACATGGCTCTCTCCTATTGCGGGCACGAGGTCCGGAACGCCGACTACCGCACGGCCGACAAACTCATGCAAAGCCTCGACGAACTGCTCGGCATGTCCGAGCAGGAATACACCGACCTGTGGCGGATCACCTGCTTCGAGCCCGGCGGCCGGCACACTTTCAACACTTCGTGCGAGATCGTCGCCGCCCTCGAGAAGGCCAAAAAGCAGGGCAAGGCCCGGCACATCGGCCTCTCCACCCACGACCGGCGGTGGGCCAAGATGATGATCGAGCAGTTCCCCCAGATCGAGGTCATCCTGTTCCCGTACACCGCGAAGACAAAGCGCATCCCAAACGGCGACGCACCCACCGGCTCGAAGGAGAGCCTGCTGGAGGCCGTCGAGCGGTGCGACGTGGGCACGTTCGGCATCAAGCCGTTCGCGTCGAACTCGATCTTCAAGGGCGACTCGGCCCCGGACAGCCCGCACGCCGACGAGGACGACCGCCGGGCACGCCTCGTGCTCCGCTACATCCTCGTGAACAACGAGATCACGGCCCCAATCCCGGGCCTTATCAGCCAACACCAAGTCGACAACGCCGCCAAGGCCGTCACCGAATACCGCACGCTGGACATGCAGAAAGAGGAGAAGGCCGAGGTCGACCGCGTCATGGACCACGCCTGGGCCAACCTCCCCCGCGGGTACGAGTGGCTCCGGGACTGGGAATACGTTTGAACGGCAGGCAATCGGCATTAGGCAGTCGGCATTAGGCAACGGCAAAGGCACAACAACAGTGCCTCACGCAAAGGCGCCAAGCCGCAAAGACGGCAACAACCACAACAACGACGGGAGGCTGGGAGAAGGCAAGAACACGCACGTAGGCCGCAGCGCGCCGCGGCCTGTGTCTGTTGTTGCCTGTTGCCTAATGCCTCTCTTGGCGGCTTGGCGCCTTTGCGTGAGGCACGCTGTTTGCCATTGTGTCTTGGCGTGAGGCAACGAAGGAGCAATGATGCAGACGATGCGATGGATCGCGATACTGCTCACGGCCGCCCTCGTGGCGGGATGTCAGGGCTCGGCCACCGAGGACGACCCGTCCGTCCGCGTCGGCGACGCCGAATCGACGGCCGGGGCGTCCGACGGCACGTCGGGCGGCACGAAACCTCTGCGGCTCGACAGCGACGAAGCGGCCGCCCTCCTCGGCCTCGACGACGACACGCCCGACGCCGTGGCCGAGGCCGACCCTGAGAAGCGCGTCGACAACTCACGATGCCTCGTCTGTCACGGCAACTTCAAGGACGAGGAGTTCTCCGTCATCCACGCGGCCCACGGCGTGGGATGCGAAAAGTGCCACGGACCCTCCAACGCCCACTGCTCCGACGAGAACAACATCACGCCGCCCGACGTCATGTTCCCGCGCGATCGGATCGTCGACTCCTGCATGCGGTGCCACACCGAGAAGGACCTCGCCTGCAAGGACCATCACACGGACATCCTCGCACCGAAGGGCGGCACACCGAAGAAAGTGTGCACGGACTGCCACGGCAAGCACCGCATCACCACGCGCGACGTCCGCTGGAACAGGAAGACACGCGAACTTATCCGCGGCGGGTGGATGGACGAGGCAGAGAAGTAACGCAGTCCCCATCACGCAGGATATGAAACGCGCGGCGCCGAAGCATCGGCACCGCGCGTTTTGCATACGCCTTTTGCGTGCGTGCACGTGGCAGGCGCACATGTCAGCCGCGAGGCGAAAACCGAGCGCGCTCCCCTTCGGGTCGCGGCTAAAAGGGCATGTTACTCTTCCGGCACGTCGACCCACGTGCCGGACTTCGCCGATTCCAGGATCGCGTCGCACACTTTCTGGGTCTCCAGGGCCTCGCGGAACGTCGGCGAGCACGGCTCGCCCTTCTCGGCCGCCGTCAGGAAGTCCGCCAACTGGTTGACGAACGTCTCGCCGTAACCGATCGTCAGGCCCGGCACCCAGTAGTGGTCCATGTACGGATGGTCGCCGTGGTCGGTGACGTGGATCTTCCGCCAGCCGCGCTCCTTGCCCTCATCGCGATGATCGAAGTACGAGAGCCACTGCGCGTCGTGCAGGTCCCAGAAAATGCTGGCGTGTTCGCCGTTGATCTCGAACGTGTACAGCGCCTTGTGGCCGCGGGCGTACCGGGTGGACTCGAAGTTGCCGAGCGACCCGTTGTCGAACCGGCAGAAGAACGTGCAGGCGTCGTCGATGCCGACCTCCTCCACCTTGCCGGTCTCGGCGTGCTTGCGCTGCTTGATGAACGTCTCGGTCATGGCGTTGACGGCAGTGATGCGACCGTTCTGCCAGATGGCCGTGTCGATGCAGTGGGCCAGCAGGTCGCCCGTGACGCCGCTGCCGGCGGCCTTGACGTCGAGACGCCAAGTGGCCATGCCTCCCTGCGGCACGTCGGCGGAGATCGTCCAGTCCTGGAGGAAGTTGGCCCGGTAATGGAAGATGCGGCCGAGTTTACCCTCGTCGATGAGATGCTTCGCCAGCGCCACGGCGGGCACCCGCCGGTAGTTGAACGACACGAGGTTCGCCACGCCGGCCTTCTCCACCGCCTCGACCATGGTGCGGGCCTGCTCGGCGTTCAGCGCGAGCGGCTTCTCGCAGACGATCATCTTGCCGGCCTCGGCCGCCGCAATCGCGATCTCGGCGTGCACGTTGTTCGGCACGCAGATGTCGACGATGTCGATGTCCGGGTTGTCGATGACCGCCCGCCAGTCGGTAACGGCTGACTCGAAACCCCACGTCCGGGCGTAGGCCTGGACCTCGTCCTCCTCCAGCCCGCACGCCACCTTCAGGACGGGCTGGCGCGGCAGGTCAAAGAAGTTCGGGGCCCGGCGGTACGCGTTGGCGTGCGTCCGCCCCATGAAGCCGTACCCGATGATGCCGACGTTCAGTGGCTTGGCCATTGTGCGTGCTCCTGTTGCTCGGGATTCACGTTTGTGTACGACCGGCGATACGTAGGCCGCGGCGCGCCGCGGCATGGTTTCCGTTGGAAGCCGCGGCGTTGCCGCGGCCTACATTACGCCGTCCAGCCGTGCGCATCGCGGACGGCGAGCATGGCGCCGAGGATCTCGTTCCACGTCTCGGGCTTCATCATGACCTCGTTCGGGAACATGCACCCGTCCCAGCAGACGTGCTGGAAGGCCTTGGTCACCTCGCCGTCCTCGCCCCGCATCCAGAAGCCGGCGTGGTGGGGGATGTCGAGTTTCCCGTTCGGATCGTTCGGCAGGCAGTGCCGGCCCGTCTTGTCGTGCGAGCCGGACCCGTGCACCGTGGCGTCGTTCTGGGCGACGTGCATGTCGATCGTCCAGGGACGGAGGGCGTCGGTCAGCGTCTTGAGGCCGGAGTCGATGACCGCGCGGTCGGAGAGGTCGGCGCCCTCATCGAGGATGGCGTCCTCCGGCGCGTTGTAGCCCAGGAGATAGAGGAGCGTGTGGGCCATGTCCGCCTGGAACCCGAGGGCCTCGGGCCGGCCGACGCGCTCCAGGAGGTCAAGCATCGTCTTCCAGGAATGCATGCCGCCCCAGCAGATTTCGCCCTCGGCGGCGAGGCGTTCGCCCTCGCCCTCGGCCATGCGGGCGCCTTCGGCGAAGGTGTCGGCGATGCGCTGCTGGTTGCCCTCCGGGTCCCCGGCCCACGTGCCGGGGTCGCAGGCGGAGTCCATCCGCACGACGCCGTAGGGACGGATGCCGAGTTCGCGGAGCGTCCGGGCGATGCGGAGGCCCTTGGCGAGTTGACCGAGCCATTGCTTCCGCTCGCTCTCATCACCCATCGCGCTGCCGCCGCCGGTGGGAGGCCACACGGGCGCGACGACCGACCCGATCACCAGGCCCCTCTCGGCCACCTTGTCCGCGAGGGCCTTGAGGTCGTCGTCCGTGGCGTCGATGTCCACGTGCGGGGCGAAAAGGAACAGGTCCACCCCGTCGAACCTCTCGCCGTCGACCTCGGCGGCGGCCGTCAGGTCGAGCATCGTGTCGAGGTCGATGGGCGGTTCGCCGCCGTCGCCCTTGCCGACCACGCCGGGCCAGGCGGCGTTGTGGAGTTTCGGGTACGTGTGGGGATGATCGCTCATGGAGGCCTCCTGGTTCCCGTGGTTCTCGCCTTACGCCAAAGCACAACGACGAACGGCATGCCTCACGCAAAGGCGCAAAGAACAGCAAACGACAATAGCAAGAAACCGACATGTAGGCCGCGGCGCGCCGCGGCCTACGTGCGTGTCCTTGCCTCTTCCCAATCTCCCGTCGTTGTTGTCGTTGTTACCGTCTTAGCGGCTTTGCGGCTTTGCGGCTTTGCGTGAGGCGCTATCGCCGTTTTGCTGTTGCCCGTTGCCTATTTGTTCGCGTCGCCGATCTCGGGGGCGTCGGGGTTGACTTCCGGCCCGAAGTACCGCAGGACAACGAGCGGTTCGCTGTCGGAGGTGTTCTCGTACGCGACGCCGGCCTTGGCGGACGACTCGGTCACGAAGACCTCGTCCTCCGTCAGGTCGTGGAATCGGATGAGTTTCGGGCACGTGAGGCGCAGGCCGCCCACGCGCCCCTCGCCCTGCGTCGTGATGAGGCAGTAGGCACCCTTATCGGGCACCGTGATTCTGGCGCCGGGCTGAAGGGTCAGTTCCTTGGCCGTCACGCACTGCCAGCCGTCCACGCGGCCGTAGCAGATCCACCGGTCCATGTAGCCTTCGGAGGCGGTGTCGGCCACGGGCACGGGTTCCAGGTAGTGGTTGGCCTTGAAGTCCGGGTCGGTGTTCTGCTCCCAGTCGAGTTGCTCGACGAGGTAATCGAGGTCGTTGTGCTTGTCGGGCGGCACGTCCTTGACGAGCAGCGACCAGGGGACCTCCCGGCCTTCGACGAGGCTCTGATACATGCCGAAGACGTCGCTGCCCCACTGCGGCTCGTACGTGCAGAGGGAGCCGGGCGCGTGCAGGACGCACGGCGGGACGAACCACCCGGTGCCCGGCTTCAGGCGGTACGCCGGGGCGAGGTCCAGGATGCCGTTGTCACCCTTGTTCCAGTCCTCCAGGCACTTGCGGACCTGGGCCTTCGTCGTGCCCGGGCACAGGCCGAAGAACGTGAACGGGAAGTGGTTGCCGACGTTGTTCTGCTGCGGCGGGAAGTAGTACGACTCGGGCTTGCCGTCCTGGTCGATCTTGGCGGCCTGTTCGTCGTTCTGGTGCATGTGATGGGGGATGGGGCCCATGTTATCGAAGAACTTCGAGTAGACGGGCCAGCGGTGGTACTTCTCCCAGAGGCCAGAGCCGACGATGTCGGCGCCCATCTCCTCGACGGCGTCGCGCAGCAGGACCCGCTCGCCCTCGTGGACGACGTAGGAGAGACCCTCGTCGGGGACGCGGCCTTCGTTGGCGGCCTCGGTGGTCGAGCCGAACCAGCGTTCGTCGATGCCGCCGCGGTCCAAGCCGTAGGCGTACAGGTCGTCGGGATGCAGTTTCAGGCGCTTGCCGGGATGCAGGAACGACCGGGGCACCCAGTTGGGGGCGAGGCGGAGACATCCGCCGCCCGCCTCGAGGGCGGCCTCGAGCATCGGCCGAGCGTTCTCGCTAAGCGTCTTCAGGTCCTTGACGGTTTTCGGTGCCATGAAATGGATCCTCTCTCGCTCGGCTGCGCCTCGCGGCTAAAAGCGGCCTGTCGCTTGTGGCGTGAGGCTCGCAGCGCTCTAACCTGTTGCCTGCGATTTATACCTCGACAACTTCGATCTTGCTCATGTCGCCGACGCCGACGCCCTTCTCGGCGGCGGTGGCGATGCTGACGGCGCTGCCGGTTTCCTGGAGCGAGGGCATCTTCTGCTTCGCGCGCCAGGCATCGAGCATCGTCATGCCGACCGTGTCGAGGGCCACCGGGTCCAAGCTGGCCATCATCGCCTTCGCATCGAAGGTGTGTCGCGGCCGGGCCTGCGGGCCGCGGTTGCCGACCGGCCGGAGCGCGTCGGCCACGATGACGCGGGTCTTCTCGCGGATGACCGGCAGGGCGTTGAGTTCGGCGATGTACGGATCGCACATGCCGCCGTGTTCCTTCCGCCCGCCACGGCCGCCATGGGCGTCGCGCGGGTTGTGGAACGATCCGTAGTGATTCTTCAGCGAACACGTGACGCCCGCGAGCGAGTGGGTCTTCAGGATCGGCACGTTCACAAGGGCGGTGATCTTGCGGGTGAGGATCTTCGCGAGCCGGCCCTTGCAGTCGTGGATGGCGGTCGGCTCGTCCTCCCAATCGCCGTTGACGCCCGTGTACAGGACGCCGTCGATCTTGCCGACCGTGTAGCCGCTCTTCTCCATGTGCTGGTCTTCGCGGTCCCAGACGATGATCTTGTCGGCGGGGACGCCGGCCATGCGGACGCCCTCCACGACCGCCGCCGTCACGCACGGGTGCGTGCACGCGCCGACGCCGAAGAGGCAGTTGATCTTGACCCCGACCACGTCGTCGGGCTTGATGTAGGTTTTCCAGGCGGCCTCGGGGCTGGACTGGCCCGAGAGTTTCATCACCACCGCGTGGACCATTTCGCGGGCGACTTTGGCGTTGACCTTGCCGTCCTGTACCGAATCGTCGCGGACGTGCCGGACGACGACCGACTTGCCGCCCGAGGCGCCCTGGCCGAGGGCCCGGTTCCCCAGGACGGCGGCCGCGGCGCCTGCGGCGGCGGTCCGGCCGAGAAATCCGCGCCTGTCGAGTGTGCGGTTCATGACCGTTCCCCTTGTTTCATTCAGCGTTCGGTTCCCTTGCACGCACGGTGCCTTTGCACGTCCGAGAGGGCGCGCGGCCCGTTCCCTGTGGCGGATCGCCCCCCGCTTACGCTTCGACGATCTCGATCCGGCTCATGTCGCCCTCGCCGAGGCCCTTCTTCGCGGCCGTGAAGACGCACCGGGCACTCTCGGTTTCCTCGAGCGACGGCAGGTTCATCTTCTTGCGCTGGGCGTCGAGCATCTTCAGGCCCACCACGTCCAGGGCCACCGGGTCCAGGCCGGCCATGATCGTGTTTTCGGTGTACGTGAACCGCGGCTGGACCATCGGTCCCCTGTTCGCCACCGGCCGGAGGGCATCGCAGACAAACAGCCGCTCCTTCTTGCGGATGGCGTCCAGGGCCGTCAGTTCGGCGATGTACGGATCGCACGTCCCGCCGTGGACCGTTTTCGGCCCGCCGCCGTGGGCGGCACCGGGGTTGTGGAACGACCCGTAATGGTTCTTCATGCAGAAGGTGATGCCCGACCGGACGTGCGACTTCAGGATCGGCACGTTCACAAGGGCCGTGATCTTGCGGGTCAGGATCTTCGCGAGTCGGCCCTTGCAGTCGTGGATGGCGGTCGGCTCGTCCTCCCAGTCGCCGCCCACGCCCGTGTAGGTAACGCCGTCGATTTTGCCGACCGTGTACCCGCTCTTTTCGAGGTGCTTGTCCTCACGGTCCCAGACGATGATCTTGTCGGCGGGGACGCCAGCCATGCGGACGCCCTCGACGACCGCCGCCGTCACGCACGGGTGCGTGCACGCGCCGACGCCGAAGAGGCAGTTGATCTTGACCCCGACCACGTCGTCGGGCTTGATGTAGGTTTTCCAGGCGGCCTCGGGGCTGGACTGGCCCGAGAGTTTCATCACGACCGCGTGGACCATCTCGCGGGCGACCTTCGGGTCGGGCTTCTCGCCTTGGACGGCGTTCTCGCGGACGGCCTTGACGACGACGGACTTGCCGCCGGACCCGCCCTGCCCGAACGCCTGCTTCCCGAGAACGGCGGCCGCGGCGCCCGCGGCGGCGGTCCGGCCAAGAAATCCGCGCCTGTCGAGGGTGCTGCCCATGCTCATACCCCTTGTTTGGTTCGGTGTTCGGTTTACCTGCGTGCGCGGCACCTTCGCGCGCCGCTAAGAGGCGCGCTCGGCTTCGCCTCGCGGCTAAATGTGGTTTGCTGTTGTTGCCTGTTGCCCGTTGCCTGTTGCCTGCCCTCTAACTCTTGCTTTTCAGGAAGGCCAAGCCCTCCTTGGCCAGGCCGTCGGCCGAGTCGTAAATCGGCCGCCAGATGCTCGCCGCAGCGCACAGGTCCAGGATACCGATGGCGAAACTCTCGATCGTGATCCACTTGTCGTACTGAAGTTCCTTCAGGGCGGCAAACGCCTCGTCCCACGCCACCTGGCCGGTGCCGGGCACGCCGCGGTCGTTCTCGGACGCGTGGAAGTGGCCGAGGTGCTCCTTCCCGACCCGCCGGATGGCCGCACCCGTATCTTTCTCCTCGATGTGCCCGTGGAACGTATCGAACTGGACCGTCAGGTGCGGGCTGCCGACGCGCTCAACCATCGCCAGCGCCTGGTCCACCGTGTTGATGACGTACGTCTCGAACCGGTTGAGGGGCTCGATGGCCAGCCAGATGCCGGCCTTCCCGGCCTCCTCGGCGCCCACGGCGAGGCATTCGGCACACCACTTCAACTCGTCCTCGGTGGGGCCCTTGCCGGTCAGGTAGCCGCAGGGCGAATAGAGCGGACCGATGACGGCGTCGCCGCCCATGTCACGGGCCATGGCCACCATCTTCTTGAGGCGTGCCACCGCCCGCTGGCGCTCCTCGGCGTCCGGGCTGCACGGGTTCTCGCCCGGCATCATGACGCAGCAGGCCGTCATGCCGACGCCGGCCTTCTCGATGGCTTTCGCCGTGGCTGGCACGTCCAGCAGACTCAGGTCCATGAAGGGGAGTTCGACGCCGTCGTAACCGAAGTCGGCCACCTTGGGGATGAGGTCGAGTTTGTCCTTGGTCAGCGCCGCCGTGTAGACGAGAAGGTTGAGACCGTATCGCACGCTCAAGGATGCGCCTCCTTTCGATTCGGTGGAAGCCGGCTGGCATCCGACCAGGCCCGCGGCCGCGGCACCCGCGGCCGTCGCGCCAAGAAACCCCCGTCGCGTCAGTGGTGCGTCGTTCATCGCCCGTCCTCCAAGAGATGTGCCGGGCCAAGCGCACGGTCGTCGCACGCTTGAACCAGTCTAGGAAGGCGGGAGTTCCGGGTCAAGGTATTACGCGGGCGACCGCACAAAGCCGGCGTCGCGCAGAAACGCCCTTTTAGCCGCGACGCGCAGCGGAGCGATCACCACATTCGGCCTACGGATTCAGGGCGCGTGGCGTCCATCTCCGCGATCAGGCGGTCGTACACCTCGACGGCACCCGGCACCGTCAGGAAGCAGGCGGCCATGAACCGGCGGCCAGGGCCAGGATGACCGTAACGATCCCACCCGCCGACGGTTTCATGGCATAGTCTCCGCGTGCAGCGTCTCCATCCGAAGCAATGCGCGGCCTGGCCGACGGTTTCACGACCCGGCCCGAGGCTTGACGCCCGCCGCCGGCCGCGTAGGATGGAAGGTCGTTCTCAGAAGCATCCCGTGCACCCGTACCCACGAGGGACCCATGAAACGTCTGCCCATCCTGCTCCTTGCCGTCGCCTTGGCCGCCGCGTGCACCCTGCCCGTCCGGGCCCAGGTGCAGTTCAAGAAACTCGTCCTCGACAAGACCGTCCGCAGCGAAGGCGCCGCCGTCGGCGACGTGAACCACGACGGCAAGATGGACGTCCTGGCCGGCGACGTCTGGTACGCCGCCCCCGACTGGACGATGCACGAAATCCGCAAGCCCGGCAACTACAGCCCCGACAAGGGCTACAGCCAGTGCTTCCAAAACTGGGCCGACGACGTCAACGGCGACGGGTGGATCGACTCTGTCATCGTCAACTGGCCCGGCAAGGAGGCCTACTGGTACGAGAACCCCAAGAACAAGCCCGGCCACTGGAAACAGCACCTCATCACCAAGAGCGCGGGCAACGAGACGAGCCTCTTCACCGACCTCTTCGGCACCGGCCGGAAAGGGCTCCTGGCGGCGTTCTGCCCGGACAAGGTCATGGCCTACTGGACGCCCGGCGACGACCCCACCCAGCCGTGGACCCTCCACGCCATCAGCAAGAAGGGCGCGCCCGGCACGCAGCAGTACAGTCACGGGCTGGGCGTCGGCGACCTGAACGGCGACGGCCGACGCGACGTCCTCATCCGCACCGGATGGTGGGAAGCCCCCGAAGACCGGACCCAGTTGCCCTGGACGTTCCACAAGGCCGACCTCGGCGACAAGTGCGCCGACATCATCGTTTACGACGTGGACGGCGACGGCGACAAGGACGTCCTCACCTCCTCGGCACACAATTACGGCATCTGGCTGCACGAGCAGGTGAAGGAGAACGGCACGATCGCGTTCCGCCGCCACGAGTTCTTCAAGGAGTTCAGCCAGACCCACGCCATCTGCACCGCGGACGTCAGCGGCGACGGGCTGACGGACTTCGTCACCGGCAAACGGTACCACGCCCACAACGGCCACGACCCGGGCGGCAACGAACCCGCCATGCTCTACTGGTTCGAACTGAAGCGGCCGGCCAAGGGCCAGTGGCAGTTCGTGCCGCACCGCATCGACGACGATTCCGGCATCGGCACGCAGTTCTCCGTGGCCGACATGAACGGCGACGGCAAGCCGGACATCATCTCGTCGAACAAGAAGGGCGTGCACGTGTTCGTTCAGCAGTAGGCGCCGCCAATGATGCCGACGCCCAACCAGTCGCCGCCCGAGGCCGACGACGCCCGTTGGATGCGGGAGGCGCTGCGCCTCGCCGAGGCCGCCCGCGACGCCGACGAAGTGCCCGTCGGCTGCGTCATCGTCCACGACGGCCGCATCATCGCCCGGGCCCACAACCAGCGCGAGATGCTCCGCGACCCGACCGCCCACGCCGAGATGATCGCCATCACCCAGGCCGCCGACGCCCTCGACTCCTGGCGGCTCGAAGGGTGCACCCTGTACGTGACGCTGGAACCGTGCGCGATGTGTGCCGGGGCGATGGTGCTGGCGCGCCTGGAGCGGCTCGTCTACGGGGCCGACGACCCGAAGGCCGGCGCCGTCGCGTCGGTCTTCCGCCTGCTCGACGAGCCCCGCCTGAACCACCGCGTCCGTACGACGGGCGGCGTCCTGGCCGAGGCGTGCGGCGGCGTCCTGACGGAATTCTTCCAGGCCAAGCGCGGCAAGGGCTGAACCGCGCGTAAACGGTTGACCCTCCCTCCCCACCCCGCTACAAGGGAGGTGCGCCCGCACGAAAGGACCCGCCATGCCCGAGACCGACATCCGCATCCGCGAGGTGGAGACGTTCGAGGTCCCCGTCGCCTGCCGCACCCCGCTCAAGTTCGGGGCCGTGGTCGTCGAGAAAACGGTCATCGGCTACGCCCGCGTGACGGCCGAGAACCGCTCGGGCGACGTCGGGACGGGCTGGGGCGCGATGTTCGTCATGGACTTCTGGGCGTGGCCGGTCTCTGCGGCCCCGCACGAGGCCCGCGAGCGAGCCATGGCCGACCTCTTCCGCGCTTACGCCGCCCGCGTGGCCGAGTTCCACGAGTACGCCCACCCCATCGCCATCTTCCACGAGACGGAGGCCGACCTGCCGGCCCTGGCGGCCGAGGCTGCCGCACGTCACACGCCGGACGATACGATGCCGCACCTCGCGCACCTGGTGGTCGCGAGCATCGTCGATCACGCCGTCCACGACGCCTTCGGGCAGGCGGCCGGCATCGACGCGTACCGCGGGATGGGGCCCGAGACGATGGGCCACGACCTCTCCCGCTACCTCGGCGACGAGTTCAAAGACGTCTATCCGTCGCAGTTTCTGCGGCAGGACTACGCGCCGCGGCTGCCGGTGTTTCACCTCATCGGCGGGCTCGACGTGCTCCGGGAGGCCGACGTGCCCGACGGTCTGCCCGACGACGGCGTGCCGAACTCGCTGGAGGGCTGGATCGCCCGCGATGGCGTCTTCTGCCTCAAGGTGAAACTGCGCGGCACGGACCCGGAGTGGGACCTGGAGCGCACGCTGGAGGTCAGCCGCATCTACCACGAGGTGCAGGCGTCCCACCGGCCGGACCTCCCGCCGCGCCCCCACCTGACCGCCGACACGAACGAGCAGTGCGAGTCGCCCGAGTACATCGTCGAGTACCTGCGCCGGCTTCGCGAGCGAGCGCGGGAGGTGTTCGACGAGATTCTCTACATCGAGCAGCCGACCGAGCGCGACCTGCGGGCCCATCGGTTCGACCAGCGGCCGATCGCCGCCCTGAAACCCGTCCTGATCGACGAGAGCCTGACCACGCCGGACGACTTCCGCCTGGCGATGGACCTGGGGTGGTCGGGCATCGCGCTGAAATCGTGCAAGTGCCTCTCCTCCGACATGCTCTTCGTCCCGATGGCCGAACTCGCCGGCGTGCCGTACGCCGTCCAGGACCTGACGAACCCGTCGCTGGCGCTGGCGGCGTCGGTGGGCCTGGCGGCCCGGACGCACACGATCATGGGCGTGGAGGCGAACGCCCGGCAGTTCTTCCCGGCGGCCAATGAGGCCGTCGGCCGCGTCCATTCCGGGCTGACGGAAATCCGCGACGGCTACGCGTACACGGGGTCGATGACCGGCCCCGGCCTCGGGTACCGCATGGCCGAGATCGGCCCGGAGCGGCTGGGAGTGACGGTCGGCGGATGAGGCCGGCGGCAGCGAAACGGGGCGCCGCGCGGGGCGCAAAATCTTTCCCGTTTTGCTCTTGACACTTTCGCGAACCCGGCGCTACACTCCGCCCGTAAAGGCCAAGGGGAGACACCGACCGCGATGTCCCCAACGCATCGTCATCCGCGCAGGGTCCGGGCGGCGGCGGCGCCGGACGATCTCGAGCCGCCCGTCACGCCGCCCACGGCGGGCGAGGTCGACCTCGTCCTGCTCGTCCACGCCGACGACATGGCCGAGGCCCGCCGATACAGGAGGTACCTCCAGGAGCACGGCATCGCCGTCACCATCGAGGGCGAGGGACCGGCCGGCGACCCCCTCGCCGGCCGGGGCGTGCCTGTCCTCGTCGCCGAATCGCTCGCCGACGAGGCGGCCGACGTCATCGCGGAACTCGAAGTCATCAGACCGGAGGGAAGGCCCGTGGACGAAGACAATATCTTCGACGCCGGAGAAACCGACGAACTCGATGCCGTCCCCGACGACGACCTGGACGAGGACTTGGACGACGACCTGGATGAGGACCTCGACGACGACCTGGACGACGACCTGGATGAAGACCTCGACGAGGATTGGGACGACGACGAGGATTGGGACGACGACGAGGACGACGAGGACGAGGACTGGGACGATGACGACGAGGATTTCCTCTAGCCCGCGCCGCCCGCCGGCGCGAGCCGGGTCCGCGTCCTCCGCCTGACGTCGTCCCGCCCTGCCGCGCGCCCGTCTGCATGCCGGACCGGTTGGCGTTCGCCGTCGGCGATCCCGCCATCGGCGCAGCGCCGGATTCAATGCCCCTCCCCCGCCCGGGAAAAGGGAAGCGGAACCGTGGCGGCGCCGCCGCACCGCTCGCACCGCAAAGGAGACCCGCCCATGGCGTACCTGCTCGGCATCGACATCGGGACCAGCGGCACGAAGACCCTGCTCGTCGGCGAGGACGGCTGCATCGCCGCCTCCGCGACGGCCGAATACCCCGCCTACGCCCCCAAACCCGCCTGGAGCGAACAGGACCCTGCCGACTGGTGGCAGGCCACCTGCGACACCATCCGCCAGGTCCTCGGGGACGCGCGCATCGACGGCAAGGAGGTCGGCGGCGTCGGCCTCTCCGGCCAGATGCACGGCAGCGTGTTTCTCGACGGCTCCGGCGACGTCCTCCGCCGGGCCATCCTCTGGAACGACCAGCGAACCGGCGCCGAGTGCGCCGAGATCACCGAGGCGGCCGGCGGCCGGGAAGCCCTCATCGACATGGTCGCCAACCCGGCCCTCACGGGCTTCACGGCCCCGAAGATCCTGTGGGTCCGCAAGCACGAGCCGGAGGTGTACGAGAAGACCGCGAAGATCCTCCTGCCGAAGGATTACGTCCGCTACCGTCTGACCGGCGAGTTCGCCACCGAGGTGAGTGACGCCTCCGGCACCCTGCTGCTCGACGTCGCGAAGCGGGCGTGGTCGGCGGATCTGCTCGGGCGGCTCGAGATCGATTCAGGCCTCCTCCCCGCGGTGCACGAGTCGCAGGAAGTCTCGGGGCGTCTGACGGCCGAAGCCGCCGAGGCGACGGGCCTCGCGGCCGGAACGCCCGTCGTGGGCGGCGGGGGCGACCAGGCCGCCGGCGCCGTCGGAGGCGGCATCGTCCGCCGCGGCGTCATCAGCGCCACGCTCGGCACGAGCGGCGTCGTCTTCGCCCACGCCGACGAGGTCGAGACCGACCCCGACGGCCGCGTCCACACCTTCTGCCACGCCGTCGAGGGCAAGTGGCACGTCATGGGCGTCGTCCTGGCGGCCGGCGGCAGCCTCCAGTGGTTCCGCAACACGCTGTGCCAGGACCTCGTGGCCGAGGCCGCCGAGAGCGGCGTCGACCCGTACGAACGGATCACCGCCGACGCCGCCGACGTCCCGCCCGGCAGCGACGGCCTGTACTTCCTGCCGTACCTGACGGGCGAGCGCACGCCGCACGCCGACCCGAACGCGCGGGCGGCGTGGATCGGCCTCTCGAACATGCACACGCGGGCCCACATGGGCCGGGCCGTCATGGAAGGCGCCACCTACGCCATGCGCGACTGCCTGGAAATCATCCAGGGGATGGGCGTGCCGGTGGAGGAAATCCGCGTGGCCGGCGGCGGGGCACGCTCCGCCGTCTGGCGCGGGCTACAGGCCGATATCTACAAGCAGCCCGTGTGGACCGTTTCCAGCGAGGAAGGACCGGCCTACGGCGTGGCGCTGCTGGCGGGCGTCGGCACGGGCGTGTGGGCGTCGGTGCCGGAGGCGTGCGACGCCACCATCCGCACCCTCGAGGAAACGAGGCCCACCCCCGAACACGTCGAACGGTACGACGCGCTGTACCCCGAGTACGGGCAATTGTACCGGAGCCTGAAGGCCGACTTCGCCCGCATCGCCGAGTTGGCGTAGAGCCTATCCCAATACCCCCTCGTCGGTCCGAGGCCGAGCGAGGCGGCCGCAGGCAAGGAGGGCGAAGCAGGCAGCCCGTCTCTGGGCTGTCGATGCAGCCCGACGCCGCTTGCGGTCGCCGCAGCCGGCCGAAGCCAGAGGGTGATTCGGATAGGCTCTTAAAGGTTACCGCACGGCCGGCACGGTGACGCCGGCCAAGGTGGTCTTGGCCAGCGCGGGGGGCTCGCGCGGCAGGGGGACGGGCTTGTAGATGCGGACGTTATCGAAGCGGCACCCTCCCTCGAACACGTAGAGACCGAGCCCGCCGACGGTCGGCCGGCGGTCGCTGATCCGGGCCACGATCTGGCCGTCGACGTAACACTCCGCCACCGGCCCCACCGCCCGCATGGCCATCCGATACCGCCGGACGGGCTGCACCGGGTACCGGAACCCGCCCCACGCGTAATGCATGCCCACCGGCTGATGCGGCGAGCCGACCGGTTCGCTGGTGAACGTGTGGACCTCGCCGCCCACGAGTTGGTTGTGCGCGTCGCACAGGAGAAAGCCGAAGCACCCGCTTTTGGTCGCCCGGAACAGCGTGCCGAAGCGTACGGTGAACGGCTTGACGCTGACGGCGTCGAAGGCGATGACGAAGTCGCGGAGGGTCACGCCCTGGAGGACGGCCCGGCCGTGATGCCGGTCGATGATGCACTCCAGGTGGCCGGCGTCCACCCGCCAGTCGCCTTCGACGACCCCCCATCGGCCGAGGCCGCCGCGTTCGAAGTCGTCGCTGAAGACGGGCTCGGAGGCCCTCGCAAGCCATCGCTGCAAATCCGCCACGCCGCGGTCTTTGGGGTCGATGGCGTCGGCCAACTCGAGCATGGCCGCCGCCGTGTCGAAGTCCACCGCCCGGCAGGCGTCCAGGGCATAGGCGAGGATCTCGGCCAGGGCGCGGCGGCAGACCTCCGGGGGAACCTCCGCCGTGGCCAGGTACGCGCGGAGGCGGTCGGCGGCGTCCCGGGCGGCCTCGCGGTCGCCGGCGGCCGCCCGGGCCAAACCCTCGGCCACGGCGTCGGCCAGCGGCTTCACGCCTTGCGGCGCCGCCACCAGCCAGACGTGGTACCACGCCGCGTCGAGCGGCCGATCGGTCAGGCGGAGCGTCACCTGCTGGTTGCTCGGATCGACAATCTCCGCCTCACCGCGAACCTCGGTTCGGGCCAGCACCATGCCCAGGCCCGCGAACGTCGGCGGGAAGTGGCACGTCCTCAGGCGGTCGCTCTTTTCCCCGTGCCAGTGTGGCAGCCACGGCTTGTCGTCCAGCAGGGTCGGCACGTCGGCGACGAGTTGGTTCGCGGGCGTGCCCGGTTTGGCGTGCTCGCGGTTCTGCCAGTAGATCGTCTGGGGCTGGATCACCAAATCCGAGACGCCGTCCACCCAAGCCCGGACCGACAGGCACAGGAACGTCTCGCCGGGCGATGTCTCGGGTGGCGGGGCGGCGAGCGCACCGGTCACCGAGACCAGCAGCAGAATCAGAACCGGGATCGGAAAGGGTCGAAGGAACCGGCGCAAATGTGGGACCACGGCCATCCCCCTTTGCAGGCGTGCGCGCTCAGCGAGGTACGGGGGATTAGACTCAGAACACGGGCGGGCGGTTCCCGCGTTTCAGGGGCGAGGCGAAGGGAATGACCGGGCAACGGACCGATATGCCGGGTCCCGCCCACAGGCGCGCACGCTCGGGGCCGAGACCCACCGCACACCAGGCGGCGCGTAAGCCGCAGCACGCCCGGCCTACGTTGCCGCTGGTTCGATGTTGTTTTCCCCCTTCTTGCTGTCGTTGCTTTTGCCGTCTTTGCGGCTTTGCGCCTTTGCGTGAGGCACGTCGTTTTGTTGTGCGCTTTTGCGTGAGGCCACCGTCGTCATTCTTCACTTCCGCCCGAAGTGTTTGTCCGCGAAGTCCATGTACTGCCGCCAGTCGTACTCCGACAGGTCGTGGCCGCCGGTGCGGACGTGGTAGCCGATGCGGCCGGAGACGGGCGTATCGAGCGGCGGCATCGTCCCGGTGGGCAGGCCCTCCGCGGCGAGCAGTTCGTAGACGGGGTCGGCGTGCTTGCAGGAAAGGAACTCGCCGTGCGGGTCGGCCCAGAGGTCCTTATCGGCGCTCGCGACGTACACCGGCCGGGGGGCCATCAGGGCGACGAGCATGTGCTGGTCAACGGGCAGGTCGCCCTCCTTGCCGTTGTACTTCTTGAAGTTGCCGCAGAACCAGTGGGGGAAGGACTTGTTGATGCGCTCGACCGTCTCGCCGAACGCCCGGCGCGAGAGGGCCGCCCCGCCGCACCCGGAATCGTTCGAGATGACGATGGCGAATCGCTCGTCGCGGGCCCCCGCCCAGAGGGCCGTCTTGCCCAGGCGCGAGTGCCCCAGCACCGCCACGCGCTTGGCGTCAACGTCCTTGTCGGTCTGGAGGTAATCGAGGGCCCGTGCGAGGCCCCAGGCCCAGGCGGCGATGGAGCCCCAGGCGTCCTCGCCGGGCGTCCCGGGCGACTCCAGCGCCCCGTGCACGCCGTTCTTGAACCCGTCGTCGTAGTCCGGGTCGATGTCGCCGTAGTACGCCGTCGCCAGCG
>Ga0272441_10001080_pt1 | contig 58344 bp, 56 predicted proteins | sample SSMProp6N_FD_193582 | JGI IMG/M metagenome (GOLD analysis project Ga0272441, IMG submission 193582) | Marine sediment archaeal communities from Little Sippewissett salt marsh, Falmouth, MA, United States - SSM-Prop-6N | ecosystem: Environmental > Aquatic > Marine > Wetlands > Sediment ...
ATCGCAGGACCATCCCGCTGATGATCGGGATCATCGCCGGCGACCTGCTGGGCGGGCTGGTGTTCATGGTCCACGGGGCCGCCTACTATATGGTCAACGACACCATGCTCGACAAGGTGTATAGGGTTCCCCCAGTCTAGGGCCGTTGTTGTGAAAACTGCAGAACTCGAAGGTGTCCGGCGCCGGTTGCCATACTACCTACTGCCGGCGATCCCAAGCAGCAGTGAGGTGAACCGGTTTGCCGACCTGCGATGGAGCTTTCGCGCGGACGGCGACTTGACGTTCACCCACCGCGAGGAAGACATGCGCTTTGGTTTCCCACGGGCGAATGCAGCCGAGCCGCAGTCCTACTACGGCGACTGCGCCGTCTGGACGGGTGGCTTGCGGGCGGCCGCGGTGAACGGCTCGCTGATTGTCGAAGGCCCTCCCGGCACAGACGGCGCCTTCTGCCGAATCTCCGGCAGCGAGAGCTTGTCCGTCTCTATCGAGCCAATCGGACCCGGCCGGGCGGTTCTGCGAATCCCGCTGCATCGGATCCCGATCCCCGGCGCGTGGCGCGACGACTGGAGCCGGGTCTATGTGGACGCGCCCGCGTATTCGATTCTCGTCACATGGCGCGGAGCGCGCGCCGAACTGAAGGACGGGGCCCTGACGCTCCGGCCCACACATACAGGCCCCTGTAGGGTCGTGTTCACGAACGCGTACTACCAGTCGCCGGCGGGGGCCTCCGCGGAGGCCGGACGGGCCTGCGAACTGGAGCTGGCGCCGGTATTCGCCGCCGCCCGGGCATGGGAGGATAACGCCCCGCGCGTGGACCTTCGCGAAGCGCACCAGCCTGCCTGGCGCTTCGGCTGGCAAATGCACCGGCTGTGCATGTTCGAGCCGTGCGGGATCTGCCGACATCGGTGGGTTCCGTGGGGGCGGTCGTTCTACTGGAGCTGGCGCACGGGATCCTTCCACGGGGTCCACGTTGTCGGGCACTGGGATCTCTACAGCACGGTCGAGGATCTGATGTACTACCGGCCGGACCTCGCCCAGGGGATGCTCGAGGACGCCCTGGGCTTCTTCCGAGAATCTGACGGCATGATGGGCTCGCCGAGCTGGACGCCCGACCCGACGACATGTGGCTGGCAGTGCGATTGGGACGAAAAGGGCCGCAGCTGGATGTCCACACACCCGCCGGTATGGCACGGGACATTCTGGGAGGTGTACCAGCGGACGCGCAACCGGGACTTCCTCCACGCCGCGTACGAGCAGTTCATCCGCAATATCAACTGGTGGGAATCGGAGCGCCGCATCCCGGGAACCGCGCTGTTCCGGTACGGCGGCTCGTATGAGAGCGGAAACGACCTCTCCAAGCGATTCGACTACGACGGCGGACACGACTTCAAGGGCGTCCTGAGAGAGACGGCCAATGCGGACCTGTCGTTCCAGATGGTCTGGTACTATGAGACAATGGAGAGGATGGCCGTCGAGCTGGGCTTGCCCGGCGAGGCGGAGCGATGGCGCCGAGCACGGGAAGAATCGGCCGCGGAGTGCCGGAAGGCCTTTTGGTCACTCGATCACGGTTGGTTCTTCGACTATGACGCGGCCCGGGGGGCGCTCCGGGAGATCCTCGATATCTCCGGATGGTGGTCGATCATCTCGGGCGGCGTCACGGCCGAGCAGGCGCGGGCCGTCTGCGAAGTACTGAAGGACCAGTTCTGGCCGCGGTATCCGGCCGGCCAGGGCTCAATCTGCGAGAGCAGCAACTACTGGCTGAGCAAAGGCCTGATGCGTTACGGCCGGAAGGGCATGGCTGAGGAGGTCGCCCTGAAGGTTCTGGAACTCATGTCGCGCGTCTATCAGAAGGATCACGCGATCTTCGAAGGATACCAGTTGGACGAACCCGAGCACGGCTGTGGGCGGCGGTACGATATGCCGGAGCACCCGCGGGTAGAGTCTCATCCGTTCTACATCGGGCACATGCCGATGCACTCGCTGATCTATGGGGCCGTGTTCGGGGTCCGCGGTGACCCCCGCGGCGTTTTCCTGAACCCATCGCAGGATGCGTCTGCCCCGGGGCGTGGGAGCTTCCGGCACGGCCCGGCCTCACTGGAAATCGAAGTGCAGCGCCGCCCTTGGCGACGGGCCCGCGCTGGCTCAACGGATTTGCACGAAGCGCAAGACGGCGTTCTGATTCCGTGGGAGGTCGCCCGCCAATCCGAACGTGTGGTGTTCGAATGAGAACGAGTGACGACATAGGCTGCTCCCCTGCTGACCGCGACGTACTGCGGCGTCTGGGTGGGCAACTGGCCGCGGTGGCTGCCCTGCCGGTGCACGCGGGGAAGGCGAAGCTCTGGCGCCGACTCAATGATCTGGAGCCGGTGCGCCCGATGGTGTGGATGACCGAAGTCCCGTGGCATGAGATGGACGTGGACGGCGAGCTGACGCTTCAGTGCGCGGGGCGCTGGGCCCGCGGCATCGAGCAGTGGCTCCGGCGCGAACTGTACGCATGGCGGCACCTGCCGGGGGACCGGGTCGTCAGCGGTTACCTCCCGAGCCCGCTGGCGATCCACGACAGCGGCTTCGGCATCGACCGGTGCGAGGACGTACTCCGCACGGATGACGCCAACCGCATCGTCTCGCACCGCTACAAGCCCCAGATCGTCGAGCCGGCCGACGTGGAGAAGATTCGCCCGCCCGAAGTGATCCATGACGAGGCCGCCACGCAGCGCGAGTACGAGGCGCGTCGCGAGGTCTTCGACGGCGTCCTGCCCGTGCGGAAGGTGGGCGTCCAGGGGGTCTGGTGCGCCCCGTGGGACCAGCTCGTGGAGTGGTGGGGCCCCGAACAGGCCCTCATGGACCTGGTCATGCGCCCGGAGATGGTGCACGCCGCGATGTCTCGCCTGACGGATGCGTGGCTCGCCCGGCTCGATCAGTGGGAAACGCTGGGGCTGCTCACGCTCAACCTCGACAACACCCGGGTCGGGTCCGGAGCCTACGGATACACGAGCGAACTGCCGGCCGAGGGGTTCGACACGAACCGCCCGCGGGCGACGGACATGTGGGGCGGTTCGACCGCGCAGATCTTCTCGTCCGTCTCTCCGGAGATGCACGGAGAATTCGCGCTTCAGTACGAAAGGCAGTGGCTGGAACGATGGGGGCTGAGCTACTACGGCTGTTGCGAGCCCCTGGACCAGAAGATGCACATCCTGCGGGAGGTCCCGAACCTGCGGAAGATCTCGATGAGCCCGTGGGTGGATCCGGCTCGCGGGGCCGCAGAGATCCGCGACGAATACGTGTACTCCTGCAAGCCCAACCCCGCGATTCTGGCCGAGGACCACTGGCGACCGGAACAGGCTCGAAAGCAGCTTCGCGATGTGCTCGAGGCCGCTCGCGGGTGCCGAATCGAAGTGATCATGAAGGATATCTCGACGGTCCGCTACGAGCCGCAGCGGCTGTGGCAGTGGGCCCAACTGGCCATGGAACTGGCCGAGGAGTTCGCCCCGTAGGCGCTGGGGAATCGGTCTGCCGCCGGAAGCGCGGCCGGCCGGTCGGCCTCGGCTGCGGCCCGGGCTGAAACGCAGCCGTTCAACGGCGGCAATTGAGATGGATAGCTTGGTCAAAATGACTGCAATGGCCATCCTGCTGTTGGGAACGGCGGCGGGAGCCCTCATGGGCGCGAGTCCGGGCCCGGACGAAGGGCCGGAGCAGAGGGGCGCGCCGGCCCTGTTCTTCTCCAGGTCGGATTTGCCGGGCCTGCGCAAGTTCGCCAGGCAGGGCGAAGCAAATGTCATCTACAAGCGGATCCTGGCGCGAGCAGAGCAGATGTGCCGGTCGGGCTCGAACGAATACGTGGATCCGAATCGCGCGGGCACCGCCAGCGGGCACAGCCTTTCCTACTGGCTGGAGACGCTCGGTTTGGCATACCAGTTGACCCGGGAAGAGCGATTCGGCGAGCACGGCGCCGCGGTGATGGAAAGCGCCTGCCGGGCGGAGTTCAGCGAATCCAGCCGGGCCATGCTCATGCGGGCCTTCGCCGTGGGATACGACTGGCTCCGCAGCGCGATGACAGACAAGCAGAGGCGCGCCGTCGAGCAGGCCGCGCGGAAACACGTGCTCCGCATGCTCGCCGCGGCGGCGAAGAAACCGCGATGGATGCCGTACCACAACTACATGGGGCGCGACCTCGGCGCGGGCGGCTGCCTGGCCGTCGCTCTCCAGGGAGCGTACCCGCAGGAGGCACCCGCGTGGATCAAGGAGTTCGAGCAGTATGCCCGCCTGTGGCTGGACAAGGGCTTCGACGCCCAGGGCGGATACGGCGAGGGCACGTACTACGGGATCTGGGGGCTGAGCAATTGGGTGCTGTTCGCAGAGGCGCTCAAGCGAAGCGGCGGAAGCGACCTGTTTGCACATCCTCATCTCAGAATGGTGCCCCACTTCTACGCCATGAACCTTCTGCCGGGCGAGAAGGTCTTCGAAGCAAGGAACGATGCGTACTATCTCGGCATGTACGACCCGATGATGCTGTGCCTGGCGAGCGAGCAGAAGGACTCCCTGGCCAAATGGCTATGGCAACGCTGCGGGCATTCGGAATCGCCGTTCGTCATCGTGTGGGGGTACCTGGCTCGAGACATCGAACCCAGCAGCCCAGTTGAGTCGGGCGAGCCGCTTAGCGAGCAGTTCACGGGCACCGGACTGTGCATCTTCCGCACCGGCTGGGACGCCGGAGACGCGATGTTCGCCCTGGAAGCGGGGCCCTATCGAGATATCACGCACACCCAGGCGGACAAGGGGCACTTCACGTTCTATGCGCTAGGACATCGATGGGCGATCGACTCGGGCTACGGCAACAGGCAACACCGACGCAGCAGGGACCAGGCCGAGGCCCACAGTTGCGTGCTCGTGGACGGGCGTGGACAGGCGCTTTGCGGCCAGGGCCTTGGGGTCAACGGCAAGGTCGTCGCCTACGAAGACGGGCCGGAATTCGGGTATGTGCTGACTGACTGTACGGAAGCCTACAACCGTGGGACGGCCGGCAAGCCGGGATTGGGCCTGAAGCGGGCTCTCCGCGGCGGGCTGTTCCTCAAGCCGTCCCACGGGGCGCCCGCCTACGCCGTCGTGCTGGACGACATCGTCAGGGACGACCACATCCATCGCTTCACCTGGCTGATGCACACGGACTCACTGACGAGAATCACCGTTCACGACGATGGATTCACGCTGAACCCGTCCGTGATCCAGCAGTACATCCGGACGCCGGATGAGCCGCAACTGGCCTACGGGCCAGGCGCGTGCGAATGGGCATTCGAGGTCCCCAAAGAGCACGACTACGTGCTCTGGGCGGCCGTTCGAGTCGCAGGACGAGAGGTGCTTACGTCGGACTCCTTCTTTGTGCGGGTCGATGACGGGCAGCCAAGGACATGGCACCTGCCGGGCTCCAGGTGCAGGAACTGGATCTGGACGCGGGCCGTGGATCGAACGAACGGCAAGCCGTTCTCCTATCGGCTGTCAGCAGGCCGGCACAAGCTGAAGCTCCAGCTGCGCGAAAGCGGAGCGCAGGTGGCGAAGGTCTTCCTCACGCCCGACCGTGGTCTGGGGCCGCTATCGCCCACCCGGGTCGGCGGCATCCTGCTCGATGCAACCGATGCGCAAGTGACGGCGCCGATGGAACGGGCTCAGAAGCCGCAGAGGCCCGCAACGCCGCAGATGCGAGTGTATGTGAACGCCGAAGCGCACGTAGGGTACTCTTACACCAGCTTCGGCGAGCATCCCCGTTTGCACGCCTGGACCACGGGCGTCAACCCCAAGCTCGTCTGCGTTCTGCTTCCCTTGGCCGCGCATCGCAAGCAACCCAAGGTGAAATTCCACCGAGCCGACGACGGCCTGCGGATCGTCGTCGACTGGACGAGCCGGCGCGACGAGATCCGCTGGGCTCCCGGCCCTCTGGGGAAACCTACGGTTCACCTTTCGGAAGCGACCGCCGACACCCACGCGGGCGCCGCCGGAATGGGCCTTGGACCTCTGAGGCAGGAAGTCGGAGAGGAGTGAACATGGCGAAACTCGTGGGTTATGTTACCATCGGCGCCGGACCTTTCAGGTCGCCCGGGGAACGAGGATCACCACGATGATCGCCCCTGGAACGGAACGCATTCCGACGAGCGTCTACGCCGAATCCGAGGCCGCTTCGCGCGCTGTGGCCGGCGAGATCGCGGCGCTGATTCGTCGCCGGGCCGAGGAGGGGCGGCCGTGCGTGCTGGGGCTGGCGACCGGCCATGCGCCGATCAACGTCTATCGGGAGCTGATCCGCGTGCACCGGGAGGAGGGGCTGGGCTTTGCGCACGTCGTGACGTTCAATCTGGACGAATACTGGCCTATGCGGCCGGACGCGCCGCAGAGCTACGCTCGGTGGATGCAGGAGAACTTATTCGACTTCGTTGATATTCCGGCCGAGAGCATTCACGTTCCCAACGGCACGATTCCGGCCGAGCAGGTCGAGGACCAGTGCCGTCGGTACGAGCAGCGGATCCGCGAGGCGGGCGGCATCGACCTGCAACTGCTCGGCATCGGGCGGACGGGGCACATTGGCTTCAACGAGCCCGGTTCGCCACGCGACAGCCGAACGCGTCTCGTCCGGCTGGACCGAGTTACCCGCCTCGACGCCGCGGCCGACTTCTTCGGCCCGGAGAATGTCCCCGAATCCGCCCTCTCCATGGGGGTTGAGACGATCCTGGAGGCCCGGAGCATCCGCCTGCTGGCGTTCGGCGAGCACAAAGCGGAGATCCTTCGCCGCACCGTGGAGGAGCCGGTCAGCCCCCAGGTGGCCGCCAGCTTCCTCCAAGAGCATGACGATGCTGCGATCTACACCGATACGGCCGCGGCCGCGAAGCTGACTCGCATCGCCACGCCGTGGAAGGGGCAGCGATGCGGGTGGGACGAGCGGCTGACCCGCAAAGCGGTGGTCTGGCTGTCTCGAAAGACCGACAAGGCCATTTTGTCTCTCCGGGCCGAGGACTACGCGGAGAACGACCTTCAGCCACTGCTGACCGACCGCGGGGGGGCCTATCAGGTGAATCTGGAAGTTTTCAAGCGGCTGATGAACACGATCACGGGCTGGCCGGCGGGCAAGACGCCCGGACGACGCGTCCTGGTGTTCAGCCCCCACCCGGACGACGACGTGATCTGCATGGGCGCCACGCTGGCAAAGCTCTGCGTCCAGGGACACGAGGTCCACTGCGCCTACCAGACCAGCGGCAACCTGGCCGTCTTCGACCACGACGTGCTGCGGTTCGCGGACTTCGTGCGGGAGTTCAACCAGATCTTCGGCCTGGCCGCGGAACAGACCGACCGGATCGACGAACACATCGAGCAGTTCCTGCGGAACAAGGCCCCGGGGACCATGGACAGCGAAGAGGTCCGGGCGGTCAAGACACTGATCCGCAAGACGGAAGCGATCGCCGCCGCCGGCTTCTGCGGCGTGCCGCGCGAACGGTGCCACTTCCTCGACCTGCCGTTCTACCGGACGGGCACGGTGCGGAAGCACCCCATCGGTTCGGAAGACATCGAACTCGTAGCCGACCTGCTGTGCCGGGTCCGCCCGGAGTTGATCTTCGCGGCGGGCGACCTATCGGACCCGCACGGGACGCACCGGGTCTGCCTGGAGGCGATCCTGGCCGGGCTGGACCGGTGCCGGGGCGAACTGGGCGAACCGCAATTGTGGCTGTATCGCGGCGCGTGGCAGGAGTGGGAGCCGCATGAGATCGACATGGCCGTGCCGGTCAGCCCCGATGAGTTGTATCAGAAGCGGCACGCGATCTTCCGGCACGAGAGCCAGAAGGACCGGGCCATGTTCCCGGGCGCGCACGACAGCCGGGAGTTCTGGCAGCGGGCGGAGGAGCGGAACCGGCACACGGCCGCCACGTACGACGCCCTCGGTCTGCCCGAGTACCACGGCATCGAGGCGTTCGCGCATTTCTCGCCTCGCCGCGCCACCGGGAGGAAACCATGACCTCAGGCGCCGCCGAACAACCGACACTGGTCGTGCTCGCCGCCGGGCTGGGCTCACGCTACGGCGGGTCGAAACAACTCGAGACCGTGGGCCCCCGCGGCGAGACGCTCGTGGACTATTCGGTCTTCGACGCCATGCGCGCCGGATTTGGCAAAACGGTCTTCGTGGTCCGTCGCGCGATGGCCGACTCTTTCGAGAAGCTCGCCACTCGCTACCCGGCTGAGATCCACGTGGCCTGTGCATTCCAGGAAGTGGATCGCTTGCCTGCGGGACTCACCGCACCGAGGGTGCGAGACAAGCCGTGGGGCACTGGGCACGCGGTCTGGTGCGCGGCCGACGAGGCGGACACGCCATTCGCTGTGATTAACGCGGACGACTTCTACGGCCGGGCCGCCTTCCTTGCAGCAGCGAGCCACCTACAGGCCACAACGGATGCCGTCGTACCCGAGTACTGCATGGTCGGCTACACGTTGCGGGAGACGCTGTCTTCGCAGGGCGCGGTTTCGCGGGCTGTCTGCCGATGCAGACCGGACGGTCACCTCGAGGGGATCATCGAGACGCACGGCCTCGTGCCCGGAGCTCACGGCGGGCGCGATCCCGGCCCCCAGGAGCCCGAGACGGCCCGGCTGACCGGCGACGAAACCGTATCGATGAACTTCTGGGGGTTCACGCCGGCCATCTTTGCGGATCTGGAGCAACTGCTCTTTCGGTTCGTGGAACGCGAGGGCCACCAGCCCGACAGCGAGTTCTACCTGCCCCGGGCGATCAACGCCCTGGTCGACCGAGGTGCGGCCCGGGTCCGCGTCCTGCCCGTGGGGACCGGCTGGTTCGGCCTCACCCACCCGGCCGACCGTGACGTGTCTCGCCAGCGTATCAGGGAGCTGGTGGCAGCAGGAGTGTATCCGTCTCCTTTGTGGCCCCACGCCGCAGGCAAGCCGGCATGATGACCAACCTGGATCAGAGACTTCGTGACATCGTCGGCGCGTTCAAGGTCTCCGGCGAGTACGTTTCGGCCGCGCGATGGGGCAGCGGCCACATCAACGATTCGTACCTCGTAACGCTCCGCCAAAGCCGAACCGACGCGCAATACCTGCTCCAGCGAATCAACGACCGCGTGTTTGCAGATGTGCCGGCTTTGATGGAGAACATTCGGCGCGTGTGCGACCACCTGCACGCGGGCCTGCGAGCCCAAGGCTGCCGGGACAGCTCGCGACGGGCCCTAACGCTGGTCCCGACGCGAGCCGGGCAAGACTTCCATCGCGATGACGCCGGCTACTGGCGGCTCCAAACGTTCATCGCAGGGGCGACGGCATACGACGTGGTGCTCAACGAGGCACATGCCTTCGAAGCGGCGCGGGCGTTCGGTGAGTTCCAGCGTCTGGTGGCCGATCTGCCCGGCGGCCCGCTGAAGCAGACGATCGCGGATTTCCATAACACGGCAGTCCGCTACGCGGAGCTTGAACGGGCCATCGAGACCGACCCGCGGGGCCGTGCGACGTCGGCCGCACAAGACATCAGCTTCGTCCGCGCCCGCGCGGGCCTGTGCAATGCATTGCTGGACCGCCAACGGGCGGGCCTGCTGCCGGCGCGCACGATTCACAACGACACAAAGGTCAACAACGTCCTCATCGACAACGCGACCGGGAAGGCCATTTGCGTGGTCGACCTTGACACCCTCATGCCGGGCCTGGTGCCCTACGACTTCGGGGACTTGGCGCGAACGGCATCGAGCCCGGTGGCCGAGGATGAGCCGGACCTATCGCGCGTGGAGTTCCGGGCTGGGGTGTTTGCCGCCTTGGCTCGCGGCTTCGTCGAGGGCGCGCACGAGACGCTGTGGCCCGAAGAGATCGCGGCATTTCCGCTTGGGGCAAAGGCGATGACCCTCGAACAGGCGATGCGGTTCCTGACGGACTTCCTCCTCGGCGATCTCTACTTCCCGACGCGTCGTCCCCGACATAACCTTGACCGCTGCCGAACGCAACTGAAGCTACTCGCCTGCATGGAGGAGCAGGAGAACGCCATGGCACGCTGCACAATGCAGGCGATGCGGGACAAGTGAGTCAGAGCGGGCGGTCACCCTTGGTCATTCCCGCCAGCGCTTGAAACGGGGCGGGGGGCAGGACATGATGCATGGCCGGCGCCACCAAGCCGGCCGTCGATTCCGGCACGGTGAGGCGAGGCCGGGATCCTGACGCGAGCGACGAGAAGGAATGCACAGATGGCGGAAGTCGTTCTCGAACGCGTTACCAAGGTCTTCGAGGGAAACGTGGTGGCCGTCAACGCGCTGGACCTGGTGATCCGCGACCGGGAGTTCGTCGTGCTGGTCGGGCCCAGCGGCTGCGGCAAGAGCACGACACTGCGGATGGTCGCGGGGCTGGAGGAGACCACCGAGGGCGTCATTCGGATCGGGGATCGCGTCGTCAACCGCGTCGCCCCCAAGGACCGCGACATCGCGATGGTGTTTCAGAATTACGCCCTCTACCCGCACATGTCGGTCTACCGGAACCTGGCCTTCGGGCTGTCGCTGCGGCGGACGCCCAAGGCCGAAATCGACCGGCGCGTGCGAGAGGCCGCAAGCATCCTCGGTATCGAGCCGCTGCTGGGGCGCAAGCCGCGGGCGCTCTCGGGCGGTCAGCGCCAGCGCGTGGCCGTGGGGCGGGCCATCGTCCGTCAGCCGGCGGCGTTCCTGTTCGACGAGCCGCTGAGCAACCTCGACGCCAAGCTTCGCGTCGAGATGCGGGCGGAACTCAAGCGGCTCCACCACCGCCTCCAGACCACCACCCTCTACGTCACGCACGATCAGGAAGAGGCCATGACCCTCGGCGACCGGATCGTGGTGATGAAGGACGGCATCGTGCAGCAGGTGGGCGGGCCGCTCGACGTGTACAACCGCCCGGTCAATCGCTTCGTGGCGGGCTTCCTGGGCACGCCGCCGATGAACTTCTTCGCCGGCAAGCTGGTCCGCCGCGGCGACGGGCTGTGGTTCGACGAGGGCTCGGGCGCTTTCCGCCTGTCGGCGGCGCAGGCCGAGGCGGTCGGCGAGTGGGCGGGGCGCGAGGCCGTGCTGGGCGTGCGGCCGGAGGCGATGAGCCTTTCGGCCGAGGGGCGATTCGCCGGGTCGGACAACGCCCTGCCCGTGCGGCTTGGCGTGGTCGAACCGCTCGGCGAGAAAATGGACCTGTACGCCTCGACGCAGCGTCATCCGCACATCGTGGCGCGGGTGGACGCGGCCGAGGGGCTCTCGGGCGGGCGCGACGCGGAACTCCGAATCGACCTGTCACGCGTCCACGTGTTTGCCCCCGGCGAGCAGGGCGAGAACCTGTCCGTGCCGGACGGGCGGGCGTAGGGGGAGATCGCGATGAACAAACGCTTCCCACAGCCCGCTGTCTTCGGCTTCCTGCTGCCGAACTTCCTGGGTTTCCTCGTCTTCACGCTGCTGCCCATTGGGCTGAGCCTCTACATGGCCTTCACGAACTGGTCGCTGCGCCCGCAGGTGGGGCTGGAGTTCGTGGGGCTGCGGAACTTCCAGCGGCTTCTGGGCATCCGGCAGGTGGCCGCGGCGCCGCAGATTCCCGCCGGCTGGTACATCCTCGCCGGCGTGGTGCTGCTCGCGGGACTGGTCGGCTATTTGTGGGCGAACGTGGCGCACTGGGCCGGCACGAAGATTGGCGGCACGGTGATGGCCGCCGTCGGGGTGGTCACCGTGTCGGCGTCGGCCGCGACGGCGCCCAGCCAGGGGCTGATCCTGGCGGGCCTGATCGCGCTGGTGTGCGGGCTGGCGAGCATGCTCTCGGGGCGCAGCCCCCATGTGGCCGCCCAGCGCGAGGGGAATGCCTGGCGCCCGGGGGCGGGCACCATCCCGGCGCTGCTGGTGGCGGCCGCGGCGCTGGTCCTATGGCGGACGAACGCGGCCGTGTGGTCCGCGCACGCCCCACGGGATGAGCGGTTCTGGCAGTACTTCTACAACACCGTCTATCTGATGCTGGGCATCCCCGTCTCGATCCTTGGGTCGCTGGGGCTGGCCCTGCTGCTGAGCAACGCCCTGCCGACGGGATCGGCGGGCCGCCGGATGGGCGGGGCGGCCCTGTGCCTGCTCGGCGGGGGCGTCACGCTCGCCCTGATGTGGCTGGGCGGGATGCCGGACCTGGGGGTGGTCGGCGGGCTACTGTGGCTGATGGCGGCGCTGGGGCTGGCGTTCAACGTCGTCAGCTTCCGCACGATCTACTACCTGCCCACCTTCACCGCGGGCGTGGCCCTGATGATCCTCTGGAAGGCCATCTACAACACCAAAACCGGCCCGATCAACGTGGCCATCGCCGCTCTCGGCGACTGGCTGGGCTTCTCCTGGGCGGGCCCCAACTGGCTCGGCAGCACCGCCTGGGCCAAGCCGTCGCTGATGATCATGGGCGTCTGGACCGCCATCGGCGGGACGAACATGCTGCTGTACCTTGCGGCGCTGTCGAACGTGCCGCAGGACCTGCTCGACGCGGCCGAGGTCGATGGCGCAGGGCGCTGGGCCCGCTTCCGCCACGTCGTCTGGCCGCAACTGGCCCCGACGACGTTCTTCATCTCCGTAATGTCGATCATCGGCGGGCTTCAGGGCGGCTTCGAGCAGGCCCGGGTGATGACCCAGGGCGGCCCGGCCGGCAGCACCACGACGCTGAGCTACTACGTCTATCTCAAGCTGTTCCAGGACCTCGACCTGGGGTATGCGTCGGCCATCTCGTGGATCCTGTTCGCGTTCATCTTCGTGGCGACGATCCTGAACTGGCGCTTCGGCAAGGGCCTGGAGGTGGAGCTATGAACCGCGCCGGGATGGGATGGATCGGTCGGCTCATCCTCCTGAGCGTGATCGGCTTCGCCATCGCGATGCCGTTCCTGTGGATGGTGACCGGGTCGTTCAAGTCGCGCGCCGAGGTGGACGAGGGGTCCATCCGTCTGCTCCCGGAGAACCCCACCGCCGACAACTACCCCATCCTGCTCAACTTCAAGCCCGACGCTCACGGCAACTACCTCGACCTGCGTTTCGGTCGCTGGTACTTCAACAGCTTCTTCATGTCGCTGGGGATTACCGTCCTTCAGGTGCTGACCAGCGCGATGGCCGCCTACGCCTTCAGCCGGATTCAGTGGCGCGGCCGGGACAAGGTCTTCCTGCTGTACCTGGCGACGATGATGATCCCCGGGCTGGTAACGATGATCCCCAACTTCCAGATCATGGTCTACCTGGGACTGCTGAACTCGTACCATGGGCTGATTCTCCCGGCCGCCTTCAGCGCATTCGGCACGTTCCTCCTGCGGCAGTTCATGCTGTCGATTCCGCCGTCGCTCGACGAGGCCGCCCGCATCGACGGCGCGGGGCACTGGCAGATCTTCTGGCGGGTGGTCATGCCGCTGGCCCGCCCGGGGCTGATCGCCCTGGGCATCATCACGTTCCTGGGCGCGTACCGGTCGTTCTTCTGGCCGCTGATTATGCTGTTCGACGAGCAGTACTATCCCCTGTCGGTGGGCATGCTGTCGCTGGACAGCTCCTACGGCCGGCAGACTGAACTCATCATGGCCGCGACCGTGCTGAATGTCGTGCCGCTGATCATCCTGTTCACCGCCTGTCAGAAGTTCCTGGTCAAGGGGCTTCAGTTGGGCGGGGTGAAGGGCTGAGCATGAGGACGGTGTTTCTGGTGCTGTTGCTCGCCTCCGCGGCGCTGTACGTCGGCGCGCAGTTGACGCTGACCAGCCGCGAGAAGCCGGGCGTGGTGCAGTTGCGCTGGGCGACCGACAAGAACCCCGCCCGGACCCGGCAGACGGCGGCGTTCGGGGAGATGTTCCCCGGCGCCGAGGTCGTCGTGGACCCCGCCGACTCCCAGAAACTGCTGGTGCAGTGCGTCTCGGGATGGGGGCCGGACATCATCGACTGCTACGGAATCGCCCACATGCAGTCGCTTGTGGAGGCGGGGATCCTGCTCGACCTGACGGAACCGGCAAAGGAGCACGGCTTCGCACCCGAGGCGACGTACCCGGCCATCGAGGAATGCTTGCTCGTCGAGGGGCGGCAGTACCGCTTCCCGTGCAACGTCTGGGCCAACTGCGTCATCTACAACCGCAGGATGCTGGAGGACCTCGGCGTCCCGCTGCCGCAGGAAGGCTGGACCTACGAGGACCTGGTCCGGATCGGCAAGCGGATTCGCGAGGCCAGCAACGGAAACCTCGTGCCCGTCGCCAACTGGAACAACGTCTGGCTGTTTGAGGACATGTATATCGGCGCCGGCGGGACGTACTACCGGCCGGGCTCCCACGGGCTTGTCAGCAGTTTCGACAGCCCCGAGGCCCTGGCCGTCATGCGCTTCTACCACGACATGATGCATGTCCACGACGTGCTGCCCACCCCGACCGAGGCCACCGCCATCGCCAGCGCCGGCGGATGGGGCAGCGGCGGACTGACCTGGTTCTCGGGGAAGAAGGCAGTCATGATCTTCATCGGCCGCTGGTACATCGTCCAGCTCCCGAACTACAGGGGCCTCGGCAACGACCTCGCCGTCGCCCGTCTGCCCTCGTGGCGGGGTCGGGCTTCGCGGGGTCAATGCGACGCCCGGGCCGCCGGCATCAACGCCAAGGGCCCGCACCGCGACGCGGCCGTCAAGTTCCTCAAGTACCTGGCCAGCAAGGAGTACGGCCGGATCATCGTGGCCGATGGCGACTCCCTCCCACCGAATCCCGAACTGGCCCGAACCGGGGAGAACCTTGTCAACGACATCGTGAATGACCCGGCCTTTCATAGGCCGTTCGTTGACGCCATCCGCGACGCCCGCCCGGTGGACACGAGCCCCTTCATCGATGCGGGTCTTACGAACCGCTGGCTGAAGGAGCGGATCGAGCAGGTCGAGAACAGGAAGAAGACGCCCGAGGAAGCCATGCGCTCCTTGGCGAGCGAGATCAATCTCCAGATCCGGGCCAATCTGGAAGACCGCCTCGACCTCCAGCGCAAGTACGAGTCCATTACGGGCAAGCCTTACACCCCCGATTGGTGGCGCCGGGAGGCCCCCAGATGAATCGCTTGACCACGTGCGCCACCGGCGCGCCGTGGGGCGGACACGACTTCCACGACTTCCCTTAAGCCAGAGATGTCTGTGTTCCGGTTCATCGGGCTCAGGTACGTCGCGGCGCGCCCTGACCTAATCGGCCCGATGTGTGAAGGGCGGAGTAAAACCGTGGCGCGGGGCGGAGCAAAAACGTAGCGCCCAGCCGTATGTCTACCCCGGACCGCCCGGGGCGTCAAGTTCGTGAGCTATTCCGTTGTCGATCAATACCGCTGTGTGTCTGGCTGTAAAGGGCGGAGCAAAACCGTGGCGCGGGGCGGGCGGGGCAATTTCGTAGCGCTCCTGGACAATGACTTCCGTAGCTTCCCGACGGACGGGATGGTCCGTCAGGAAGCGAAGGGAGTCGACGGGAGTGTATACGGACAGCCTCTTGCATGCATCAGCCTCATGCGTGGATTCCCACGACGTATCCATGCATGATCATAGCGGCTACATGTCCTTGAGCATGGCCATAAAGTTGCGTTTGGGCTTGTGGGTCTTGCGGACGGATTCCAGATACGGCGGGAACTCGTCTTCGCGGCCGAGGCGGGCCATCAGCTTCTGAATCTTCCGGATGAGCTTGGCGGCTTCGCGGTAGGCATCGTTCTTCTTGATGTTTACGATGAGATCGATCTGTCGTTGATAGATTTCCACCGCGTCGGCCGGGTGGTCCTTCTCTCGCAGGCCGGCAAGCTTCATCCAAAGGGCGTCGCTGCAGCCGCCTGCCTGGGCTTCCTGCCAGGCCGCTTCGATGTCGCGCTCCCACAAGTAGATTTGCACCAGCACCGAATGATCCACCGGCCGGCGCCACGCTTGCCACGGGTCTTTGGATTTCGACGCCGATTCGCGCTTCTGCTCTTCGATCGCCGAACGAATCGCCGACAGTGCCTTCTCCCGCCAGTGCGGCCACTGCTTGGCTCGCTCGGCATGCTGCTTGAGATGTTGATACGAACCCAGTTCCATCCGCCGGCAGAACTGATTCCAGATCAGGGCCATTGCCTCATCATGCCGACGCCGCCGGTGGTATTCGTCGGCCAGAAAATCCTCCAGCCGGCCGTCGGGGTCTTTCTCGGCGAAGGCCTTGAGGCCCTTCTCGGCCCATTCCAGCGCCTTGTCGGCTTGCTTGGCCTGCTTGTACGTCTCGGCGATGTCGAGATAACGGTATGCCGAGGACAGGTCGCGGGCCTTGACGGCCACGAGCTGCTCGATGTCGCCGGACGCTCTGGCCAGCGCCTCCATGATGGACGTGATGCGGAACCGCGGCCCTTCGAAGCTTCGCCGGTCGCCGGGACCGAGCTGCGGCATTTGGTCCCACAGCTTCTCAGCCAGCTTGCGGTAAACGGCCAGGCCGTTCTCGCCGAGAACGTCGGCATACGTCTCGGCCGCTCCGTAGAAGGTGTCCCAACCGCTTTCGATCTCCCACTTGAATAGCCGCTTGGCCAAGGCTTCAGGCTCGGGCTTTGCCTTCAGGCACGCCGCGTGGTGCAGTTCCTGCAACCGCTCCAGGATCGGCGACAGCCCAGCCGCCACGAGGTGCTTGCAGAACACTCCGGCATCGCCCATCGGGCAGGAGCATTCGCCTTCGACCTCGCCATCCTCGGCCCACAGGCGAACCCTATAGTTGCGCGTGCCGCGAACCTTCGCTGCGACAGCGTCGCCGTCGGTCAGCAACGAGTAGACCATTCCACGCCGGAAGTAGTTCTCGCCTCGCTTGTAGGATTTCCCATCGGCCGCACGCCGAATCGCCGCTGCGGTAATCTTGATCTTCTTCTTCGCCATGCTTCCGTCCGCTTCCCGGCCGTCAGCGTCCTCAGAACCAGTCCAGGATGTCGGTGGTCATGAACTCCCCAGGGGGAATTCCGTCGGCACCGACCAGGAGCTTGCGATGCACCTTGAACTCCTTGGCGAAGGCAGCCATGCCGGACAGCTTGCCGCGGCGGGAGGTGCTCTTGACCTCGACGGCCACCACCTTGGTGCCCTTGACCAGGACGAAATCCACCTCGTGGTTGCCCGCCGACCAGTAGTGCACGTCCACCTGCGTGCCCTTGGCCGCGTTGACCAGCCACATCCCGACGGCCGACTCGACCAGCCGACCCCACACGTCGCCGTTGGCTCGGGCCTCTTCGAACGACAAGTCCGATTGGGCCGTAATCAGCGCGTTGTTGTGAACCTGGAACTTCGGGCTGGAGCCTCGTCGGCGGACCTTCTGGCCGGCGTACTTGTTCAGCCCCTCCAGCAGGGCAGCCCCCTGAAGCAGTTCAAGGTAGTGGGCCAGGGTCGTGGTATTGCCAGCGTCCTGGAGCTGGCCGAGCATCTTGTTGTACGAGAGGACCTGCCCGGAATACTGACAGCCCAGCTCGAACAGCCTGCGAAGCAGGGCCGGCTTGTCCACACGCCGCATCAGCAGGATGTCACGCGAGATCGTCGTCTCTACCAGCGAGTCGAGGATGTAGCGCCGCCATCGCTGCGGCTGGCCGATCAGCGGGGCCGAGCCGGGATACCCGCCGTAGTAAACGTACTGATCGAGCGAGAAGCCGAAGGCCTCCCGCATCTCCGCCAACGACCAGTGGGGCACCGGGATGATCTCGAAGCGGCCGGCAAGGCTCTCGGACAGCCCGCTCTGCACCAGCAGCGGGGCCGAACCCAGCACGACCACCTGCAGGGCCAGCCCGGCGGCCGTGTCAGCATCCCAAAGCCGCTTGACTGTCTCCGACCAGCCGGGGATCTTCTGGATCTCATCGAGAACCAGGACGGCGGGCCTTGTCTTCTTGCTCGCCAGCTGCCGCCCGGCCTCCCATTGCTGCTCGATCCACTCGCGATCCTTCAGCGTCGGCTCGTCGGCCGTGGCGTAATGTCCCTGGCCGGGAATACCTTCAAGCACCTGCCGGACGAGCGTCGTCTTGCCGGTCTGCCTGGCGCCGGCGAGCACCTGTAGGAACCGCCTCGGTTCCCGGAGACGGTTCAGTAAGTCCTTGTAAATCGGTCGCTTGAACATGGCCCATCTCCACTATCGCCAGCCTGACCCTATCTCTTGAGTAAATTTACTCAACGTCGTGAGCACTGTCAAGAGGTTTCTGTGAGCTTGTCCCCAAAAACTGGGCGCGCGTATAGGGTGGAATCGTCTCCGGGTAGGATGGGCCGGCGAGGCCCGGGAAGGAGACGATTCGGTGGCACGGAAGCGACGGCGGTTTACGGCAGAGTTCAAGGCGCGTGTGGTTCGCGCGGCGTTGCGCGAGGACAAAACGGTCGCGGAGTTGGCCGGGCAGTTCGACGTCCCCCCGAACCAGATCACGGAATGGAAGCGTCAGGCCCTGGAGGCGGCCCTCTCGACGGGCCGACGGCCGGCGATCTTCAACACCGACCAGGGCAGCCAGTTCACCAGCGAGGCGTTTACGGGGGTTCTCAGTGCCGCGGGGATCGCGATCAGCATGGACGGGGTGGGCCGGGCGTTCGACAACATCATGGTCGAGCGGCTGTGGCGGACGGTGAAGTACGAGGACGTGTATCTTCGGGACTACGAGACGCCGGCGGAGGCGCGGCTGGGGCTGGAGCGCTACTTCGCCTACTACGATCACCTGCGTCGCCACAGCAGCCTGGGGCGGCGGACACCGGCGAGTGTGTACGGGGTGGCGCCCTCGGCATGGGAGCAGAAGCTGCTTGCCAAGCCGGCGTGGATCGAGAGGATAGAGACAGGCGGCGGGCGTTCCGCCGCCGTGAGCGCTGCTGTTGCTCCGGTCGCCCTTCGGGCTCCCTCCGCAACAGCAGCGGGAACGTTACCCCTGCGGACGGTTCCACCTTATTCCGGGCCGGAATCTGTCCAGCGCATGGGTACAGGCAGTCGGAAGCTGCCATGCAGCTCCGCCAACGGGTACCTATGCCGGTCCATGCCCGCTCGGCCGGGGAGCGGAAGACGATGGAGGCTCCGCGCGACTCGGCGAGGTCGAATAGAAGGCGAAGGCGCCGCCGCAGTGCGGACAGCGCAGTCTTACCAGCCCGGGTGTCTCTGGCAACGTAACCTTCGCTCCACAGCTTGGGCACCTTGCGTGCGCCATGGGCATGCCCCTCTGTGACCCATGCAGTTGCTCGCCCCATGCTCCCACCCCTTCTACTATCGGCAGGCGCATCCCGCCCCGTTCAGGTATGTGCCAGCTTCCCGCCCCGCAGGGCGACATGCTCGCGCTTCGTGATGCCCCGTCGCCTCGCTTCCTTCGATCCCAATGGATCTGCGCAATGGTGGCAAGTAGCGGCATCGCAGGAGTGAGAATAGGGCCTTCGCCTTAAGTATTATACCCTATGATTCTGCGAGAGAAATTTGCCAAAAAGTGAATGTGTGTGTGTTGACAAATCGGTCTTGGCGTGTATGCTAGGTCTGACGCTCGTTTGCTCTGCAGATGAGCGGTTAGTGGGGTGCCGCAAGAGCCGCGGTGCCAAAGAGCAGAGGGTAGATGCACAAAGGCCCTGCCGACGCTGCTGCCTGTGGTCCGGATCGTGTATCGCTTGGACCGCATACGAGCAGCGACGGATCGCAGGGACACGCCGACAGAGCCGCCCTCCGCGTTGGGCCGTGTGACGGGTTCGCAACGAAGAGCCCGTTGTGCGGAGACAACGAGGACGGAGCCTTGGAAACAGCCTGCCCATCGCAGTTGAGAGGTGCGCGCAGAGGCCAAGCGCGACTGGTGACGCGAGAACTGCCGAACGTGGACCAGAAAACAAGAAACAAGACCGGCGGAGAGAAGCCGCAAGCTGGAATGACGAGAGGGCCAACCCGAACCGGATCACGCGTCCGGAGAAGGTCGGTCATGGGCTGTCGAGCGCGGGACTTGGGAATCGCGGCTGGGACGGAGATCAAAGCCCGTCAGTCGTCCACCGCTCCCCTTGGCCCGAGCGGAAACGCCCACCGTTGGTTGATGCCGCGGCGGAGATCACAGCCCGCCCGCGGCATCATGTTGGGGCCGTGCGCGGCCGCAACGCAAGAGGACCGGACCCGTGCAGGCGCAGCACAGGATACGGGGCGACGCGTTCCTTGCTCCTCTGGCCCGGCCGCTTCCCCCTCGGGCGGCCGGGCCAGAGGAACGCGAGTTCGACGGGGTCTGAACGCCGTTGACTCGCTGCGGATATAGGGACTACCGGGTCCATGTCGTTCATGGCCCGTATCGGCCGATCAGCGTGACTGATCGGCTCGGCGGCAGAGATCGAGGAGCCTGTTGTATAAGAGGAAAGGGAAGGCCGATGGACAGTATGACATTGAGCAGAGGGGGCCTGGTGGTAGGCGCAGTCTTGGCGGTCCTCTTGTCGAGCTGGACAACGAATCCGGTTCGGGCATCCGTCGTGACCTTCGACATGACCGTGGATGACGGCACGTCGCCGGTGACGATCAACCTGGGCGAGACCGTAACCGTCAAGCTCTATGCCACCGTCACGGACAACGAGTACAGTTCGGTCGATCTGGGACTGGCCGGATACGGCTTGGACATCCTGACGACCGACGGCTACTTGGATCCCGTAGAGGGTTGGGACGGGTTCGACTGGGATCAGGAGTGGGATGTCACGTGGGCAATTCCGGCCCTTTCGATTCGGGCCCGGGGAAACACCGACAACGTGGGTAACGACGACGACGTTCTCGGTCACGGGGCGGCCCTTGCCGAACTGACCTTGGAGAATCGCGACATCGCCGTGACGCGGACGCTTCTCGCGAGCGGCGAGTTCAAGGGCGTCGCGTTGGGCACGACGACCGTCTCCTTCGGGGCATCGCCTTCGGCGAATGTTGTCTGGTATGACGGGGGCTACGTTGCCGTGGCGGCCGACACGATCAACACCGAGGGCGGCGCACAGGTGACCGTTGTTCCCGAGCCCGGGACCGCTGTATTGCTGGCATTTGGGTTTGTGACCGCCCTTCGCCGTCGCCGGAGGAGCTTGGGGAGACCAGGGAGGCATCAGGGATGAACATCAAACGAGCAGGCAGCCTCAGGATTCTGGCACAGGCAGGACCTCTCGCATGCGCGTTGCTGGCCTGCTTGTCCGTGGCCGAGGCTGGTACATGGTACGTTCCCATGACCGACTCGGAGCCCGGGGGCTTCGACCATATCCAGATCCTGATGGCCCCGGGCTACGCCTTCGACTCCCCCGCGATGACGGTGTTCACGGGCCCCGATGAGAACGGGGACCCGTCGGAGGAGGCAGAGTCGTGGGCGCAGACGTTTCTCAATGACAATCGCGACTTCGCCACGGCCGATGGCCCATCCAGCGGGTACGAGTTCCTCGCCTTCAGCGTCTGGGTCGATGGCGACCCTCAAACCGACCGGCCCCGGTTCCACTACCAGACGTACCTGGGCGATTCGCTGGTGGGCAACTACGACGTGGTCTGTATCGGGCCGAACGAACTCGATTGGACCGTGGAGGCAGGGACCTGGGGACAGGACACGCCCGTTCCGCCGTTCCTGTGCGGCGACTTCGACCGCGACACGGACGTGGACATCTACGATGTCACGAATCACTGGCAGCCGAACTACACGGGGCCCGGGGGCACGGGGATGCAGGTGGAGCACGGTGACGGAGACGGCGACGGCGACGTGGACATCTATGACATCCTCAACTGCTGGCAGCCGAACTACACGGGGCCCCATGCCCCGGAGCCGGCCACGCTCGGACTGCTGCTGTTGGGCCTGGGCGGACTGCTGAAGCGAAGGAGGACCGTGAGGTGAAAGGCGGCCCCTATAGCGCAAGGCGCACGTGTCGGGCGAGCCGAACCGCGTGGGTGCTGTCGGCGGCCGCCGTGGCGGCGTTGGCGCTGCCGACGATCCGGACGGTGGACGCCGGCCCCCAGATCCAGCGATACATCAGCCTGACGGCAAAGCCTAATCCCTTGGCGCTGGGCACCGTATCCGAGCCCGGAACCCACGACGTAGCCAACGCCCTCGACGTGCACTTCACGGCCAACTGCTCGCACGGCGACATGCTCATCTCGACGGCCGGGCTGCAGTCGGGCAGCGGCGACCTGATTCCGCCGGAACGGATCTTCGTCCGGCTTCCGGGCACGGGCAACTACGTGGCGATGTCGAGCCCGGTTTCGGTGAGCCTGCCGGCCGGGCCGGTCATCCACGACTTCGAGCTTCGCTTCCGCGTCCAGGTTGAACCCACGGACCCGGCCGGGACCTATTCGGGGGCTTTCCAGACGCTTGTCGATGGGGGAACCGGCTGGCCCGATGTTCCCGGATCGGGCGTGCTGGCGTCGCTGGAGATCGAGATGTACTGCGGGTACACGATCCAGGGGGGGAAGGGGTACGTCCATCTGGGACGTCCCTTCGAGGCATCGCAGGAAGATCTCACCCTCAGGCCCACGGGGAGCCTCGTCTCCAGCGGCAGCATGTACATCGGCTTGAATCTCTCGGGGGTCGGAGCTCCCGGAGAGGATCCCATCGAGAAGGACGGCAACGGCGATCCGACGGGGCGGGTCCTCGGGGCGATGGAGGGAACGGTGGATGTGATGGGACGGAGCATCGCGGACGAGGAGTTCGACGTGGCGGTGCTCTTGAGTTGGGACGGGGGGAATACGCACCACGCCCCGGACTACTTCGGCACCAGTCCGGACGGGGCCGTGAGCGGAGCGCTCTGGTGGCTGGTCGGTTCGGGCGCACCCGGGCAGTACGACCTGTCCTGGGAGGTCCGCCTGCTTCCGGGCGTCGGACAGGCCGACGGGAACTACGATTTTCAGTCTGAGATTGTGGTAACGCCGCGTCTATAGCGGCAAGCGGGCCCCGCGCGGGGCCCGCGAAATGCAGAATAGGAAAAGCGGTCGAGCCAGCGAACGCCTTGGCGGGTCGCGCTGGCCCGACCTGGACGGTCCGGCGGGCAGACTGCGCCTGCACGCCAGCCGTTTGTCTGAAGTATAGGGCGCAGATGGCGGCCCGGACAATAGAGGCCCGCCCGCTTCGCAGCCCGGGGCGGGTCGGCCCAAGCCGGATAAGCGATCTCCGGGGCCGACGACACGAAGACGTGCGAGAGGAGGTGGTGGCATGACGATGGTACGCCTGCCGGGGACGCCAGCCCCCGGCCCGGCAGGCCAGGTGACTCCGGGGCTCGACGGCCGGGCGACGTGCGGGCCGCCCGCCGGCGAGGAAGTTGCGATGCCCGCGTGGGACGCACGATACGTGTGTGACCCTTGAGATGCACGCAGTTGAGGAAAGGAACACGACGATGAGAAACGCATTGAGCATTCTGGCACTGCTGGCCATTGCCGGATGGATTTGTGGCGCAGCGTCCGCCCAGAGCGAATCGCTCTATGAGCAGGAAGGCTCCGCGACGGACGGCTACCCGACCATCGATGCCACCGGGCAGGGCCCGGCGGACCCGGGAACGGCCAACACGACCAACTGGAAGTATCAGTACGGAAGTGGAAGCTACAGCGCGATCTACGGCAGCAGCGGCTGGGTCGAGAACACGGAAGTGGAAACCGGTGACAGCGTCATCGACATCGAGTGCGACATCGAGCTGTACTACAGCGAGACGTTCTCGAACAACAAGATCTACTTCCACATCGGCGATCCGTTTGGCGCCACGACCGACGACAAGACCGCCTACGTGGACGGCACCATCACCTACAACAACGGCATGTACATCGGCATCTCCTTCGACGGAACGAGCAAAACGGAAGCGGACATGCTGAAGGATGGCGACGATTTCACGGGAGAGGTCCAGGATGCCATGGTCGGGACCACCGACGCATGGGGCCGGGATATCTCGGATCAGGCTTTCAACGTCAAGTTCTCGCTGAGTTGGGACGCCGGTGCCACGTACCATGCCCCCGTCAGCTACGGCGACGGATCGCACAACACCATTCACGACACGCTTTGGTGGCTCGTGGATGAAGGCAACATCGGCAGTTACACACTGAAGTACAAGATCGAGCTTCTGATGGATGAGTACCAGCCGGACGGGACGTACCATCTCGATCCGGCCATTGTGGCGGCACCGGTTCTCTGACCTGCGAGTCCGGGAACCTTTTGGTGTTGCAGTAGCGGCTCAGGCGCAGGGGCGGGCCCCGAAGGGGTCCGCCTTTGCGCCGGCGCTATCGGGGCGAGGAGTTGGCCTTGAGTGTAGCCCTGCCCTTCGCCGATACAGCCGACTGAAGCCCTCGGGGACAGGCCGGGAATGCCGCATGTTTCTACCGACTTGCCTCCGCGGCTCAGTGGGAGTTCGCGTCATGCAGATGACCAGTCACCGAAATCTCTGCTGGGTGTCCGTTGTGGCGATGACCGCAGTGTGTTCGCTGACACCCCCTGCCCTCGCGCAGTTGGGGATTTCGCCCACGATTGTCGAGGCCCAGGTGCATCCGGGGGGCGTCCGGACCTTCCAGGTCAACGTATCCAACACGGGCGGCAAGCCGCTTGAGTGCACGGTGGGCGTCATGGCGATGACGGTGGAGGCCGGCGGGCTGCCTGTGGCTGTCGCCGAGGCCCCTCGGAGCTGCAAGGACTGGATCACCGTCAAGCCCGAGAAGTTCGTCCTTCGGCCGAAGGAGGGGAAGCGCCTCGTCTGCAACGTCCGAGCCCCGAAGGATGTGGGCGGCGGCTACTACGCGATCCTGTCGTGCAGCGGGGCGCCGCAGGAAACGGCCGATGAAGCGCGAGCCGAGGGGGGTCTCGGAGCGGGAATCAAGTTCACGCATCGCGCCCTGGTGCCCGTGCTTCTGACCGTCCCCGCGCCGCGCGTGCAGGCGATTCTCGACGCGGCGATGCCGATCCTGAAGCGAGGCGAAGGGCACAGGGGGTACGCCTTCGCCCTGCCGATCCGCAACCGGGGCAACATTCATTGCCGGATGGCCGGCACCATCGAGATCCGCAGTGACGCCGGACAGTTGATCGAGAAGTTCGAACTGACGGCGGGGCGGGGTTTCATCCTTCCGATGCACGAAAGGCTCTTCCGAAGCAGATTGCGGCTGAACCTTCCGGACGCCGCCTACGTGGCGAATGTCCGACTTGATACCACCGTGGGGCCGCCTGTGCGGAAGGCATTCCCGTTCTGCATCGAGAACGGGCAGCCGAAGCTCGTCGATCTGACGGAGGAAGCGAAGGCGGAGTTGATGAAGCGGTCCCCGGGGTTCACTGTGGCCCCGGCCCAGATGCTGGCTTCTCTGCCGGCCGGGGGCAACCGCATGCAGGCGGTCGAACTGGTCAACCTGACCGACCGGACCATTCCGATACGCGTCCGCCTGTTTGAATGGTATCGCGACCCGGAGGGGCTGGACCGGGTTTCGGCCGATAAGCCTCCGCACGGCAGGTCTGGACTGGCCTGGGTGACGCTGCGTACCGAGAAGCTGGAGCTTCGTCCGCTGAGCAGGCAGCGGGTGCCGGTCACCGTCTCGCTTCCGAAGGATGCGGACGGAGAGCGGTACGCGGCGGTGAGCTTCGACCGCACCGACGTGGAGCTCGATGACTCGGCCACCGAGCGCACCCGTCGCAGCGCTCGCCTGCGGATCTGGGCGGAGGGGACCGGCGAGCAGGGCGCGGAGATCGTCGAGCTCCGGGCCGCACGTCAACCCAACGGCGTCATCGAACTCGCGGCGGAATTCAAGAACACGGGCACGCTCAGCATCGCCCCGGAAGTTCAGTTCTCGATCTGGGACGACCAGGGAAACATCGTCGGCAAGGGGACGCCGTCATCGTCTGTGACGGCCGTGCAGGCCGGGGCGGAAGGCGTCGCCCTGGCCCAATGGCCTCGCGTGCTTGACCCGGGCAAGTACTCGGCCCTGCTGACGCTTCGGTTCTCGCAGCAACAGCCGCCCGTCACGGCACGGACCGGATTCACGGTGGCCCAACAGCCGCCGGCAAAGCCGGCGACGGGGCCCGCTGCAAGCAGGCCCAGCACGCAGCCCCCGGCAGAGAAAGCCGAGCCATGATGCCTTCGCAGCGCCCAGCATTCCCCGCAGTCCTCCTGTTGACCGCGGCCGGGTTCCTTCCCATCGCCGCGGCAGGCATCGCGTACGGGATGGATCCTCAGGCTTCTGCGCCGAGCGACAGCTCCAGTGCAGCAGAACCCGACCCCGCCGGGGCCGAGAAGCGAGTCACCAACGTCTTCTATGAGACGAGCCTGCGTCAGGTGCTATCGGACATCGCCACGCAGGTGGGCGTCATCATCGTGCCGGATGCGTCCGTCCGCGGCGTGGTCACCTGCGAGTTGAAGGACGTTCCGCTGGACAAGGCGCTGGAGATTGTCCTGGCCGGCACGGGGTTCGTGGTGAAGAAGACGCCCGACTACTACCTGGTCTGCTCGGCGGACCTCGAAAGCCCTTCTTTCCCTGCGATCAGCGAAACCCAGTTCATCAAGCTTGATTACGTCAAGGCCACCGAGGCCATTAAGCTGCTCTCGCCGAGTTTCAAGGACTACGTCCGGGCCGACGCCGATACGAACATGCTGTGTATCACGGCCCCGACCGAACTCGTCAGGCGGATCGCGGGCGACCTGGCCAAAGTGGACCGTCCCCCCCGACACTGTCGCCTCGACGCCCGCATCGTCGTAATGGAGCACGAAGACCTGCTGGAACTGGGTGTCCAGTGGGGCTGGCCGCAGGTCCGGGCCGGGGTCTTCACGAATTCGGACTTCCACGGCGGCGGGCTGTCGGGGCCGGACTGGCCCTGGGGCCTGCAGATCGGATACACCACGGGCAAGGAGTTCACCGATTCGCTCCTGCTGATGCTGAACCTGCTGACGCAGAACGAGAACGCCACCGTCCTCGCCAGCCCGCAGTTGATGGCCCAGGACGGCAAGGAAGCCGAGATCGCCGTCAACACCGAGGAGTACTTCGAGATTGTCAACGAGGGCTACTACACGCAATCGACTCTCCAGAAGGTTGAGTCAGGAACGGTGCTGAAGCTTACGCCGCGGATCGGCGAGGACGGCGACATCACGCTCGAAATCGCCACCGAAGTGAGTGACGTGGTGGGCCGCGGCGAGAAGAATCTGCCGGTTATCACGCGGAGGCAGACCAAGAGCACGGTTCGCGTGGAGGACGGCGGCACCGCGGCCGTGGCGGGGCTGATGTTGAGCCGGACCCGCCTCGCCGAAAGCGGAGTGCCCGGTCTGGCAGCGTTGGAAGGTATCGGCCCCCTGTTTCGGAAGGATACAGATGAGAAGTCCTCTCGCCAGGTAGCCGTCTTCGTGACAGCTCGGCTGGTGCCCGACGGTGGGGAAACCCGGGCGAAGGCGAAGAAGCGGCCGGTTATCGATCTCGTTGGCCCGGAATTCCGACAGCAGTTGCGGGAAAGTCTGAACCGACTGAAACGGGGGGAATTGTAGATGCGGACAAGCGTTGCGTCCCTTCGCTGCGTGTGCGTCTGGGCGGCCTGTGCGGCCGGGCTGCTTCTCTCGGGCTGCCAGGAAGCTGACACCAAGATCGTTCTCCTGAACAACCAGGATGTCATCGCCCTTGATGCGGATGACATCGTGCTGCTGATGACACGGGCCGGCTTGACCGAGGATCAGGTCCTCGAAGTCGGAACCGAACTTCGGAACGGCTTGGGGTCGGTTGGCGCAGCACAGATTCACGCGGGTAAGACTATTGAGGCAATCTTCGTGGTGGATGGACCTCTCGTTCGCGGCGTCAGCCGGACCCGCAGTGCCTTTGTCTATAACGTCGAGGAAGGTGAGTTCCGCCAGTAGGGCTCAGGGACCGTCCGCATGCGACGACCCAGGGGTCCCAGCATCGGCGCTTCGTTGATCGGGACTTGCAGATCCGCAGAGAGATCGCCCGCTGGACTGCGAGTGATGGCGGGCGGAATTGGAGGCGAGGCTTATCATCTTTGCGCAATGGATTTGCGTCGCCTAGCGGAAAGCGCAATCCGAATGGATTGATGGAAGCGTGAGCAACGCCCCCAGTGGGGCTCGATGTGGTCGGGGTGGCCCGTTCAGCTCGCGGCCACCCCGGCTTGTCTTGTGTGTTTCCTGCTTTGCCGTCTCACTGGCTTAGCGTCCCTAGGGGCTGTTTCTGTGTCTGTCCCGCGGCGATGCTCCACCCGACCCTCGTCTCCGGATACTCCCCGGACATCCGCGGACCGATTCGGCCAGAGCACATGCTTGGCGAGCGTCGAGCAGAGAAGATCGACCGGGCGCTGGGTCGCCCGCTTCCGGAACCCCGACGTCGGCGCCGGTAGCTGGCAAGACCGAGAAGGCGATCACCATGCTGGTTTCCTGCGGGTGCTGCCGGTCGCCAAGCGGCGGCAGGCGAACGCCACGCCGGGTCCCGACGTTGACTTCGCCCGGTGTGCCCGTGAGAATGCCCCAAGCGCGCGGCGCGGGGACCGGCGTGCGTTGGGGCGGGGCAGGAGAACCACGTGGACCAGGCCACGGGCCAACTGGACATTCGCGAACTCATCGAGAGCCGGAATTTCGCGCGCCTGAAGTCCCTCGTCAGCGAGATGGAGATCCATGTTCTGATCGACGCCCTCAACGCGTTGCCGGCGGACGACTTGGCCGTCGCGTTCCGGCTGCTGCCGCGCGATGAGGCGGCCGAGATCTTCGGCGGCCTCGAGCGGCGCGAGGACATCATCAGCGGCCTGTCGTCGGAGAAGGTGGCCGCCATTGTCCAGGACATGCCGCCTGACGACCGCACGGAGTTGCTGGAAGAGCTGCCCGGCGAGGTCGCGCAGAAGCTCCTCAGTTCGCTGCGCGGGCAGGAGCTGAAGATCGCCCGCGACCTGCTGGCGTATCCCGAGGACAGCATCGGGCGGCTGATGACGCCGGAATACGTCGCCGTCCGTCCGGACTGGACGGTGGACATGGTGTTGCGGCACATCCGCAAGGTCGCGCCCGCCAAGGAGACCATCTACGTCATCTATGTCGTGGACGATCGGTGGAAGCTGCTCGACGAACTGCCGCTGGAGCGAGTGATCCTGGCCGAGCCCGACCAGAAGGTCGAGGAACTGACCGACCAGGTGGTGGCCTCGCTGCTCGCGTCGGAGGATCAGGAGACGGCCGTCGACGACTTCAAGAAGTACGATGCCGTCGCGCTGCCGGTGGTCAACGACGAGGGCGTGCTCGTGGGCATCGTCACGGTGGATGATGTGATGGACGTGGTGGAGGAGGAGGTGAACGAGGATTTCCAGCGGATCACGGGCATGGAGCCGCTGGAGTACAGCTACTTCGGCACGGGGTTCCTGGGCATGATCCGCAAGCGCTTGCCGTGGCTGATGATCCTGCTGTTCGCCCAGATGCTTACCACGCTGGCGCTGACGAGCTTCCACGCGGTGCCGCTGTTCGCGGTGCTGGTGGTTTTCATGCCCCTGATCAACTCGCCCGCAGGCAACGCCGGCGCGCAGACGGCCGGGCTGATGATCCGCGGGATCGCGCTCGAAGAGATGTCCGTCAGCGATTGGCGGCGGATTCTTTCGCGGGAACTATGCCGAGGGCTGGCACTGGGCGCGGTCCTGGCGGTGGTCGGCTACGGCGCCGCTTACGCCTTTGCGCCCTTGACGGGCGCGGACATCGCGGCCGAGAGCTTGCCGCGCATCGCGCTCGCCGTCGCCGTCGCCATCGCCGTCGCGGTCACGCTGGCGAACATCGTGGGCTCGATGCTGCCCTTCGCGTTCAAGCGATTCGGGCTCGACCCGGCCGTCACATCGGGGCCCTTCATCGCTTCGATGATGGACGTGGCCGGCATCCTGATCTACTTCTCATTGGCGACGGCGCTGCTGGCGTGGTCGCTGCCGGGCGGCTAGACGTGCCTATTTGACAAGTGGGGCGAGGCTTCGCGCCGCGGCTTCGGCCGTACCGGCCGCCTTCAGGACGCGCCAACTCGAGAGCGCCACCAGAGCAGGTTGATGCCGGTCCGGGTGCGCGATCACCTCTCGCATGGCCTCGAGGGCCTTCGGGTCGCCGAAGCGGCCCAGGGCGAGCATCGCATCGGCGTGCAGTTCTTCGTAGGGGCTTGTCAGCAGCGGGCGGAGGAGTTGAGCGGCCTCGCGATTGCCGGTCTTCAGCAACCCGGCGGCCACGGCGCGAACGCGCGTGCTGTAGTCCTCAGACAAGAGCCTGCGCAGGCCCTCCAGCGCTTCCGGCGTGCCCAGGTCGCCCAGCAGCGTGGCCGCGCGGGCGGCACGGTAATGCTCGGCCCCGATTCGCCGACCGCCCTTCGGCAGTGATTCGATAATCGCCAACAGGGGGTCCGCATACCAGGTGGCCTTGCCGGCGTCGGCCTCGACCGCCTGCGCCGCTCGGGCCAGGATGTACTCGATCACGACCGGGTGCTCGAGGGCGAGGGCACGCTTGGCCGCATCGGCGGCTGTCGGGCCGCCCGCCACGCGCGCCAGCTCAAACCGCGCCAACGCGGCCGTGGCGCCCTGCCCCTGGGCGAGGCGGCCGAGCGGCTCGGCCGGGCCCTCGGTGTCGGCCAGTACGCGAAGCAGACGGACCGACAGGCCCACGGCGCGGCTGCTCTCAATGGCCTCGACCATGAGGGCCGGCGTATCCGGCGAAACCGCCGCCAGTGCCCTGAACGCCCGCAGGCGGACGGGGGCCGGCTGGTCGGCGGCGGTCAGGGCGCGGGCCAGCGGCGCGGCCGCGCGGATCGCATCCTCGTCGATCTGTTCCAGAACGACCAGGCGGACCGCCTCGGATGCTTTGGGGCCCGTCAGGACGCTCCGGATCGCCTCGATGTCCTGCCGATGTCCGGCGGCCGTCAGAGCCAGGCGCGCCATCACGGCCGTGCCGATGTCCTGCGAGTTCGCCAGCTTCACGAGGGCTTCGACGGCCGCCTTGCCCCGACCTTGCCGAACGAGTTCGCGTGCGGCGATGCACTGCACCGCCTCGTCCGCATCCCGGAGCGCCCCGGTCAGCCCCTCGTTCGTCGTCGCCTTACGTTCGACGAGGGCCAGCATCGCCTCGACGCGGATGGGCGCCTCCGGATCGTTCCGTAATCGCTCCATCAGCGCTTCCGTGGCCGTCGGAGCATCGATGTTTCGCAGGCCGCGGACGGCGAACAGGCGCCGCTCGCGCCGCGAACTCCCCGCCGCCGCCCGGAGCAGCGGTAGAGTGTCCGCATCCTCCACCGACCGCAGCACGACCAGGACGTCGTTGGCGCGCGTCGGGTCGCGAAGGGCCGTCGCGAGGGCAAGATGTGCCGCGGTCGTATCGTTCGCCTGGGCCTGGGCACCCGACGGACCGGCCGCGACGGCGAGGGCAACAACGGCCGCCACTCTTGCGCGGCCGGGCGACGTTCGTGCGCGCGTTTCCGGCAAGGTGGGCGACCTTTCGCTTGAAGCCGGGACGGGCTACTGCGCGGGTGGGGCCTGGGCCTCCTCGGGCTGCCCGCGGTAGTCCTCGGCCTTGGGTTCTTCGACCGTGTGCAGCAGCATGTCGATCACGCGGTCGGTGTTGACGCCTTCGGCGTCGGCGTTGAAGTTGGTGAACATGCGGTGGCGCAGGACCGGCTTGGCGACGGCCCGCACGTCCTCACACGAGACGTTGAACCGCCCGTGCAGCAGGGCGCGGCTCTTGGCCCCGAGGATGAGGTACTGCGCCCCGCGCGGACCGGCGCCCCAGGTCAGGTAGTCCTTGGCGAATTGCGGCGCCGTGCCGTCCGACGGACGCGACGCGCGCGTGAGGTTCACCGCGTAGTCGATCACATGCTGCGAGGCGGGGATCTTCCGCACGATTCGCTGAAGCGCCAGGATGTCCTCGCCCGAGAGCACCGACTGCGGCTCGCCGCCGACCTCCATCGTCGTTGTCTTGGCGATCAGCCGCTCCTCGTCCCGCGACGGGTAATCGACCAGCACCATGAACATGAACCGGTCGAGCTGCGCCTCGGGCAGCGGGTACGTGCCCTCCTGCTCGATCGGGTTTTGCGTCGCCAGGACGAAGAACGGCAGGTCCAGCGGGTAGTTGCTCCCGCCGGCCGTCACGTGATACTCCTGCATCGCCTGGAGCAGCGACGCCTGCGTCTTCGGCGGCGTGCGGTTGATCTCGTCGGCGAGGATGATGTTGGCGAAGACCGGGCCCTTCACGAAGCGGAACGCCCGCCCGCCGGTGGTGCGGTCCTCCTCGATGATGTCCGTGCCGGTGACGTCCGAGGGCATCAGGTCGGGCGTGAACTGGATGCGGTTGAACGACAGCTTGAGCACCTGGGCCAGCGTCGAGATCATCAGCGTCTTCGCCAGCCCCGGCACGCCCACCAGCAGGCAGTGGCCGCGCGACAGCAGCGCCTGCATGAGCAACTCGATGACCGCGTCCTGCCCGATGATGACCTTGTGCAGCTCGGCCAGCATCTGGGCCTTGGCCTGCCGCAGGTTCTCGATGATGCGAATCTCGGCCGGCTGCTTGGAGGCATCCGCCATGGGGGTCTCCTTCGCTGCGTTCCTACGGTAACGAAGCGCCCAACGAAAGGGAATCGCGAATCTTGCCGCGGTCAGACGGGTTCCCGGTACCGCACGGGGTCGGCGGCGCCCGCCTCCGCGAAGCCCTTCAGGCGCAGGCGGCAGGCGTCGCAGCGACCGCACGCGGTCCCGTCGGACGAGGGGGCGTAGCAACTGTGCGTCAGACCGTAGTCGACGCCCAGCGCCAGCCCCGTGCGGATGATCTGCCCCTTCGTCATGTCGATCAGCGGCGCGTGGATGGTGAACCGCCCGCGCCCCTCGACGGCGGCGGCCGTCGCGAGGTTCGCCAGCCGCTCGAATGCCTCGATGAAGGCCGGCCGGCAGTCCGGGTAGCCGGAGTAGTCCACCGCGTTGACGCCGAGGAAGAGGTCGAACGCGCCGAGGACTTCCGCGTAGCCCAGCGCGATCGACAGGAAGATCGTGTTGCGCGCGGGAACGTACGTTGGGGGAATTGTCGATGGGCGATTCTCGGTTGTCGATTGGTCCTTCGGGACGGGCTGATCGTCGGTGAGGGCGCTGTGGCCGAAGCCGCCGGCGGCCGACAGGTCGATGCGCACGACACGGTGCTCGACGGCGCCGAGCGCCTCGGTCACGCGCTTGGCGGCCGCCAGTTCGAACCGGTGCCGCTGGCCGTAATCGAACGACAGCGCGTGGCAGGCGAACCCGCGATCCCGCGCGATCGCGAGCGTCGTCGCCGAGTCCAGCCCGCCCGACAGCAGCACCACGGCCCGTCCTCTGGTTCCGCTCCGCATGATGACACGTTACAGGGCTTTTGGGGCCCATGCAACGCGGGTACAATGCAGGCCATGCCCGAGCTTGAAGCTTTCGACAACCCGCACCCGCAGCGCGATTACGTGATTCGACACGTGGCGCCGGAGTTCACCAGCGTCTGTCCGAAGACCGGCCAGCCGGACTTCGCCACCATCGAGATCGAGTACGTCGCCGACCGGCTGTGCGTTGAACTCAAGAGCCTCAAGCTCTATCTCCAGGGCTACCGCAACGAGGGCGTCTATTACGAAGACGTGGTCAACCGCATCCTCGACGACCTGGTCACCGCCGTGAGGCCCCGCCGCATGACCGTCACCGGGCGGTTCACGCCGCGCGGCGGCATGCACTCCGTCGTCACGGCCGCCTACACGCAACCGGACCGCGCATGACCGTCCGCAGAAACCAGATTGCCGGGCTGGCGGGGCTCGCCGCGCTGGCGGCGCTCACGGGCGTGGCCGCGTGGCGGGCGGGCGAGGCGAAGTGGGGCGTGTGGCGAAGCGAGCCCGCCGCCGTCATGGGGACCAACACGAAGCTCACCGTCGTCGCGCGCGCCGGCTCCGACGTGGCGCCTCAGGCCCTGGCGGCCGCCGAGGCGGCGCTGCGGCGGGCCGAGGTGCTGATGAGCTGGCGGTTGGACGGTTCGGAGGTCTCGGCCGTTAACGCGGCGTCGCCGGGTGAGTTCGTCGAGCTGTCGCCGGAGACGCTGGAGGTGCTCAAGCTGTCGAAGCGGATCTGGCGCGAAAGCGGCGGGGCGTTCGACGTGACGTGCTTCCCGATCATCGCGCTGTGGGCGAAGGCGGGGCGGGTGGAGCCGCCCGAGGCCCGGCGCGTTCCGGGGCCCGAGGCGCTCGCCGCGGCCCGCGAGGCGTCGTCGTGGAAGCACTTTGCCTTCCAGCAGGCCGGCGTGACCAAGTCGGTCGCGACGGCCCGCATCGACCTGGGCGGCATCGCAAAGGGATACGCCATTGATCGGGCCCTGGAGGCGATTCGCGCGGCCGGGGCGGCCGGAGGGCTGGTCGATGTCGGCGGCGATATCCGCTGCTTCGGGCGACCGGCGCAGGGCGGGCGATGGACCATCGACATCCGGGACCCGTTCGGCTCCGACAAGCCGCTGACCACGTTGTCGCTGTCGGCGGCGGCCGTCTGCACCAGTGGACATTACGCGCGGCATTCCGAGATCGAAGGCCGCAGGTACAGCCACATCGTGGATCCCCGTCCGGACGGGCGGCAGCCGCCGTATTCGCCCCTGCGGGCGGAAACGGCTCCCGCGTCGGTGACGGTGATCGCGCCGACGGCCGCCACGGCGGACGCCTGGGCCACGGCGCTCGCCGTCCTCGGCCCCGGGGGGCTCCATCGGGCGCCGACCGACCGCGGCGTCGAGGCGCTGCTGGTCGTTGGCTCGCCCGAGTCGCCACGGATGCACATGACGCCGGGATTCGCGGCCTATGCGGCCGTCCCGAAGTCGTTGGAACCGGCCCCGCTGGCCTCGCCGCAGCGGCGCGAAGGCCAATAGGGGAGCGCATGGCCCGCAAGATCCCCAAGACGAGGCTTCGCCGGCTCATCCGTGCGGCATGGGCGACGGCCGCGTTCTTCTCGATCGGCTATTTCCCCACGATGCTCCTGGCGTGGGCGAAGCTCGTCGGCCCGCCGGTGGTGTCGATGGCGGTCGCCACGGTGCTGACCGTTCCGTTCGGCATCAGTGCGGGCAACCTGAGGCGCGGCCTGCTGCGCGGGGCGTGGCTGGGGCTGGCGGCCGGCGTGGGCGTGTGGGCGGGGCTGAACTACGGTCCGCAGCAGAGGGGCACATCGGGCACGCTGGTGTTCCTGTTCGCGACGGCCGCCATGTGCGCGGCCGTGGGGGCGTGGTTCGGCTGGCGGGCGCACTGCCACACTGAAGCTGTGGACCGGGCATGGGACGAAGTCGAGGAGTGACCCCGGTACTTCGGGCGCCACGGCTCGCCTGCAGGCCGTGGTCGTCGCGGTCCACGTCGCACGGGCTGCAAGCAGCCCGTGGCAGCCGCCTCACGGGTCCAGCCGGTGCATGTTCACCCCCACCAACTCACGTGATCCACGGTGGTCTCGAAGGCGGGTTCGGCGACGGGCGGGGCTTCCTCGTCGGCGACGGCCGCGAGGTCTTCTGCCGATGGCTGGCCGAAGTACACGATCCGCTTCATGGGGCACTTCGCCATCGCCGCCTCGTACTCGTCCATCTTCTCCGGATCGTACTTGTCGTAATTGACGCGCGCCAGCTTGTCTTCCATGGTGAAGATCTCGCTGATCCTGGCGCACATTCCGCAGCCGGTGCAGCCCACCTTGCAGACGGCCTTGACGTCCTTGCCGAAGTCGAGGTTGGAGCACGCGATGGCGGGCATCCTGTCGGCCTTGAAGGGGACCATGGAGATGATGTGCCGGGGGCAGGCCCGCTCGCAGGCCCCGCAGCCGGTGCACTTGTCGTAATCGACGGTGGCGAGCCCGTCGATGACGTGAATGGCGTCGAAGGGGCAGGCCTGCTCGCAGTCGCCGAGCCCCAGGCAGCCGTACGCGCATCCCTGCACGCCGGAGACCAGGTTCGCCGCCCGGCACGTCTGCTCGCCGTGATAAACGTTGTGCTTGAGCCGGTCGCTGTACTTCGCCCCGCAATGGACCACCGCGCGGTAGGGGTAGTGTTCTTCGAGGCTCAGCCCCAACAGCTTCGCCAGCGCCTTGGCGCACCCCTCACCGCCCACCGGACACTTCGTCGGCGGGGCGTCCCCGGCGACCACCGCCTCCGCGTACTCCGCGCATCCCAGGAACCCGCACCCGCCGCAGTTCGCGCCCGGCAGGATGTCGAGGGCCTTCTCCACCAGCGGGTTCGTCTCGACGTGGAACGCCTTGTTGGCCCAGCCGAGCACGATGGCCATCAGAACCGCCAGCGCCAGCATCGCGCCGGCCGCGAATGCGACAATCAGCGTGGTCATCTTGGTCCGCCCTCGGCATTGCCCGGCCGCGGTGCGTTGTCACCTACGTCCGCCTTGGGCGGGAACTCGGGCACGTGGCCGGCCTTGTGGACCGGCGGCTCGTCGGCGGTCAGGGCCCGCTCCAGCCCGCGGTCCATGCCGGCGAACCCCATGAACGCCAGCGCCAGAATGCCCGCGACGATGAGCGTGATGCCCGCGCCCTTGAGCGGTCCCGGCACGTCGCAGAAATCGAGTTCCTCGCGAATACCGGCCATGATCACGATGGCGACGGTGAAGCCCAGCCCGGCGAAGATCGCCAGCGTCAGCGCCTGCCCGATGCCCCAGGGCTCCTCGGCGCCGACGACCTTCTGCATGATGTAGAGGCAGGCGAACAGGATCGCGCAGTTCGTCGTGATCAACGGCAGATACACGCCGAAGCTCTTGTAGAGCGTCGGGAAGAACTTCCGCAGGTACATCTCTACGAACTGCACGCTCGAGGCGATCACGAAAATGTACACGATGTAGCTGAGGATGCTCAGGTCCACGCTCGCCGGGTCCTCGACCGTGACGAACAGCCGCGCGACCGCGACGCTCACCCCCGCCCCCGGCTGGAGGATGAAGTACGTGAACACCCAACTGAGCAGCGACGCGATGGTGATGACGAACGTCACCGCGCAGCCCATGCCGAACGCGGTGTCCAGCCGTCGCGACACGCCCAGGAACGGGCAGATGCCGACGAAGTAGTGCAGCACGAAGTTGTTGATCAGTGCCGAACTGACCGCGATCAGGATGAGTCCGACGGCGTATTCCATCAGTCGGCCTCCCCCGCTTCGCGGACCGCGGCCCGGGTCTTGCGGCGTTTCTCCCACGAATTCCCGATCCACACGGCCGCCCCCAGCAGCAGCCCGAGCGTGATGAACGCGCCCGGCGGCTGGGCCATGATGCTCCAGCGGTACTGCTCCGCGGCCGTTCCCTTCGCCCAGAATAACTGCACGCCGAACCAACTGCCCGCGCCCAGCAACTCACGGACGGTGGCGATGCTCGCCAGGGCCAGGGCGAAGCCGAGCGACTGGCCGACCGCGTCAGCGGCCGCGTGCGGCACCGACTGCCGCGACGCGCACACCTCACACCGGCAGATGATGATGCAGTTGACGATGATCAGCGGGATGTACGCCCCGAGTTCCTTGCTCATCCGGTACAGGTAGGCGGCCAGGAAGCGGTCGGCGATGGTGACGAACGTGGCGATGGTCAGCGTGAAGACGAGGATCCGCAGGTGGGGCTTCAGCAGCCCGCGGATCAGGCTGGTGATGACGTTGGCGCAGAACAGGACGAACAGGACGGCGCCGCTCATGGTCATCGCCGCCTTCATGTTGCCCGTCACCGCCAGCGTGGGACACATGCCCAGGAGCTGGCGGTACACCGGGTTCTCGGGGATCACGCCCCGGAGGAACCGTTCCGTCGGTGTCGGTCCGTCATTCGCCATTCGCGCGTCTTACTCCTGCCTGTCCCGCAGTTGCGGCAGCACCTTCCGCAGATCCCGCACTGCGCGGTTGACGATATCGCAGACGCTCTGCGAGGAGATCGTGGCGCCGCCGATCGCCTGGATTTCGCCGTCGGTCGTCGGGTCCTTGACGGCCGACAGAGAGATACCGGCGGGGCGGTCGGCGAACTGCGACCGCCACTTCGCCGTGCCGATCGCGTTGCCGACGCCCGGCGTCTCGTTCTGCGCGAGGACATAGAGGCCCAGAATCCGCTCCGCGCCGGGGTCCAGGCCCACCAGCAGTTCGATGTCGCCGGCATAGCCCGGCCCGCGGGTCTGGAGCACCCAGCCGGCCGGCGCGCGCGTCGCCTTTCCGGCGACGGCATACAGACCGTAGCGGTTCGCGCCGCCGCCCGCACGCGGGACCTCCAGCATCCGCTCTTCGATGCTGAGCTTGTCGAGTTCCGTGTGGGCGTGTTGCTCGCCGTCGGGGGCGTCAAGCTGCGCCTCGCTCATGCGCCCCAGAAGCAGGGGAATGCGCAGTCGGGCCTCGTTTTCCTTGTTTCGCTCGATGATCGGTCCCCAGGCGACCTGAACGCCGGCGAGCGCCCCACCGAAGACCAGCGCGAGCGTCAGCACCAGCCACGCCTGGCCGAGATACGTCCCGCCGGCCTTGCGCTGCTCGGATTGTCCCTTCTCGTCCGTCATCCGCGTTGGTTCTTGGCTGTCTCTCTTCGTGCAATTCGTGTAATTCGTGGACTTACTTCCCGGCCGGAACGGTCCCCCCCAGCGGCGTGGGGATCGTCCACCGATTGATCAGCGGCGCGATCGCGTTGACCAGCAGCACGCTGAACATCACGCCTTCGGGGTAAGGGGTAAACAGGCGAATCAGCATCACCAGCACCCCGAACGCCGCGCCGAAGATCAGCTTGCCCTTCGGCGTCAACGGGCTGGAGACCGGGTCGGTGATAATGAAGAACGCCCCCAGCAGGAAGGCCCCGCCCAACAGGTGGTGCAGAGCGGTCCACCCCGCGTCCGGGTGCAGCAGGTTGTCGAGTCCGGCAATCGCCAGAAGGCCCAGTACCGCCCCGGCCGGCAGTTCCCACGACGCCGCCCGGCGAAGGCACAGGTAGAGCCCGCCGATGACCAGCGCCAAGGCCGATGTCTCGCCGAGAGAGCCGTTCGCATTGCCGAGGATCAGCCGCCACAGATCGAACGAGCGGCCCGCTTTGTAGGCGGCCGTCATGGGCGTCGCCTCGGTGATGGCGTGGACGGTGGATTTGGGGTCCACGTAGCCGCCGGCCGCCAGGAACCCCGCGAACGCGATCATGACGAAGGCCCGCCCGACCATGGCCGGGTTGAACAGGTTCTGCCCGAGCCCGCCGAAGACGGCCTTGCCGATGCCGATGCCGGCGAAACAGGCGATGACGCTGACCCACCAGGGCGCGGTCGCCGGCAGGGAGAAGGCGAGGATGACGCCCGTGACGGCCGCGGAGAAGTCGCCCACCGGCGTCTTCCGCCCGCGGGCCCACGCGAAGAGGGTTTCGGCCGCGATGCACCCCAACACGCAGATGCCGACCTGTCTCACGGCGTGCCAGTGGAAGACATATAGGGCGACGGCGAACGCGGGCGAAAGCGCGATCAGCACGTCGGTCATCATCCGCCGCGTGCTCGTCGCCGCATTGAGCAGATGCGGCGCGGGCGCAACGTCGATGTGTTGGCGGGGGGGCTCCGCCTCGACCGGTTGTGCAGTGCTAACAGGTTGTGCGTTGGCTTCGCTCATCGGCCCTAACGGCTTGTCATGCCACTTGGCGTTTCTGGTCCCACGTTCCTAGCCTTTCGGCAGTTCCGCCTTCCCCGCGCGAATCATCTGCACCAGCGGGATGTTCGCCGGGCAGATGTACGCGCAGCAACCGCACTCGATGCACGCCGGAATCTGGTACCGCCGGGCCAAGTCCCAGTCCTTCGCCTTCGAAGCGTGAGCGATCTTCGTCGGCACCAGGTTGACGGGACACACGTCCACGCACCGCCCGCACCGGACGCACGCCGTTTCCGGCGGACGGGCGATGTCCCGCTCGGTCAGCGCCACCACGCCGCTCGTGCCCTTGGTTACCGGTGTGTCCGGGTCGCCCAGCGAAAAGCCCATCATCGGTCCGCCCGCGACCACCCGCGCCGCGTCGTCCGTCAGTCCGCCGCAGAACTCCAGCAGCGCCCGGTAGGGGGCCCCAATGGGCACCAGCAGGTTCTTCGGTTTCGCAATGGCCGCTCCCGTGACGCTCACCACGCGGTGGGTGAGGGGCTTGCCGCGCAGGACCGCCCGGGCCAGCGCGGCGGCCGTGCCGACGTTCATCACCACCACGCCAACGTCCAGCGGCAGCCCGCCGGTGGGCACCGTTCGCCCGAGGGCCGCGTAGATGGCCTGCTTCTCGCCGCCCTGCGGGTACTTCGTGGGCAGGACAACGGTCTCGATGGTCGTGCCCTCGGCCGCCTTGCGGACGGCATCGACGGCGGCCGGCTTGTTGTCCTCGATCACCACCAGGGTGCGCTGGGCTCCGTTTGCGCGGGCGGCCAGGGCGGCGCCGGCGAGGAGGGCCCGCGGGGCCTCGAGCATGAGCCGGTAGTCGGCCGTCAGGTACGGCTCACACTCGCACCCGTTGACCAGCAGCGTGTCGATGGGCTTGGCGTCGTTGCGGACGAGCTTGACATGCGTGGGAAAGGCGGCGCCGCCGAGCCCCACGATGCCCGCCTGGGCCGCCGCCTCGGCGATCTGCTGTGGATCGTGCTGCTCCAGTTCCGTGCCCGCGGGGATGGGCCACTCGCCGCCGAGCACGTCGTCGTAGAGCGCCTGGCCCGCCAACGGCTGCTCGTCGGCCGCCTGGAGGGGCACCGTCTTCACGTGCCGACCGTTGGGCAGCGTCGCCACCGACGGCATCGCCGTTTTGCCGCTGACCGAGGCGTGGACGGCCGCCGAGATGAATCCCGAGGACTTGCCCAGCACGTCGCCCAGGGCCACTTCCTGCCGCGGCTTGACGACCGGCTCGGCCGCGGCGCCCGTGTGCTGAAGTAGCGGCACGGCCACTTGCTTCGGCGTTGGCAGCACCTCGATGGCCGCGTTCTCCGCGAGATGCTTGGCTTCGGGTGGGTGGATGCCGCGGGGGAACGTGCCGCGGCCGGCGGACTTGGGCGGCGCCGCGGCGGTCACGAAGCGGCCCCGTCTTTCCGGCCGAGCAGCCGGGCGGCTGCGGCCGCGCCGCCGAGCCCCCCCAGCAGCCCGACGACAGCGCCGAGCGCCCGTCCGGCCTCACGGGGGCCCGCAACGGTCGCCCCGACCACCGCCAGGGCGAGCGGTATGAGGAAGACGCCGACGGCCGGCAGCGTCAGACGCCAGCCGGACGGCCCACCCGCCCCGGCCTCGCCGGCGCATCCAGGGCACGCGGCCGGGCAGGAACGCTTATCTTGTGCATTCGCGGTTTTCATAGACAAAGGAAACGCTACAGATAGCAAATCGCTCCCGCTCGGGCAACCCCCACGGCGTGCCAAATCGCCCGTCGTCTCACGACGTTGATTCGGCTGGCGGCCCAGGCTAAGCTCTGCCCGTGATGGCGAAGCCGGAGTTCAAACGCGTGGCGATCGTGGGCGTCGGGCTGTTGGGCGGCTCGGCCGGGCTGGCGATCCGCGCCTGCTGGCCGAAGGCGAAGGTCGTGGGCGTCGGGCGGCGGCAGGCCAGCCTCGACGCCGCGCTCGAGGCCGGCGCGATTCACGCGGCAACGCTGGACCCGGTCGAGGCGGCCAAAGGCGCCGACCTGGTCCTGCTCGCCACGCCGGTGGCGGCGTTCGAGAAGCACCTGCGGGCGATCGCCCCGGCGCTCGCTCGCGGGGCCGTCGTGACGGACGTGGGCTCGACGAAGGCGGCGGTCCTACGCATGGCCGCCCGCGCGCTGGGCAAGGGCGGGCCGTTCGTCGGCAGCCACCCCATGGCCGGCAGCGAGCGGAAGGGCGTGGCTCACGCCGACGCGGCGCTGTTTGCCGGCGCGACGTGCATCCTGACACCGACCGCTGACACGCCGCGGCGGGTCGCCGATCGGGTGGAGGGGTTCTGGCGGGCACTGGGCGCCCGTACGGTCCGCATGACGCCGGCCGCCCACGACCGGGCGATGGCGCGCGTGTCGCACCTGCCGCACGTGCTGGCCGCGCTGTTGATGCGCCTGCCGCGCGAGGCCGAGCTGGCCGTCGCGGCGACGGGATTCCGGGACGCGACGCGCCTTGCGGGCGGCGACCCGGAGATGTGGCGCGACATCCTGCTCACGAACCGGCGGGCGATCCTCGCCGCCCTCGACGCGTTCGACGAAGGCCTCGTAGCGCTGCGCGACCTGATCGATGCGGGGGATGCCCCCGGCATCGAGAGGTTCCTTTCGACCGCCCAGAGGCGCCGCAGCAGGACGGTCGGGGCCAACGGCGTGGCCGCCGAGTAGCGAGGTCCGCCCCGTCAGTCGAACGCCGGGGAGCCGAGAACCCGATCTCCCCGGCCGACCTTGAAGCCATAGAAGAGCCCAAGCCCGCCGAACAGCAGCGTGATCGCGAAGCCCATCGGGTCCGCGGTCAGGTTTGCCCAGTACCCCGGGTTGTAGGCGTCGACGGCCGCCTCGTACGCCCGCGCGGTTCGACGCTCCTTCTCCGCCTCGGACAGGCCCGCCCACGACGGGTCCTCCGTCGCCATCTGCTCGCGGTAGTCCTGGCGGAAGCCTGCCATCTCCATCTCGCGGATGGGGTTGTTGTAGTAGGCGGCATAACTGCCGACGAAGATGCCGACGACCCCCGCGACGGCCGCGATGCAACCGGTGACCTCGTCGCGGTACTTCGTCAGCCACGACGTGCCCCAGCCGGCGAGCGCCCCGACGGCGACGGCGATGTACCCGAACTCCATGCAGGTCAGGTAGGCGATACCCCACCAGATGAGTGCTCCCAGGCCGGCGCCGATCCCCGCGCCGACGGCGCCCATCGCGTAGTTCGGCTGTGCCAGGTCGGCGGGGGGCGACGCGGCGACGGGCGCAGGCCGCATCGCGGCCTGTGGTGTTGGGGCCGGGAGGGACGCTGATGGCGCCGCGGCGGCGGCCTCCTCCCGCCGCTTGAGCGTAAACGTCCGTTGCGGGTTCGATCCGCCGAAAACGCTTGGCCCGAAGTCGGGCAATCCGCCCGCCCTGCGGTCCTGGTTCACCGTCGCGCCGTTCGCCTCCATCCTTCCACGCCTCCCGTTCAGCCACTCGCCCGAGCGCAGAGCCCCAGCGCCGCACCCCGCGCCCTGCACGCAATCACCGGGAAACTAGGATATGCCCGCTTTGCGGGCAACTCGGGCCCGCGGTCGGCACCTGGGTGATCAGACGGCCCTCAGGGCGTCCAGCACGCCGGCGCGACTCGCCCCCGCAATTCGGAGTTCCTTGCGGGGGTTTGTCTGCCCGCTGGCGAGCTTGACGTTGCGGCGGTCCACGCCGACGGCCTTGGCGATGATCTTGGCGACGGCCGCGTTGGCCTTGCCCTTCTCGGCCGCCGCCGATGTGGTTACCTTCAGCGCATCGCCCAGCACCCCCGCCACCTTGTCCCGCGAGGCCCCCGGGACGACCTTGACGGCGATCACGACGCCGCCGGCGTCTTCGCGAATCCGGATGTTCTCAATCCCCTTCACGGTCAAGTCGCCTTAACCGAAGCGCCAGTTGACAGTCGCCCGCTACCCAATCATCCCGTGCTGTCGCGCGTAGCCGAAGATGCCGCCGGCCTGGATGATCCCGGTCACGTCGCCTGGCGGCGTGAGGTCGTAGGTCTCGCCGGTCGCGAGGTTCGTCAGCCGGTGGTGGGCCAGGTCCAGCTCCGCCTCATTGCCGGTGTGGATCTCGCCGACGAGCCGCTGCGGGGTCTCCAGGGGCAGCACGTAGCCGCCGTTGATGCTGTTGCGGTAGAAGATGCGGGCGTAGCTTTCCGCGACGACGGCCCGGCAGCCCGCCTCCGCCAGCGCCAGCGGGGCGTGCTCGCGCGAACTGCCGCAGCCGAAGTTCCGCCCCGCCACGATCACCGAGAACTCGCTCGTCCAGCCGCCGCCCTCGACGAACGGCACGTGTCCCTCGGGCAGGCCGCTCTGAGCCGCCGGGACGCCGCTCATCGCGTACCGCCCGAACTGCTTGCGCTCGTCGGGGTCGGCCGGGTTGTAGCTCAGGTATTCGGCCGGGATGATCTGGTCGGTATCGACGTTGTCGCCGACGACGAACACCTTGCCGCGGATCTTCTCTTCCATCTGTTGTTTCCTTCAGTGCTCGCGGGACACAGGGTACACGGATTGCGGCGGATTGCACCGATTTTCATGGAGCGAGAAGCTCTCCGTGAAATCGGCTTCTTTTCCGTGTAATCTGTGTTCGCCAAGCGGGGGCAGGCGGACAGCCGATGAGTAGCCATTTCGCGGACAGATTGCTGGCGGCCGCCGAGCGGAAAGGCGCGCCCGTCTGCGTCGGGCTCGACCCCAAGATCGATCGCCTGCCGGATGGGCTTCGCGGCGAGCCGCCGATCGAGGCCGTGGGCGCGTTCTGCCGCGGCGTGCTGGAGGCGGTGGCGGCAATCGTCCCGGCCGTCAAGCCGCAGATTGCCTACTTCGAGGCGCTCGGGCCGCCGGGAACGGCGCTCTACTTCGACCTGGTTCGCGAGGCGAAAGAGAGGGGCCTGCTGGTCATCGGCGACGTGAAGCGCGGCGATATCGGCTCGACGGCGGAGGCGTACGCCGCCGCCCATCTCGCGGCCGAGGATGCGCCTGACGCCGTCACCGTCAATGGGTACTTCGGCGCCGACGGGATCGCCCCGCTCGTGGAGGTCTGCCGGGCGCAAGGCAAGGGGGTGTTCGTGCTCGTCCGCACGTCGAATCCGTCGTCGGCGGCGATCCAGGACTTCCAGGCCGCCGACGGCACGCGGTTCTACGAGCACATGGCCCGGCAGGTCGCGGACGTCGGCGACGCTGAGGGGCTTGCCGGCCAAGCCGGCTTCAGTTGCGTCGGCGCCGTCGTGGGCGCGACGTACCCCGACGAGGCCCGCCGCCTGCGGGAACTGATGCCGCGGCAGATCTTCCTGGTGCCGGGCTACGGCGCTCAGGGCGCGACGGCCGAGGACTGCACCGCCGCGTTCTGCGGCAACGGCACCGGCGCCATCGTGAATGCCAGCCGCAGCGTGATCTACGCGTTCTCGCGAGACGAGTACGCGGGTCGGCCGTGGCGCGACGCCGTGTCGACCGCTGCGAAGGCGTTCGCGGAGGACATCTCCGGCGCACTGGGATGACTCGCAAGCGGACCAATACACAGATGTTTGCCCTTTCGGGCCGGCCGCCGGGAACGCTCGATGTGGGCGGCGGGCGGTACCGACTCGTGCGGGTGTTCAAGCACGATTTCTACGCGGCGACGTGCCTGTACGAGCGTCTCGGCGGTCCCGCCGAGACGCTGCCGCGGATCGTCGTCAAGCTCTATCGAACGCAGCCCTTCTTCGGCCTGCCGATGGCGTGGATGGGCCAGTTCCTTCGCGACCATGAGGAGGGGATCTACGCGGCCCTGGCGGACGTGCCGGGCGTGCCGCAGTGGCTCGGCCGCGTAGGCCGGAACGGCTATGCCCTCGAGTACATCGACGGCCGTCCGCTCGACCACGTGAAGCGCCCGCCAGCGGGGTTCTTCGACGCCCTGCGGGCGATCTTCGACGCCATCCACGCCCGCGGCGTTTGTTACTGCGACGGCAACAAGCGGTCGAACATCCTGATTCGCGAGGATGGCGCGCCCTTCCTGATCGACTACCAGATCGCCTTCCGCCGGCGCGACGACCTGCCCCGGCCGTTCCGGGGCATCTGGCGGCGGGTGATCGAATACTTCCAGCGACGCGACCTATATCACCTTTACAAGCACAAACGCCGTATGGCCCGGGACGAACTGACCGACGAGGAACTGCGCCTTTCGCGCGGCCGGGGTCTGCTTCATACCATCCATCGTGGTCTGACCGACCCGTACCGCTACCTTCGCCGCCGCCTGCTCGGGCGCCAGTACCGCAAGGGGGCGCTCGTCAGCCCGACGGCCGACCTCGAGGACCACTACCAGCCGGAGAAGGCCACCTGGCGGAAGGCTTGATCATGAGAGCGATGCAGTTGAGCGAGATCGCGCCGATTGGTTCGTCTCCGCTGGAGCTTGTCGAGCGGCCGGCGCCGCAGCCCCGGCGGGGCGAGATACGCCTCAAGGTCAGTTGCTGCGCGATCTGCCGGACGGACCTGCATGTGATCGAGGGCGACCTGCCGAAGCAGAAGCTGCCGATCATCCCGGGGCACCAGATCGTGGGCGTGGTCGATGCCGAAGGCACGGGCTGCAAGCGCGGGTTGCGAGGCAAGCGTGTGGGCGTCGCGTGGTTGCGGCACACGTGCGGCCAGTGCCGGTTCTGCCGGGCCGACCAGGAGAACCTGTGCGAGCAGCAGCGATTCACCGGCTATCACGCCGATGGCGGCTACGCCGAGTACGCCGTCGCGCCGGAGGACTTCGTCTATGCACTGCCTGAGGCGTTCTGCGACGTCGCGGCGACGCCGCTGCTGTGCGCGGGCATCGTAGGGTATCGTTCGTTTCGCCGCGCCCGGCCGCGCGACGGCGGCACGCTCGCCATCTACGGCTTCGGTTCCAGCGCCCACATCATCATCCAGATTGCGCTGCATCGCGGCATGGACGTGTACGTCGTCACGCGCGGCGAGAAGCACCAGCAACTCGCCCGCAAGATGGGCGCGAAGTGGGTGGGCGACAAGGCGGAGGACATGCCGGTCAATGTCGAGAGCGCGGTGATTTACGCCCCGGCCGGCGAGCTGGTGCCGCCGGCGCTCAGGAAGCTCGACAAGGGCGGGACGCTGTCATTGGCGGGCATCTATCTGTCGCCGGTACCGCAGATGGAGTATGAGCCGTGTCTGTTCTACGAGCGCGACCTCCGCTCGACGACGGCGAACACGCGGCAGGACGGGCGCGACCTGCTCGCGGAGGCGGCCGAGATCCCCATCCGCCCGCACACGAGGACCTACCCGCTGGAGGATGCCAACAAGGCGCTCCAGGACCTGAACAACGACCAGATCAACGGCACGGGCGTGCTGGTGATGGAGGCCTGAGCTTTCGCCCGAAGAAGGCCGAAGGTCGCGTCGACGAACGCTCACGAAGGGCGACACAGAGGCCCAGAGAACGGCAAAGGCAATCGCTCTCTTCCTCTGATTCCCCGGGTCTCCGTGTCGGAATCGGCGGGCCTCCGAATCCCGCTTGAGGTCCGGCGCTCAAGTCACCCGATCGCGTATCGCGTCATGCGCAGCGGCTTGCCGAGCAGCTCGCGGACGTGGTAGGCGAGCATGCGGTTGACGGCGCGGGCTTGCGGTTCCGGCAGGGCGACCCGTGTGCCATTGTCCGTCGCGGATAGCGCCGCCAGGCCTGCGAGGGTCGTGCCGTCGAGGCGGTACTTCTCCGCCGCGCTGGCCTCGCACGCCGCGCACAACAGCCCGCCGCCCGCCGACGAGAAGTGCACGTTCCGCCGCCCCGGCGACGCACCGCACGAGGCGCACTGCTTCAGCTCACCCAGCACCCCCGCGTGTCGCAGCAGCCGCCACTGGTAGTACGCCAGCACTGCCTGGACCGGCGCATCCGCCTCGCCGAGCCGCCAAAGCGTCCGCCGGAGCAGGTCGAACGCCTCCGGGTGCGGGTCGGCTTCGGCGATCATCTCGCCGGCAAGCTCGAGCATGTACACGGCCGTGTTCAGACGGGCGGTGTCGCGGCGGAGGCGACCGTGAGAGCGGACCTCGGTGAACTCGATCAGCGTGCCGAGCCCCTCGCCCGAACCGGTGGAATAGACGAGGTCGCCGTCGGCGAGCAGGTCAATGGCGCCGCCGGTCTTGCTCTTGGGCCGCTTGGCTCCCTTAGCGATCAGCCGCACGACGCCGGCTCCGCGCGTCAGGAAGTGGACCACCTGCGAGGTCTCGCTGTAGTCGGTCGTGCGGAGGCAGATGGCGTCCTGGCGGTCGCGCATGCAGGCGAGAATACCTCCGGCAAATCCGAAAATCGAAGCACGAAACCCGAAACAAATCCCAAGCACCAAATCTCAATGAACCAAACGCACAACAACGACTCTCGACGACGTTCGGAACAACCGCTAGGCTCTGACCGCGACAGGGAGACAGCGATGGATAAGATTCGGGAGTTCTTCGCGAAGGATGCGCTGGCGAAGCACCTGGGCATCGAGCTGGCGGAGGTCTCGCCAGGCACGGCCGTCGCCACGATGACGGTGGGCGACGAGCACCTGAACGCCTTCGGCATGGCGCACGGGGCGGCCGTCTGGGCGCTCGCCGACGCCGCGTTCGAGACGGCCTGCAACTCGCACGGGACGATGGCCGTCGCGCTGAACGTAACGATCTCGTTCCTCAAGCCCGGCGGGCGGGAGAAGCTCACGGCCGCCGCGCGCGAGGTCTCCTGCTCGCGACGGATCGGCCTCTACGCCATCGACGTGACTAACCCCGCGGGCGAACTGATCGCGACGTTCCAGGGCACGGCGTACCGCAAGGGCGATCCCATCGGCTGACGGCCGCGCGAGAACTCCCACGGTCGCCGATCATTGAGAATTGCCCGTCGGCTTCGGTCCTCTCGATCCGCTGCGGGCGTATCCGGGCTCCACACCTGGGCCGGGCCGCCTATGGCGGGCTATCGGCCTGATGGGGCTCGAGCACCTCCACCCGGAGCCGCGTGATCCGCCGCTCCTCGGCGCCGAGCACCGTGAACCGGGCTCCGTACGCCTCGAGCTGCTCGCCCGGCGTGGGGATGAATCCCAACTCCGAGAAGACCATCCCCGCTACCGTGTCGTAGTCCTCGTCCTCGGGGATCTCCAGCCGCAGCGCGTCGTTGAGGTCGTCGATGTGCAGACGCCCGTCGGCCTCCGCCGTCCGCTCGTCCAGACGCTTCATCAGCGCCGGGCTGACGCGGTCATACTCATCGGAGATGTCCCCGACGATCTCCTCGATGACGTCCTCGATGGTGACGATGCCGGCCGTGCCGCCGTATTCGTCCAGCACCACCGCCAGGTGCACCTTCCGCGCCTTGAACTCCGCCAGCAGGTCGTCGAGCCGCTTGGTCTCCGGCACGAAGTAGCACTTGCGGGAGACCTCGCGCAGCGAGGACGGGCCCTCGCTGCCGATGTGCCGCAGCAGGTCCTTCGCGTAGAGAATGCCCACGATGTTGTCGATGTCGCTTTCATAGACCGGCACGCGGGTATGCCCGGCCTCGACAAGCTTGGCCGCCGCCTCGCCCCACGGCGTGTGAACGGGCAGGGCGAAGATATCCGTTCGCGGCGTCATGATCTCGCCGGCCGTCCGCTCGCCGAATTCGATGACCGACTCGATCATCTCGACGTCTTCGGCGTCGACGGCTCCCTCGGCTTGTCCCTCGGTGGCGGCGTGGAGGATTTCCAGGCGTGCCGCGTCGCCGTTGGCATGGGCATCGTCGTGGACGCCGGATAGGCGGCGGATCGGAAGGTCGAACCACTCCATCAGGCGACTGACCGGCCACAGGGCGTATCGCAGGGCCGTCAGGATGCCCAGCGTCGCCCGCAGGACCCGGTCGCCGGCATGCGTCGCCCAGGCTTGCGGGACGGCCACCCCGAACACCGCCACCACGGCGCAGGCGGTGACGAGCGCCGCCGACAGCCGGCCCGCCCCGTGGGTGGGGGCTTCAAACAGGTACACGGTTGCCACCGCGAGCCCCAGGTTCGCCGCCGCCCGGCAAAACGATGCCGTCAGGCGCAGTCCCGTCAGGTTACGCTCCAGGGCCCGGATTCGCTCCGGCTTTGGGGAGTCCGCCTCGGGGGAGCTGTCCTCCAGTTGCACCCGCCGGTAGGCGCGCAGCGAGTAGCTCACCAGCGCGAAAAAGCAGGAAAGGGCCGCCGTTCCCGCCACGACCCAAAACAGAACATTCACCGTTACCGTAACTCCGCCAATCGCGACCCCGCCCCCGAGCCGGGCATGTCGGGCCGCAGGGGGTCGCATGTCGCGGCTGGCACGTACGGGCGACACACCGCGGTGCGGCGCCCGCCGTGGTTCGCCCGGCGGGGGTCTGTCTCCATCTTACCCGTTGCGTGGAGCCCCGCAACTACTTCTCGGCGCACACGACGGAGGGCGGACTCTCCCGAGGCCCGCCCTCCGTTCGCGCCGTCAGACGAACAGGAGTTACTCGGCGTCCGGTCCGTCCGGTCGGCCCGGCCCGCGGCGCCCGCCCCTGGGTCGCCACGGGCGCATCGGCCGCGGACCCTCGCCTTCGCCGCGCTCGGGCGGGGTCATGAACTCTTCCAGCGACAGGCTGCCGTCGCCGTTGGTGTCCAGCTTCTGGAAGGTCTCCTTGCGGCGTTCCTGCATGTGTTCCTTCATGGCGGCCTTCGCGGCCTCGCGCTCTTCCTCGTTCAGCTTGCCGTCGCCGTCGGCGTCAAACTTCTCGCGGATCCCCTCTCGAGCTTCCGGGGACAGCCGGCGACGCCGCCCCGCCTGCGCCCGCTCCCGCATGGCGGCCTTGGCGGCCTCGCGCTCCTCCTCGCTGAGCTTGCCGTCGCCATCCTCATCGAATTTCTCGAGGAGTTTCCCCCGCATCGCGCGCCCCGGTCCGCGGTGCTCGCCATGCGCGCGCCGGCCGACGCCCTCGCCGGGCGGGGTCGCCTCTTCTGCCATTGCCGACAGGCAAAGCCCGCCGATCACCAATGCCACCGTTGCCATCAATGCTCTTGCTCTCATCGCTCGCTCCTTGGTAGTGTGACGCTCGCTGATTCGGGGCCGGTCACACGTCGGCCTCGGTCACTGTGCATCACCCCCTACGCCGGGGGTGATGCGCTTTTCATTCCGGGGTCTCCAGCTGCTCTTCCAGCCACTGCATCCGCGCGCGGGTCGCCCGCAGAGCCGCCTGGCGCTCGGCCGGATCGAGCGTGCCGTCGCCGTTGACATCGAACCGCTTCAGGACCGCCGCGCGGAACACCTCGGGCGAGTCATCGACGCCACGCGGGCGCTCGCCGCGTCGTCCGCCCTGCGTCGGCGGGTGGGGGCGTCGTCCGCCGGGGGGCGGCGGACCTTCGGGCGCGCCGCCGCGCGCGTCGCCGGAGAGCGGCGCGTGGTTCATCAGACGCTGGTGTGCCTTCCGGCGTTCTCGTTCGTTGAGATCCCCGTCGCCGTCCTCGTCGAAGCGCCGCAACACCGGCTCCCAGTGCCGGCGGAACGTCTTGCGCCCGCGCATGCGGCCGATGATCTTGTGGCGCTGCTCGGGGCTGAGCGTGTCCAGGAACCGGTGGAAATGGTCCATGCGAACCCGCTGCATCTTCGCGTGCAGTTCCGCCAGCTCCGTCTCCAGTTCGGCGATCCGCTCGTCGTCCGGGCTGTCGCCGTGGACCTCGTCGTACACCTCCTGGCGCGCCAGCGCGATCGCCTGCGACAGCTTCTCCACGGCCTCGCGCGACTCGTCCCGAAGCTTCGCGAAACGCTCCTGCTGCGTCTCGTCCAGGCCCAGTTCCTCAGCGACCTGCTCGACGGCCGCTTGACCGTCCGACTCGTCGGGCTCCGGTTCTGCCGTCAGGAGTCCGCCGGCGAAGGTGAAGTTGAACACGGCCGACAGGCCGAACAGTACCCACGGAAGCCTGCGGATCATCGCACACCTCCGTTCCCGTTACCCAGCGCCGCCAGCACGTAGGCGTCCAGCACCGCAGATTCGTCCGCGCCGTCGGCCAGGCCGAAGCTGGCCTCCTCGACCACGCGGGCCTCGGCCAGTTGCCGGCCGCGCTGCGTGGCGGACCCGGCGAAGAAGCCGGACAGCCCGATGGCGACGCTCGCCGCCGCCGCGGCCGCCCAGCCCGCCACGCGCCGCAGCCGCACGCGCTTCGCCGCGACGAGAGCCTTCGCGCTCGCCACGAGCTTCGGCGGGGTCATCGCCGGCCCGCCCGCGAGCAGCTCGCGCGTCTCGCGGAGCGCCCGGCGACATGCGGCGCAGGCGGCCAGGTGGGCCTCGAAGCGTTCCGCCTCGGCCGCGTCCACCCGCCCGTCGATATACGACGCGAGCCGCATGGCGTCGGGGCATTCGCCGGGGGCGTCCGCGCCCGCCGACGCCCGCCGCCACAGCTTCGCGTCGAGGTTGTTCGGTTTGCCGGCCATACTCGCCTTCCTCTTGTTGTACGAGCCCCGGGGGCGATGTATCCCCGCGGGCCCGGAAGGATCCGTCAGGTGGCCCCGAAGTGCTCCCGCAGCTTCGAAATCGCCTTATGTTGCGTACTGCGAACGGTTTGCGCCTCGACCCCCAGCACCGCCGCCACCTGCTCGACCGGCATTTCCTCGTCGAACACCATCCGCAGGACGAGTTGCTGGCGGGGCGAGAGCAGCCCATCGGGGATTCCCACGGCCTCGGTCGCGCGGGCCGGGCCGGCCGTCGGCGGCGGCGCGGCTGCCGTCTCGGCCGCGTGCTCCAGCCCCACGGTCTGCGGGCGCTTCCGCCGCACCTGGTCGATCGCCGTGCTGCGGGCCACGATCGTCAGCCACGTGGTCAGTGCCGCCCGCGACGGGTCGTAGCTCCCCAGCAGGCGGAAGTCGTCCTTCACCAGCCGGACGAACACCTCCTGCGCGGCGTCCTGCACGTCGGCGTCGTTCGCTTGTGGGGCGTGCATCCGCAGCGCCCGCTGCACGGCCGCGAAGATCACCCGCGCGTACCGCTCGACGAACGCGTCCCACGCGCGTTTGTCGCCACGCAGACAGGCGGACAGTTCGAATGACTCGCGCTCACTCGCCACAGCACGCCTCAACGCCGACGCATGGGGGGCTATTGCTCTGCGTACTCTTCGGCATTTTGCCGGACGGCTCAACGCAGAGAACGCCGAGGCCGCGGAGCGGGCAGCCTCTTCCCGTCGCGGATTCCAGCCGACCCGCGACTGACGCCGCCCCGGCCCTCGAGCGTTGCTGTATGAATCCGCAATCCGCAGTCCGTAATCGCAACGCCGCCATCATGGGCCTTCCCGTGCTATCCATTGCCCTTCGTTGCCCTCCGTTTCTCTTCGTTTCCGTCCAAATCCCGCCGTTTCCGTCCGCTGCCTTCTTTTGCCAAGCGGTATATCGACGTAACCGATTTTCCAAACTAGGCTTACAGCGTTTCGTGCCTCGCGGAACGGCTCAAGGGTAGCGGGGGGAAGCGGGAAAGCGGCGTTTTCCGGAAGGCCTGAGGCGTGAGCATCGCCCGCTGAGCGCCTGCCCTGTCCTCGACCCTGAGGCTCGGACCGAAGGGAGCGAAGCCGAACGGCTGAACGCTCGGCTGCTATTCGCCTGTCAAAGATCCCCGCGCCCCTCAGCGGATGCCGGGTGTTATCCATCTATAGAATACTAAGCCAGGATTGCAAGTACAAAATCCTCCGGCCGGAAAGAATTCTTGGAGGGGATGAACTCGATCCGGGGTGGCGTGGGTTGCGCGGCGAAGCCGAGCAATCACGTTTCGTCGCCCAATGCACGAGTCGTGGTTGCGGCGTCTCGGCCTGCGCCTCGCCCCCGCAAACCACGGCACCCCCGAATCCGCCGCGCCCTCCGCGTTGAAAACCGTTGCCGTTTCCCCGCTCGCGCGGGACAATCCCGGCCATGCGCGGGACGCGGGCCGTCAACTCGGGGCGTGCCAACCCTCCGGCCAAACCGGCCGAACCGGCCGGGGCACGGCCGCAGCAAGTCCCGCAACAGAAAATAGTAAGATGTCCTCAGATATTGTCCCCGGATATCAACAGAAAATAGTATGGTGTCCCCGGATATCCGGAAAGAATTCTTCGATGGGATGAACTCGATCCGGGGTGGCGTGGTTTGCGCGGCGAAGCCGAGCAACCACGTTGCATCCGGGGCACGAGTCGTGGTTGCGGCGTCTCGGCCTGCGCCTCGACCCCGCAAACCACGGCACCCCCGAATGCGCCGCGCGCTCCGCGTTGAAAGCTGTTGCCGTTTCCCCGCCCGCGCGGGACAATCCCGGGCATGCGCGGGACGCGGGCCGTCAACTCGGGGCGTGCGAACCCTCCGGCCAAACCGGCCGAACCGGCCGGGGCACGGCCGCAGCAAGTCCCGGAACGGAAAATAGTAAGGCGTCCCCGGATATCCTCGATGGACTGACGAGGAGTGCGCATATGAACGGATCGGTAAGGCTGGGCGTGACCTGCTGGCTCTCGTGCTGCGTTTGCTCTTGCGCTCATGGTCCCTCCGCGCCAGCACGATGCCGCCCTGCACCTGACAAGAAAGCGAGTCCGTGGGCCGAGGATCCTGTCGAATCCCTGGAGCAAGGGCCAAGCCAAACTCGCACCGAAGCGATGAAGATCTTGGCCCACGAGGGTATGGCAGCCCGATCAGCAGTTCCGAAGCTGCTAGCCATACTGAAAAACGAGTCTGAGCCCGACGCCGACCGCTGTCTCGCCGCGCTCGCCTTGGGCAGTATTGGTTCGGAAGACCTGGAGGTCCTTGCGGCCCTCGTGCAGTACGGGCTTCGGATTCCTGTGCTTGGAGGACCACCGAGTGCTTCAGTTGCGCTATCCAGAATCGGGCGCCCGGCGGTCCCTGTTCTCATACTGGGGCTGCACCATCTCGACCCTGAGATCCGGTATTGGGCCGCTTTCTCCCTCGGCAAGATCGGCCCCCCCGCGGAACACGCGGTCGCTGAGTTGGCGACGCGCTACCTCGATAGGGAAGAGACTCCGGCTGTCCGCGTGGCGATCTGGGCTGCGCTAGCAAGGATCGGTTCAGGTGCGGCTGGTGCCAGCGGATCGTGGATCAGAGAAGTCGCCGAATCACTTCGGTCCAAGGATGCCACCGTGCGAGCCGCTGCGGCCTTCGAGTTGGCCGAGTTCGGGGCGGCCGCCATGGACTGGGTTCCGGATCTGATTCGCGGGGCGGCCGATCCTGAGGCCGCAGTGCGGGGGTGGTCCATCAGAGCCTTGGGGAGAATGGGAGAGGCCGGCGCGCCAGCTGTTCCTGCCTTGACGCGAGCGATGAGTAACGCAGGCGAGACCTTCCTGAACCGTCTGGAAGTCCTGAGCGCGCTGTGTTCTTTGGGACCGGTGGCCCATGACGCCGTTCCCGCCTTGGTAGACATGCTATCTGAGCCAGACGCGATGCTCCGGGCCCGAGCTTGCGTCGCCCTCGGAAGGGTAGCCGCCAGAATTGACGAAGCCGCTCTGGCTGCGCTAGAGAATGCAGCGGAAGACAGCGACTCGGACGTCCGACGAGCAGCACAGTCAGCTATCGACAGACTGGAAGAGAACCCGTGAGACGGAGATGCTTCGCGCCGGGCCTCCGGAGGCGCGTTGTGAAAAAGGGGCCAGTGAAAAAGGGGTCAGGAACCTTTTTAAGCATGATGCTTGATGCCTCCGGGCGTCGGCCGTAGGATTCTGTCATGCCCAGAGCGCCGCGAGCGGCCGACGGCGGGATCGTGTATCACGTGCTCAACCGGGGCAACGCGCGTCTGCCCCTGTTCGAGTCGCCGGGTGAATACGCGCTGTTCCTCTCGATCCTCGCGCAGGCCCACGAACGCGTCGCGATGCGGACGGTCGGCTACTGCCTGATGCCGAACCACTGGCACCTGGTCCTCCGGCCGCGCGAGGACGGCGACCTGTCGGAGTTCATGCGATGGCTGACGGTGACGCACACGCAGCGTTGGCACGCGGCCCGCGGCACGGCCGGCAGCGGGCATCTCTATCAGGGGCGGTTCAAGAGCTTCCCCGTGCAGGCCGGGCGCCTGTCGCGGGCGCAGCGTGCGGCCGGCGTGGTCGAGGGCGGCGACCCGGTGCTGTCGGTGCTGCGGTACGTGGAGCGGAACCCGCTGCGTGCCGGGCTGGCGACGCGCGCGGAGGCGTGGCCGTGGAGCAGCCTGCATCAGCGGACGGCCGGGCTGTCGGGCCAGGACCGCCCGGCGCTGACGGAGCCGCCCAAGGGCCTGCCGGCCGACTGGATCGAGTTCGTGCAGCGGCCGCACACGCAGGAAGAGCTGGACGCGCTGCGGCGGTGCATTCTGCGCGGGGCGCCGTTCGGCCGGGAGGCGTGGGTGAAGCGCATGGCCCGCGCGTGGGGCCTGGAAAGCACCTTGCGCCCCCGCGGCCGACCCCGAAAACGAGACAACAAGGACAGAAAAGGTTCCTGACCCCTTTTCTTCTGCTTCTTTTGGAGAAATGGTATGCAGGCGACTAGTGAGATAGGGAAGCAGGGGCTGTTCTTCGCACAGATCACAAGGCATGTGTGGAGTCCACCGTTCGGCTGGCCGGTCTCTGCAATGACCATAACGAGACGAGCATTGGGGGCCCTTCTGGCGAGTCCCTGTTGGAGTGTTGCTCTTGGAATGACACTTCTTATGGTCGGCTGCGGCCCCCAAACAACTGAGAAGGAGCAAACTGTGCTAGGTCCCCGGGATGGTGCTGCAGAGAAGATATTTATGCGCGACGCCTCCTTGCTTGAGCCCACATCCCAGACGCGCGACTGGGCGTCTGGCCTCAGGGAGGTCGAGGCTTACTTGACAGAAGTCAATGAGATGCTCGGTGGAGAAGCGGAGAGCCTGCCGGATGCTGGCCGCGCGCATCCTGCCGCCTCGCTGGTCGAAGCGACCCTTCGGCGGGTGAAGCGCCTGCGCTTGGAAGTTCGAAACGCGGTACGACAGGAGGAACTAGAGGTCATGAAGGACTACCTTCACTCGATAGGAAGACCGAAGCTGCTTCAATCAGCTCTGGCAGAACTGCGCGCTACTGTCGCCTCTTTGGAACAACAGCAATCGCTCGATGAACCGGGGGCAGATGAGCTCTGGGTCTGCAGGCAGGCACTCAAGTACGTCCAGGAGCGTCAGGAGGCAGATCCGGGACTGAGGCAAGAGCCGCCGTAAGTAGCCGCGCTCAAGTGCCGCCTCGTGAGCATGGTCGCAGGCCTGTAATCTGTCCGTTGTTGGTGTAGCGGACCAGCGATCTTTCGGGCGGGAGTCTGGGCGTTTTGAGAAGGACGCGGCGGGGCGTTGCGGGCTGCGGTCCTCTTCGGACGCGATGGATTTCCCGGCGCGACAGCCCGAGGAATGACGCTGGCCCCCCCCTGGGGCAGGGTGAGCGCAGAGGCATCCCCCGGCCGGCGCGCCCTCACGGCCGGGGAAGTCGCCGTCCTCGCCGCCGGCAACGCCGCCTACGACGGCTTGAACCGGCGGGGTGGTTCACAGTAGCGTGGACGCGCATCATGGCGGGCTTGGCTCGTCCGTAGCCGGGGGCGAAGGCGGCTGGCAGGTGGTTGAGGAACGCGTCAGTTCGCAGGCGACGGCCCAGTACGTGTGGGGGCTGCGGTACGTCCACGCCCCCGTGCTGCGGGATGCCGACACCGACGACGACGGCGACCCCCCTTCGCTCCGGAGCTTCGGCGGGGCAAGCTGCACCGACGCCAACATGAACCTGCCTCGGCTGAGGATGCGGTGGGGTTCGACGTGGTTGTCTCGTCCCTGAGGGACTCGTCAAACCACGGCACCAACGCATGTCGGCGAACGCCAGCCGGCACGCTTCCGCGAAGCCGCAGAAGCGCTGCACCCCGCGCATGGCGGCGAACGATGGCTGATCGCTGATGGCCTTAGGCCGTGAACGTCGTCAGCAGGCCGTAGGCGACGGGCGCGGCCAGGAGCGGCGAGTCGAGAATGTCCAGCACGCCGCCGAACTCCGGCACCACCTGCCCGCTGTCCTTCGCCTTGGCCGAGCGCTTCAGCAGGCTCTCGCACAGATCGGCGAACTGCCCGGCGAGCGCGACGAACACGCCGAACACGGCCGCCTCTGTCAGCGACACGCGACCCAGCGACGTGCCCGGCAGCCGCGACAGCCACGTTGCCCCCAGCAGGCTCACGCCCACGCCCGCGACGAGTCCGCCGGCGAGCCCCTCCCAGCTCTTGCCGGGCGAGATCGACGGCACCAGCTTGTGCCGCCCGAACGCCTTGCCCGCGAAGTACGCCCCGATGTCCGTGAACTTGACCGTCAGCAGGAACATCGCCAGCGCCGGCACGCCGAAGCCGAACCGGATGCCCAGCATCAGCGCGAAGCCGAGCCCGAGGTACACCACCGCCAGCGCCGTCGCGCCCACGCGGCGCAGGGCGTCCTCGCGCGAGAAGCCGATCATCTGCTCGGCGAAGATGAGCATGACCGCGGCCGCGACGATGCCCAGCGCCGCCCCGCCGCCAAGCGCCACGCCCGTGAACTGCCACCAGAACGGCAGCGTGCCGAGCATGATGACGCCGAACAGGCCGGAGACGCGGAGGACGAGGACGTTCGCCCTGGCCGCGAGGCGGACGACCTCGAGGAAGGCGGGGACGGCGACGACGACGATGGCGATCGCGAGCGGCGCGGCGAACAGGGCGACGCCGTCGGGGGGCGTCAGCTCCGCCTGGCGGGCGCGGACCTCGTGCTCGATCCAGCCGTCGAGGGCGAGCAGGCCGGCGAGCAGGGCGATCATCAGCGAACCGTAACCGATGCGCTTGTACATGGCGGCATGGTACTTGCGCGCGGGCGAGGCTGGCAAGCCCGGCCGGGCGCGACTAGACTTGGCGACGAGACGAGAGCGACAGGTGCACCGAGCGCCGGACGTCTGGTTTTGCGACACAGAGACCCAGCCCGCCCGCCGAGGCCTCGGCGAAGGCGGGAGAACAACCGAAGAAAAGCAAGAGCCGCACAGGGCGGCGCCTTTCGTCCGGTTCTT
>Ga0272441_10001081_pt1 | contig 58338 bp, 49 predicted proteins | sample SSMProp6N_FD_193582 | JGI IMG/M metagenome (GOLD analysis project Ga0272441, IMG submission 193582) | Marine sediment archaeal communities from Little Sippewissett salt marsh, Falmouth, MA, United States - SSM-Prop-6N | ecosystem: Environmental > Aquatic > Marine > Wetlands > Sediment ...
GTGTGAGTTGATGATATCGGGTATCTTTGCGGTATCCACACCGGCAGCCTTGAAAATGCCGCCGGAGAGCTCTCTTTTGGCACAGTCCATCATGCCATTCATGGACATGTCGCCGTATTCCGTGGCAAAGGTGCCAGTCCAGCGATAGGCAACAAGCTCTTTGTACTGCAGAAATTTGTACGTTTTCTCATAGATGTCCGGCGTGTTGTCTTTGTACCACATGGTCTTGCAGATCGGCGCCAGCTCGGGCTGCCATCCCACCCCGGTGATCCGGTAATACTCGTCATTGCCCCCAAGGGCATCCATCAGTCTCGCTGCCTGCTCGCCCTGGCGCATATCGCACCATATGCCTACTTCTTCCATCAATGCGTTGCCATCCTTGTCGACGGGAACCATCGTCATCATCTGGTTGCTGAAGGAAACAACGGCAATATCTTTCGGGTTGATGCCGCTTTTCTCGATAACATCCCGTGTGTTTTTTACCACCACCTCGTATACCTCTGAGATGCGCTGTGTGGCCCAGTTCAGGTGCGGATAATAGGTTTCGTAGTCACCTCCCTCGGAGGCCACAATATTGAGTTGATCATCGACGATAACCGCCTTGTTACCTGTCGTACCTGCGTCATTGACAAGTATGTATTTTTTGGCCATGTGTCCCGCTCCTTTCTCGATAACACCGTATTTGAACCCTTTCAGATATCCCCTCTGTTTCTCAGAGAATCAATCCACACGGTCAACGCGACGAGGAACTGCTGCCGCGCCTCCTGTATTTCAAGGGGCAGTCCCTCCGTCAGTTCTGCTTTCATCTCGAATCCCCGGTCACCACAATCCCATACCTTGTGGCTACCGACAAAGCAGAGCGGCATGTCGGACATCCCGTCCCACTGCTCCGTTGTGTAAAACCCCACCTTCGTCAGGGGGAGGTCTATCGTCGCATCGACGGTCACCCACGCATCATTGACGAAAATTCTGACATAGTTGTGAAAATCAATCACCTCGTGCTGTGCCAATCTGTGCCGCAGCTCATCGGACAGGTCTACCACGCCGTAGATATCATCGGGAAACCAGATGAGATCCTTCCACCGCTGCATGCAGATCATATCCTTTGTCCGGAGACCGATCCCCTTATAGAGCTCCCGCAACAAGAAGTTTTTCCCCGAACAGGTTCCTTTGTTCTGTTCATAGACGTCTTTCGGATCGCGCGACCCGATACTGCCGAATCGTATATCCCGCACCTTCTCAAACACCCGTATAACCTGTTGTTCCGGCAGTAAATCGATAATGTGCCATTCAGAGAGAACCTTCTCTGTAAACGCCCTTTCCATTGACCAACACTCCCCTCATCAATATAAACGCAGAATCTGTGCACAGGAATAGTCACCCATCCCCGAAAGCCAGAGGTGCGTCGCCCACACTATTCGTTCACGATCGTTTTCGTAGTCGGGTCCGAGGGCGATCCCGTTGACCGCGATGCCCCGGGGAATACTATCCCGTGCGATGGAGGTCATCATTCCGGTAATGCCGCTCGAGCAGGCGCTCTCATGCATCGATCCCCCATCGGTGAGTTCGCCTTCACCTTCTCCCTCACCGGTGTACCCTGCGGTGGACGTGACAAACACGACTTTCCCGCCCGTTTCCCCACACATGCGGGGAACGGCAGCTTTCATCACCAGGAAGTAACTCACCAGCCACTCTTCAAACACGGTGTCCCACGTCTCAGGAGAAAGATCCTCGGCATCTATCTTTGCCCGTAAGTCTTCCAGGTAATAGGAGCAGATCAGATAGTCGATATCGCCCAAGGTATTCCCTATCTCCTCGACAGCGCTTCGAAATGCGTTCTCACTGGCAACGGTGACCATCCGGTATATACTCGTGGTACCGTACTTTTTTCCGATACCGGCAATCGACGCATCTGCATATCCATCCAGGTCGATCAGCCCCAGATGTACATGCCGTCGGGAAAGGAACTCGATCATTTCTCTTCCGAAAAAACTGTTCGCGCCGAAAATGATGCCATTACGTCCTTCGTACGCCGTGAGCGACACCGTGGCCTCCTTTCTTCACTTCAGATAGGTGATCCCCCCGTCCGACAGGAGGGTGATACCGTTGATGCGCGACGAGGTTGCCGTACAAAAATATGCGTAAATATCGGCGATCTCCTCGGGTGAAATCATCCGTCCGGTGAGAGAACTGTCATGCATCTTCTTGAGCCCTTCGTCCACGCCATGTCCCCTGCTTTGAATCACTCTCTCGATCATGGGGGTCCCCACATGCCGCAGGACCAAGGCAAACGAACTAATCCCATCGTTGCCGTATCGTTGGGCAAGATGCTTTGTCATACCGATAAACCCTGATTTCCCCGCAAGATACGGGGACGGAATACCAGATGACGACAGGGGCGCTGCAGAAAAGACAATCTTTCCCCACTTCTGTTTCTTCATGTAGGGGACCGCCATCAGAGTGCAGTAGAGCGCTCCCGAAAGGTCTATTTTTATAGTTTTCAGAAAATCATCATACGAAATATCGGGAAAATGGTGTGCTTCAAGGGGACCATACACGGCAGCATTATTGATGAGGATATCAACGCCGTCTCGTTCGGTTTCGATGTGCCCGAACATAGTCAGTACGTCCTCCTTCTTCGCAATATCGCACGCAACCGGCTGCGTCCGCAGCTCGTCATAGACATCGTTGATACCGTCGGCGAGATCGGCCGCTTTGTGAATATCACAGAGGTATACAAATGATCCCATGCGTGCAAAGGTCTCGCAGATCTTCCTCCCGATTCCACCTGCCGCGCCTGTTACCAGCGTCACCTTCCCTTTGAGCGGTTCTTCCATTTTTTATTTCCTTCTTTCGTTTTTGGATCCCGCAAGCATTTCACAAACAATCAACAGGTATCGACGACATTATTTCACCTCCCATACTCATCACACGCCCTGTTCGATACTCCCTGAGGTAGGTCAACAAAAATGACCTCCAGATAGATATAATCTTCTCTTTTTGTGCGTTTCTCTGCAAGGGGTTGTTTTACCCGGAATCAGATTATCATGTTTCGGCACTGCTGCTGCCACGACAGGTTTGACTGGTTCTCTGGATATTGACCGCCGAACACAACCGCTAACTACCTGGTCCATAAACGGGAATTATTGTTTCCATTGCATGCGAGAACTGCAGCATACATCGACCTGGAAAAAGTCGAACCCCGGTGGGAGCAGTATTGCAATGAACAATGGCCGATATCATATGTTTTTCTCGCAAATGACTTTGCCGCAAATTAGGATACACTGGGTAGTTCAATTGTCAAGAACATATCAGAAAACGGTAAAAGCATAACAGCATCTGCTGTTTGCTTACCACCCGTCACGGAGACAATCTCACGTTGCAAAGCCTCAGCCTGCCATCACTTCGACAATAAGATCGATCTCGTCCCTCGGAGGATCTGCGGGGCTCCAGTGAATTCTCCATCGTGAGACGGGTGTCTGCTCGGTGATGGCACCATCCTGGAGGCGATAGTCGACCCAAATGGCCATCTCATACCACCAGTTCAGGATCCCCCTGTACCCGAAAAGATGCACCTTGCTGGCCACACCTTCAATTGTCGCAAGCACCAGGTCGTAGACATCCCATACAATCTCATCTCCCGGTCGTATTGTGGCCTCAGTCATTGCCCTTACGAGGGGTTCCGTTCCGTCATGCTCCAGCGCACCCTCCTGGGCCAGTGTTGCATGCGGGATAACTCCGACCACTGTTGTCTGGCCAGTGTTGCGTAGTGAAAGAACCGCCTTTTGAAACGGGAGTTCCGTGCCGCCATCGACCTGAATCGTTGACGGAACCAATCGCAGGAATATCTCCAAGTGATGGTCTCGTCCTTTCGTTGTCGCATCCTTCACATCTGACGCCATAAACGCCTCCTTTACCATATTGCTGCCTCGCGTCGCCGTATGGAGCGATGAATAAGGATTGTACCATTGAATGACGAACGCACAAAAACGATTATTTTAATAAAAATAACTGTTTTCCTGTTCTTCCGCAAGATGAAAAAAGTGCTCCTTTTCCCTCGGAGGCAAAAAGCAAGATCCTACCCCTTCGTTCATTTCGTATTTGACATTTTCGGAATATTCCTTTATGTGTTTCTGCCGACAGAAACAAGGAGCATACATGATGGATACGCCCCATGAACTTCTACGGATATTTACCGAAATTACGGACCTGGGAGAAATGGAAAATTTTTTCCGGGAGATTTTCAGCCCCCGGGAACGCAGAAATCTGGCCTTGCGATGGCAATTGTTGAAAGAGCTCCACAAGGGCCTGCCCCAGCGAAACATTGCCGCCCGGCACCGCATCAGTCTCTGTAAAATCACGCGGGGGTCAAAGCTCCTGAAACAGGAAAATTCAGTTACAAGAAAAATGCTTGATCTATTCTCTGGAGGAAAAAACACAAATGACATCAGAACTACAATCGTTTCAGCTTCCCGATGAGGAAGGCTATTTCGGACCGTATGGCGGCAGTTTCGTGCCTCCGCAGCTCCAGGAAGTCCTTGATGAAATCACCCAGGCCTACACGGAAATCAAAAATGACGAGGGATTTCTCGCGGAGCTGCATTCCCTTTATCACCACTATGTGGGACGCCCCAGCCCGATCTTCCACGCTGCAAATCTCTCACAGAAATTCGGCGGCGCACAGATCTACCTCAAACGGGAAGATCTCAACCACACGGGAGCCCATAAGATCAACCACTGCCTCGGTGAGGCACTACTCGCCAAGAAGATGGGAAAGGAGACCGTCATCGCGGAAACAGGGGCGGGCCAGCACGGGGTTGCCCTGGCAACCGCAGCGGCACTCGTCGGGCTCAAGTGCGATATCTACATGGGAGAAGTCGATATCGTCAAGGAACGACCCAACGTGGTCAGAATGAAAATCCTGGGCGCGCGAGTCATTCCCGTCACCCGTGGCACGAAAACCCTGAAAGATGCCGTTGACGATGCATTCGAAGCCTATCTCAAAGATCCCGTCACGCAATTTTACGCCATCGGTTCGGTGGTGGGTCCTCATCCATTCCCCATGATGGTTCGTGATTTTCAGAGCGTTGTTGGCAGGGAAGCTCGCCGGCAGTTCGTTGAAATGACCGGGACACTGCCGGATAGTCTTGTCGCCTGTGTCGGCGGCGGGTCCAACGCCATGGGACTTTTCACCGCCTTTCTCGATGATACCAATGTGCGGATCTACGGTGTCGAGCCTTCAGGATTGGGGCTCGAGGACGGCAAAAATGCGGCGACGCTGACGCTGGGCACGCCGGGAGTACTCCATGGATTCAAATCATATCTGCTCCAGGATGAAAAAGGAAATCCCCTCGAAGTTTACTCCGTGGCGAGCGGACTCGACTACCCGGGCGTGGGCCCCCAGCACAGCCTACTCAAGGATCTCGAACGAGTCACCTATGTCACGGTGGACGACAGGGAAACCATCGACGCATTTTTTGCACTCTCCCGGGTCGAAGGCATCATCCCCGCCCTGGAAAGCGCCCACGCTATCGCCTTTGCCCTAAAGCTGGCACCTGAGCTGGAAAAAGATTCGACGATTCTCGTGAACCTCTCGGGCAGGGGAGACAAGGATATCGATTACGTCACCGAGACCTACGGAAAAGACTATGGGATAGGCTAGGTTACGACACGCGTATGCGGCATATACCTGGAGAGGCGACCGGCCGTTCTCGCAGGTCACCTCTTCTTAAAAACTGTAAAAATTGGGAACAAATCTACAACGGCCATTCATTATGTAAGATGCGTTATGGCGAATCTCGAACACCATTACCCTACCCATTCCACCCCTGACGTCTTCCTTTTTTGGTAACGTCTTTGGTGTGACGGCCCGATTCCATCATTCTTATGTATGAATATTCATACGGGGGTGTAGTAAAAAACCATACGAAAAACAGGGGGTACCTCGTGGACAGAGTAACCTTTCTGAAATCGATAACGCCAGAAACGCCGCAGCTATCCGGCCCTCAGAAAAATCACCGTTTTGCAGAATCATCACGAAATGGAAGTGGTACATATTTTGCTTTATTAATTATGTATGATATACGTCATCACCTTCATAATATTGATCCCGATCTTGTACACGCTTTCACTTTGCAAGATGGCGGCGAAAAAGCAGCCTCCTGTCGTGGCGACAACTTTTCGGGAACATGAAACAAACATTCACAACATGACAGTGTCTGCATCCGCATCGTTGCAACAGCACACTGCAGAATCTCTGGAAATCGAGCCCGGATTACAGATCAGCGCCTAAGGGGACACAGCCTTCCTCATTATCACTCCACTCATATAAGTGGCCCCTCAATGCAAGAGCAGTAAAGATTTGATCCCTCTTTTTTATACAGAAGGACGGTGAAATCGAAGTGTGCCATGAGATGGCGGCCACGGTTCACTCCGTTGTGATGCAGCTTCGCATGCAACCTGTGTCGTGATTTTTAACCGCAGGGCAAGTTTTTTCAATATGGTCTTAAAGCTGCTCGACAATTTGTTGAGCTCTTCGTCCAGAAACTTCCGATCGATGATTCCAACTGTGACATCTCCAACGGCCCGTGCATCTGCCGTTCGTGGCGTTTTCATGATAAACCCGAGTTCCCCGAACACATCTCCCGGTCCGATAGTATCAATGACGATTTTCGTACCATCGATCTTTTTTGTGAGTTCAACCGATCCTGATTCAATGATATAGAGCCAATCGCCATGATTGCCTTCTTCGAAGATAATATCTCCATCCCGATATGTCTCTTCTATCGCCGTCATATACAGGGCAGCTGTTTTCATGTTTTTTTGTTCCTCCTTTACGTGATATCTCTGAGGTCGCAAAAGCTAACAGCCCTCACACCTTGTCATACAATGGCAGTCATTGTAACCATCAACCGACTGCATGTGAAAATTCCTTTATAGATTTTCTCCAACACGTACTCAGACTACCAGGGAAGGGGACACGCTGTCTATTCACTGCGCCACAGTCCCCGTGTGAAATCGCTCACAGGAAATATCCATACCCTGATCGGCAAAGCCGCATGTGACTCATTTCATACAACACGGGTGATGTGTGTGACAGAGATCTGCCCCCGAAATGGGGTATATAGACATCATATACAGACAAAAATTTCTCTCCGTAACATCAATTGTTCTTTGAAAACCGACAAGGGCAAACCACCCGCGAGGGTGGGACGCAAAGCTATGGGTCTTCGCACACGAAGATCGCCAGGCTGCCGAAGTTTTCACACACCAGTGAATACTATCCTTTCTGAAGGCTTCCTGCCATTTTTCAATGGCCGTACCGTGCCATCACCCAAGTGGTGGATTTTAGATGATTGTATGTATACGGCGTAAACGCTTCCGGATTCTTTAATGGAATGGATACGGGGCGTGCAACGAAACATTGTTCGAGAAAAACAAATTACAGCGGGACACACATTCGGTTTGAGCAAACAGATACCATTTGTTCCTCACAAAATTGGGAAAGGGGGTTCCAGTAATGAAATACATAGCGATGATTACTATACTCTGTACATACGGGCTTATTTTTGCCGGTACTGCCATGGCGATCGGCCTGCACCAGAATTCATGCCCCCCGGGGGGGTTCGGTGGCCCCTATTTTACCGGCACTATCCGGTCCAGCGGAGATAGCGCGGGCGCACGACCGGCATTTCTCCCTTACCACACGCCCGTGTACAGCATATTGCTGCCAACCGTTGAAGACGTCGCCGGATTTTTGAACCGAGAGGACAGCGTTCTTCGCCTGTCACCTCCCCGAGACACTGCAGGCAACGCGAATGCACCGTCCTCTTCAGGTGATATACGGAGTGCTTCGCAATACCCTGAATCCCAATTCGAAGAGGAGAGTCGTGTATGCGACGACACTCGCGGATCGTTTGCAGTCACTTCATATGAACGACCAAACGAAGACGATTGTACCATTAACCTTGTTGAGGTAGTGCGGTATCTCTTGAATATGAGCACCGACGGCTCTGCGGCGACACACATCCAATTTCACCCATATATCACCGTGTCTGATACGCCTATTTCCATCAACCAGGGATCGCTTCGACTTTCTTTCATTTTTTGAGCACGGGGGGCACAGATGAACTATATTTCATCAGCAGGGGAGCAGTACTATCAGGACTGCCATGACCCCTACCGTACAATCACGCTTCCCGTTCCACGATCATAAATCCCTGTTTATAGCCCAGTGAACCGTTTCCATGTATTCCGCCAATTCTCTTGCTATTCTGTTGTTCCAATCGTTTCACCATCGTGACAAGACTCCGTAGGGTTGTATTGTTCCACGGCGCTTTCGCCAGGTTGAGACCGCCCGTTATGGTGACTTCGTATCGGGCAAGGAAATCGGACAGCTCCGACACGCGTGTAACGAGACCCGACTTGAGGAGAAAGGCAAGGGGGGCGATGGGATAGCAGGTGTATACTTCAAGGAGGGCCTCATGGGCAAGAAATGCCGCCGTGAAATCGATCCCGGCCTCGGCACAGCCTGCATTGTACGCCTCAGTAAGGTGGCGATAGGGGACGATATCCCCTATGCCGGTCAGTCCGTCCGGCCCGGATTCCAGGAGGCTGCACCCCGTTACCCGAATCCGCGGTCGTGCCGCCACATCAAAATACTCCGCCACTTCCGCAGTACCGATGACAACACACCCGCTAAAATCAACAGACGGATTGGCACAGTCAACCCCTCGAAAATATTCCGTTACCGGCGCGTACCACCGGTCTCCGGGCAGCGCCGCATCGGGATAGAGCCCCTGATACGTTCCTAGATAATTTTCAAAGAGGCGTTCCCGTACCGTGTGAAACTCGTCTTTCGTCATGCCGAGGGAATCGAGAAATGCCGGCGCCAGCTTCGTGTACCCCGTCAATGGTGTTTCCCCTTCGCCGTAGATTTGCATGAACTTGTTTCTCTCCGATTTTTCGTACCCCGTCCGGATATAATCCCGGCCCGAGAGCACCAGAGCGTGTGCCTCATCGCGGGCGAGGAGGTCCTTGAAAATAAGAACCGCCTCCAGGGGCGAACACGCACACCTGAGGCACCCCGGTGGAAGGGTTACATCCCATGGCATACTCATGGGGGCAATTGCAAACTCCGCCGCTGTGAACGGCGAATGTCGCAGTCTGTCCCGAACATCATCAGTCTCGCGTGAGTCACCCACTCCATCAACAATCTTGTCCGCGGCAATCACATAGATAGAAGAATTCATACCCCTTCCTTTCCGAATAAAATGTCCACTGTTACGGGCCGCTCCCGAACCGATCGGCACGCTCTCCCGACGTGGCAACGATGCAGAAAGAGATGATACACAAAGAGATACAAAGGTGGATGTGTCTCATGGTAGGGCCCCCTCACATACAGCGGATACTGTGTGCCACGAATCTCGAGGGTTTGTCAAGGAAGAGACCAGAGGGGTTAATCTTTAACCTTGACTTTGAAATTTTCTCTCCGCACTGATGGTCGTCCCGATCCGACACTTGCCTCGTCCGGATAAAGGTCCACTGCCACGGACTGACCCCCTATCCGAGGAGCAGGCCGATGATTGCCAGGATGATCCAGCGGAAGAAATTAATAACCGGGTCGAGGACACCGAAGAAGAGCAACCCGATGATGATAAAAAATCCGTACGGCTCGAGCCATGACAGGTAGTACTGAAGACGATCGGGCAAAAAGCCCATCAGAATCCGCGAGCCGTCCAGGGGAGGGATGGGAATCAGATTGAAGGCAGCCAGGATGATATTGATGGAGGCCATATAGTAGAGCATCGTTGCAGCCATACCATGGGCGGGCAGCGACAGTGTCTGCAGCAGGAAGAGGGAGACAAAGGCAAGGACCATGTTGACGACAATACCCGCCGACGACACCAGTATCTGAGCCGTTCGACTCCTGCCGATATAGGCGAAATTGACGGGCACCGGCCGTGCCCACCCAAAGCCGACGAAAAAGAGCATGAGTGTCCCCACCGGATCGAGGTGCCGCAGGGGATTGAGGCTCAATCTGCCCATCATCTTGGCCGTCGGATCACCCATCTTCCAGGCAACCCACCCGTGGGCCAGCTCATGAAAGATCACCGAATACAGCAGGGGGAGGGCGATGAGCAAAAAAGCCAGCGGATCTTTAACGAGAAGATTGATCAGTCCCACGTTGTTGCACCATCTGTTTCATGTGTTGCCGTACCGTTTCCCGAATACGAAGGATGGAAGTATATCACAGAATCAGGATTCGGGGGGAAGTATCCTTCCTGTTACTTTACCATGAGGGGAGGAACTATCGTTTATCGCATTTCACCGATGCCATTCAGCAGGACTGTCTCTCGGAATACTTATTATTTACAATGTGACCCGACGGACCCTTCCAAAAAGTATTGACAATCGACCGTATTAGGCGCTTGTTAGTAAAGTGTGACATGTGATTTAAGAGTTCAGGGGGGGCAAATAACCATTAATTTATGCATGCCACGCTCCCGGCGGGACACAGATATTTCCGTTGGAACTTCAAGAAATCACACTTTGTAATGCACGATTCGCAACACGGTCACGCGACAACCGCCTAATTACATTTTTTCCATTTCGCGTATTTTCAAGGTCTTCCTGGCACTCTTCACTTGCTGTTACTTCTCACAAAAGCTCACTTCTCGTTTTCAATCTCTTACCCCGAAAAGGATGAAGTCCAACTATAGAGGGTCTTTTGAATAAAAGAGTTGATAGTTGGGGCTTCGCAAAACGGCCAACAAGGAATTGTTGTAGGTTTAAAATTAGCCAGCCAAACCAAGCAGAAGTTTAGAGAAAGGAGGCAAAGCTATGGCTGAAATCAGCAAGGACAAATTGTCCTGGATCTATGAACGTATGCGGCTCATTCGCGAGTTCGAGAACCGGGCAGCCGAGTTGTTTGCTCAGGGCAAGGTACCGGGTTTCGTGCACTTGTATGCCGGTGAAGAGGCCATCGCCGTCGGGGTCTGCGCTCTTCTGAGCGACCGCGACTATATCACGTCGACCCACCGCGGTCACGGCCACTGCATCGCCAAAGGCGTCGACATTAAGGAGATGATGTGTGAACTTTACGGGAAAAAGAACGGTTCATGCAACGGCAAGGGTGGTTCGATGCACATTGCCGATGTCGACAAAGGCATGCTGGGCGCAAATGGAATTGTCGGCGCAGGTGGTCCATTGGCCTGTGGAGCAGGCCTGACGGCCAAAATCAAAGAAACGGATCAGGTAACCATTTGCTTCTTCGGCGACGGTGCTGCCGAGCAAGGAACAATGCATGAGTCCATGAACCTGGCATCCATCTGGAAGCTGCCGGTGGTTTTTGTCTGCGAAAACAACGGCTATGCCCAGACAACGCCGTTGTGCTACCACTGTGCCGCCGAGGACGTTGCCGACCGAGCGACGGCCTATAACATGCCGGGATTTGCTGTGGACGGTACCGATTTGTTCGCCGTCCATGAAGCCGCCGATGAAGCCATCGCGCGGGCGCGGCGCGGCGAGGGACCAACTCTCATCGAGTGCAAAGCGTTCCGCTACTATGGTCACTTCGAGGGGGACAACCTGAGCTACTACACGGAAGAGGAACAGGCAGAGCAAAAAGCGCGCGACCCGCTTGACAAGTTCATCAAGCGCGTGGTCGATCGAAAACTGATTTCGACAGAAAAACTGGAAGAAATTGATGCCCGCGCCAAGGCGGTCATAGACGAGGCCGTCCAACTTGCCGAGAAATCTCCTTATCCTGATGTTGATCAGGTCATGACTGACGTGTATGTGAGTTACCAGGAGGTGATGCCATGACTACTCGAACTATTACGTACCGTGAAGCCATCAATGAAGCTATCCGGCAAGAGATGCGTCGTGACTCCGCTGTGATTCTGATGGGCGAGGATGTGGCGGGTGGTGCATCAACTCACTTGGAGGACAAGGGTGATGAGGCGTGGGGCGGAGACCTGGGTGTTACCAAGGGCCTCGTCCAAGAGTTTGGCCGGACACGCGTCCGCGATACACCCATCAGCGAATCGGCATTCATCGGCGCTGCCGTCGGCGCTGCCTCTACCGGCCTACGGCCCATCGCAGAGTTGATGTTCGTTGACTTTTTCGGTGTCTGTATGGACCAGATTTTCAACCAGGGTGGCAAGATGCGTTACATGTTCGGCGGCAAGGCCAAGGTGCCGCTGGTGATACGCACACTTTACGGGGCCGGTTTCCGCGCGGCCGCCCAGCACTCGGCTACGCTGTATTCGGTCTTTACGCACATGCCGGGTCTCAAGGTCGTTGCACCTTCCACACCATATAACGCCAAGGGGCTGCTTATTTCGGCAATCCGTGACGACGACCCCGTAATTTACCTGGAACATCTCGTCCTGCTCGATACGTCGGGGCCGGCACCGGAGAACGACTATGTCGTCCCATTCGGTAAGGCAGAAATCGCCCGCCCCGGCAAGGACGTAACCGTGGTCGCCATCGGACGTATGAGGCTCTTTGCAATGCAGGCGGCGGAAGAACTGGCAAAGGAAGGTATTGACGTCGAAGTTGTTGACCCACAAACACTCTCACCGCTGGACGAAAGCACCATTCTTGAATCGATCAAAAAGACTCACCGGCTGGTGGTCGTTGATGAGGACAATCCACGATGTAGTGTCGCCCATGACATTGTCACGATTGCCGCACAGAAGGCGTTTGCCTATCTGGACTCGGCACCGCGAACGGTGACTGCACCGCACACACCGGTGCCATTCAGCCCGCCGCTGGAGGATGCCTACATCCCGAGCCCGGCCAAGATCGCTGCCGCAGTCAAAGAGGCTCTCGCATAACGATGGTAGTCACTCTGCTATCAGTTTTCGGTCAAAGACACATAACGTGCTCAGGCTGAGGACTGATAGCCGAGTGTTTTCAAAGGCTATAACGTTCAAGCAACTTATTCTTTTAAAAAATTACCCGGAGGTATTCGAAAGCCCAGGTGTAATTTACGGAGCGGAGCTGTGTAAAAACTTATAATCGGCAACAGCAAACGAAATCCTCGTCCCGATTCATAATCGAGAATGCAGGGAACCGCATTGTTTAAAATCAATGTGGTTAACTTAAGAAGTAGATCCTCCCCCCCCTTTTTTAAAGAGGGGGAGGGGGAATTTCTCCCAAAGGCTTAAAAATCCCCCTTTAGTAAAGGGGGACGTGAAGTAAGAATTCCTTACGTCAATGACATTATGTTTACAATCAGATTGCGGTTCTTTGTCATCTCCAATCTTTTTATAGCTGGTGAAAAGCACAATAGGTATCGTTGGAACTTGCGTCATTTACGGCAAAACAATCAATTAGGAGGTGCTGATATGGCATTGAAAGCAGCATTCATTTTCTTGGCACCCAATGTGGACCCGGCAGAACATCGATCCATAGTGGTGACATCTGACGTTGAAGTGACGACTATTGCGGCCTGTGACTATGCAGAGGCAGAAAAGGTAGCTCAGACATTAGTGGCTGAGGGCGTGCAGGCGATCGAGCTGTGCGGCGGATTCGGCAATGCAGGAACGGCCCGGATCGTCAAGGCAGTCGCAGGCGAGGCCGCTGTCGGGGCCGTGCGTTTCGATGGACACCCCGGACTGGGAGGCAAGAGTGGTGATGAGATATTTGGAGGTTAAATAGCATGACGACTGTCGGTATTATCGCTAACCCGGCTTCCGGTAAGGACATCCGCCGTCTGGTTTCCCATGCATCGGTGTTTAATAACAACGAAAAGGTCAACATCCTGCAGCGGGTGCTACTGGCCCTTGACGCCGTTGGCATTGATCGGGTGAGCATCATGCCCGACTATTACAGTATCGGAGAACGGGCACTGGATGGGCTTAAATTTTCATCGCTCCATGTCGACATTCTGGATATACCGATGACATCACCCGATAAAGACTCGACGGTGGCTGCAAGGCGGTTGTGCGAGTTAAACGTGGGCAGCATTGTGGTTCTTGGCGGCGACGGCACAAATCGAGTCGTTGGGAAAGGTTGCAACCACGTTCCCATCGTCCCGATATCGACGGGCACCAACAACGTCTTTCCCGTGATGGTAGAAGGAACCGTCGCAGGGATGGCCGCCGGATTGGTCGCGATGGACTCGGTGGATACAGAGCTAGTAACGTATCAGGCCAAGCGGCTGGAAGTGTTTATGGATGGCGAGCTGGTGGACATTGCCCTGGTGGATGTGGTGGCAAGTTGTGATCTGTGGATCGGCACGCGGGCCCTCTGGGATCCCAGCCACATCACGGAAATTGTCCTGGCGCGGGCCACGCCAGGCTGCATCGGCCTGTCATCGATCGGCAGTTGCTTTCAGACACTGGACGCCCATGACGGTAAAGGGATGTACCTGGCGCTCGGCCCCGGCGGTACACAGGTCCTCGCCCCGACAGGACCGGGCCAGGTAACGCACGTACCCGTTCGAGAACACCGCCTGTTTTCTGTGGGGAATGAGGTGACATTGAGTTCCGATCCCTGCACCATAGCCCTCGACGGCGAGCGTTACATCGAAGTGTACGGCACACGTACGATCACAGTCCGGCTGACGAATGATGGTCCTCGCGTTGTGGACATTGTTCGTTGTATGGAAGAAGCCACCCGCCGCGGAGTTTTTCAGCGGCTTGGAAAATCGAACGAAAGGGATTGATCCGTGGCAATAAAGATAATAATGCCCAAGCTGGGAATGGCGATGACCGAAGGAATCGTCGCCAAATGGAAAAAGAACGACGGCGACTTGGTGGAAAAGGACGAAGAGATCGCCGTCGTGATGACCAAAAAAATCACATACACGATCAAAGCGCCTGAGTCGGGTGTGCTCCGTATCATTGTCAGAGAGAAAGAAACGAGGCCTGTCAATGCTATCCTCGCTTTCATCACCGAGCCCGGCGAGGCGATACCGGAAGTTGATGATGCAGCACCTGTGGCATCAGTTGAGTCTATGACGGCTGACGCTACCACATCCGAACCAATCGCTAAACCCCCGGCAAAGCCCGGCTTTGTATTGGCATCTCCGGCTGCCCGCCGACTGACAAAGGAAAAGGATCTTGACCTTACCCAGGTGAAAGGTACCGGGGCCGATGGCATGGTGACGGAAGGCGACGTGACACGCTTTGTCGAGGAAATCGCTCAAGCCGCTGTACCAGACGAGGTACTGGCGACCTCGGCGGCCCGTAAACTCGCCGGACAACTCGGACTGAAACTGGCCGAAATTCCCGGTACCGGACTCGGCGGACGGATCACTGAACAGGATGTGTTGGCCTTTGAAGCACGGCCTCAGGCACCGGCAGCAGTCGTGCCGGCTGAAGTGGCCGAACCTGCAGCCCGGGTTATTCCGTTCACCGGGATGCGCCAGGCCATTGCCGACCATATGGTCAAGAGCCTGCACAATATGGCGCAACTGACCATGATGGAAGAAGTGGATGTTACCGAACTGGTCAAGTTGCGTGAGCAGGTCAAGGTCGACTTTGATGTAACATACACCGATTTCCTTGTCAGGGCCGTCGCCGGGACGCTTAAACGTCACCCAATAATGAACGCAACACTCATCGGCGATGAAATTCACCAGCTCGAATCCGTTCACATCGGCGTCGCCGTTGCGCTGCCGGATGGGCTGATTGTTCCCGTTGTGCGCCATGCCGACAAGATGACAGTTCGGGAAATTGCCCGGGACGTTCGCCGACTGGCGGGGGGAGCACGGGACGACACCCTTTCGGTGGACGAAGTGACGGGCGGAACCTTCACGATCACCAACTTGGGTAATTATGGCATTGACGGTTTTACGCCCATCATTAATTCACCGGAGGCCGCCATCCTGGGTGTGGGCCGCATCGCTGAGCGAGTGACTATTCATGACGACCAGATAGCGCGGCGGAAGATGACGGTGCTCAGCCTGACAATAGATCATCGCCTGATCGATGGTGCCGCCGGCGCCGAGTTCATGCAGTCGCTCAAAGAGCTGCTTGAAAATCCCTACCGGCTGCTTGTGTAAGGGTTGCCATGCAGAAACGATTTATCGTCGAAATCGGAATGGGAACAGACCTGCACGGACAGGATGTGACGAAAGCCAGCCGCCGTGCCGTCCAAGACGCCATTTCCCGCAGTTGCCTGTGCGGCCTGCAGGAAATCCTGGCTCTCCCTCACCTGGACGATATGGTTGTCGAAGTCAAGATCGCCACACCCCTCCCTGACCAGGTAAATCATGAAGCCGTCCTGTCCGAAATTCCTTTCGGGCATAAGAATATACAAGTTGTCGAGGGCGGGCTCTCCTTTCCGACTCTCTTCGACGAACAACAGGGAGACATTAACGAGAACACAGTGGTGGCGCTGGCCGCCGTCACCGTGCGGGTGGATGTACAACCGTAGAGTCAATGTCATTACCTTAAGGAATTCTTCCCTGAAGTCACCCTTTAATAAAGGGGGACTTCAGGGAGATTTTCAAGACTTTGAGAGAAATTCCACCCCCGCCCTCCTTTAAAGGGGGGGATGATTTACTGTATAAGTTAACGATATTGACTGTAGATTTTAAACTATGGACGATATTCGCTTACTTGACCTGGGAGTTGTCCCATCGATTCGTTCGCAGACGATCTATCATGCCGTTGCCTATGCGCTTGATGAGTATACGCCCGATACGATTATTATCGTCGCACCGAGTCAACCCTACGTCTGCATCGGTTTTCATCAGGAACTCGAAAAAGAAGTAGATGTTGAATACTGCCACAAGCAACAATTACCCATTGTTCGACGCGAGGTGGGTGGCGGAGCGGTGTATCTTGACAAGAACCAGGTATTTATGCAGTGGGTCTTTCATCGGGATGCATTGCCGCATGATATTAATGAGCGTTTTGCACTGTATATCAAGCCGCTCGTCGAAACGTATCATGTGCTCGGCATCCCTGCGAACTATCGTCCCATCAACGATGTTCACGTGGGAGGCAAGAAAATCGGCGGTACCGGTGCGGCCCATATGGGCATGGCAGAGGTCGTCGTCGGTTCGCTGATGTTTGATTTCAACTTCGATGTGATGCCGCGTGTGCTCAACGTATCATCGGAGAAAATGCGCGATAAGATTTCTCAGTCGCTCAATGAGTATATGACGACAATAACACGTCAGCTCGGCTCTATGCCCGACCGTGACGCAACCATCAAGATTTACCTTGAACAGGCGCAAGCCACACTGGGACGCCGACTCGTGTACGACAAGCCGACCGCCAGGGAGATTGCTCTTGCGGAAGAGCTTGACGAAAAATTTACCACGAATGAGTGGCTGTATCAGAAAGGCAGCTTGCAGCAATCGGGAGTGAAAATTCACCAGGATATCAATGTGCGGGAAGTGTCCTTGAAAACATCGGGCGGTCTTGTCCGCGTGACTGCTCGGGTATATGAAGGACGGATTGACGATGTGACCCTTTCCGGTGATTTCACGATGCTGCCCAAATTCGCAACGGGCAATCTCGAACGGGCATTGCGTGGCGCGGCGTTGGAAGTGAACGCCATCCAGACACTCATCGAAGATACGTATCGCAACAGCTCAATTCAATCGCCGGGACTGAAAACCGGTGATTTAACAAACGCCATCATGCTTCTCTCACAGCAGTAAGCCTTTGAAGAATTCTTATTGGAGGTTATCATGCCGGATATTATTGTTATCGGAGGAGGATCGGGCGGTACCGCCGCCGCGACTCGTGCCGCACAGCTTGGCGCGCAGGTGACCGTGATTGAGCGAGCATACCTGGGCGGCATGTGTGTCAACAATAACTGTATTCCCATGTCCAGCCTCCTGGCGAGTGTCGAGTTATACCGGAACATCTGTCAGGCCGCTGACCTGGGCATCCAGGCTGGACCACCCTCATTCAATGTGCCCGGAATGGCTGCTCACAGGGATCGTGTCGTTCAAGATTTACGCGAGGGGATAGCGGGCCTTTTACCGACCTTCGGCATCGAGCTCATAGAGGGCCAGGCCCGCCTCGTTGATGCCAAAACGGTCGAAGTCAATGGAAAGCATCTGCAGGCGACACGTGCCATCATCTTGGCGACCGGGGCGCAGTGGGCACCATTGCCGCCCGGCGTTGAGGATGTCATGCGGCCTGACGAGGCAATCCAGATTGACTCGGTGCCGGACCGACTGCTCATCTGGGGCGGGGGCGTTCCTGATATCGAGTTTGCCACCTTGTATGCCGCCCTGGGCAGCCAGGTAACACTTGCTGTCGATGGATCATACCCATTACCCCTGGAAGATTACGAAATTGGCCAGCGGCTTCAGGGTATCTTACAAAAACAAGGCATCCAGGTGATAAACGACGTCCGTCTCAAATCAGTAACCCGTAACGGGGGGTTGGACGTCACCCTGACCGGCTTGAAGGGAGACACTCTCGCCACGGTTGACAAATTCCTATGGGCGGGTCGTGTCCCGGCAATCGACGGGCTGGAACTCGAGCAGGCAGGCATCACACTCAACGGCGGTGCCGTTGTAGCGGACAACCGCATGCAGACAAACATGCCGGGTGTCTATGCCCTAGGCGACCTGACAGGCGGCACAATGTACTCCTCGCTTGCGACGGTCGGTGGTTTGGTGGCGGCGGAGAATGCAATGGGATTCAATCGCATCCTGGATCAGCGTGCGGTGCCACGCTATGCGTTCTCGCTTCCCGAAGTTGCCACCGTCGGCCTGACCGAAGACGAGGCAATAGATCAGGGCTATGATGTTGAGATCGCCAATATCGTTTACGGGTCAAACCCACGGGCGATGAGCCTGGGTGAGATCGAAGGCGGCATTAAGTTCGTGGCAGACCGCAAGCTGGGCAAGGTCCTGGGCGTTCATATCGTTGGCTACCGGGCAACTGAACTGATTGCAGAAGCAACACTCGGAATCCAGCTCGAAGCACTGGCAGAGGATTTTGCGTGGGCTATCCGGATCCATCCGACGCTCAGCGAGAGTATGGTGGAGGCCGGGAGAGCGATCTTTGGGCAGGCGTTGTATATACCTAAGTTCTAGAGTCTTTTTCAGCGTATAAACAGTCCGTTAAATTCCGAGATCTTTGAGAGCACAAAGATTGAACATATCTTCAGATGAACAGATCTATCTCACTCGAATGGGGCGAGTCTCGTATCGACATGCGCTGCATCTCATGCAACGTATATGTGACGCGCGCCGTCGAGATGACATGGGCGATGCGCTGCTTCTTGTCGAACACCCGCCGGTCCTTACGCTGGGCTGTGCAGGCGGAAATGAAGATGTGCGTGTTTCTTCCGATTATCTCCGACAACACGGCATTGAGGTCATCCCAACCGACCGTGGTGGCCGCGTAACATATCACGGCCCGGGCCAACTGGTTGTTTACCCAATCCTGAAATTACCGAACGGTGACCTGCACGATTATCTGTGGCTATTGGAGCAGGTTGCGCTGGAGGTTCTGAACGAATGGGGCATCACCGCCGGTCGTGTCGAGCAGTACCCGGGCGTGTGGATTGGACGAAACAAGATTGTGGCGATAGGAGTGGCGGTTCAGGATGGGGTGACGACTCACGGCCTGGCACTCAATATTAATCCTAATATGGAGCACTTTCAGATGATCGTTCCCTGTGGCTTGAGCAGCCTGGGTGTCACATCCATGGAAACAGCCCTGGGACGGTCAGTGTCGATGGATGCGGTCGAACACAGTTTAACCGCTGCCTTTGGCCGCGTGTTCATGCGGCAGGTTGCACCACGCTATTTACCCGGGCCATGGCTGGTAGCTCCAGCGCCCCAAGAAGAAACGGCGATCATTGAGCAAATGGTTGCCGATTTAAGCTTACATACTGTTTGCCAGGAAGCCGCCTGTCCGAACATTGGTGAATGCTGGGCACGGGGAACGGCCACGTTCATGCTGCTCGGCGATGTGTGTACTCGACACTGTCGTTTTTGCAACGTAACATCCGGACACCCTCGTCCTCCCGATCCTCAGGAACCTGCTCACGTCGCTGAGGCTGCTGCGAGAATGGGCCTTCATCACGTCGTCATAACCTCGGTCACACGCGACGATCTACCCGATGGTGGTGCCGGCCAGTTTGCCTTAACAATCCAGGCCATTCGTAACCGCTTGCCAGGTACAACAGTGGAGATACTGGTTCCCGATTTCTGTGGGTCACTCTCGGCACTTGATACTGTGGCTGCTGCCCACCCCGACGTGTTCAATCACAATGTTGAAACCGTCGAGCGCCTGTCGAACAAGATACGCGCCAAGGCGGATTATAGCCGCTCTCTGGCCGTGCTGGCATGGGCCAAACAACGAGGGCTGACGACAAAATCGGGGTTGATGGTCGGTCTGGGCGAAACCTGTGGTGAAGTAATTGATACAATGCGCGATCTGCGTCGTGCAGGCTGCAATATTCTAACCATTGGCCAGTATCTGCAGCCGACAAACCGACAGCTCCCTGTAACCGATCACGTCCATCCGGTCGTGTTTTCATGGTATCGTGAGGTTGGTCGGACAATGGGTTTTCAAACGGTCCTGGCCGACCCGCTGGTACGAAGCTCATACCACGCAGAAGAAGTGTGGAGCGGACACCTTCCCTGCGATGGGTCTCTCAAGAGAGAAGTATCAATCCGCAAAGGATAGAAACGATGTCTTTAACAAAATTCACCACCATATCCGCCGACCGTGTAACTGAGGACAACATTGAGCGTAAGCTGTATTCGCGCGATATGGCCTTCGTTCCATCCATAATGGTCAAGCCGTTTTTCCAAACACTGCCCGATGCCGTTATTCGGCCCGGCAATGCGGAACAGGTAGCTGACGTACTGCGCCAGGCCACGGACGAACGCATTCCCATAACACCACGAGCCGCCGCTAGCAGCAGTTACTATAACTCTGTGCCGGTTCACGGTGGGTGGGTGCTTGACATGAATGATCTGCGCGACGGAATCGAAGTGGACACGGCGCATCAGACCGTTCGAGTACTGCCGGCCACGACCTGGTTTGATCTGGATGATGCCCTACAGCAGAAGGGTTTTGCCGTCAAGACATACCCGTCGAGCGCTGTCTCGGCGACTGTCGGCGGTTGGGTCAATATGCAGGGGCAAGGGATAGGCAGTCTCAAGTACGGTAGTGTCGGTGATCAACTGGTCAGCTTACAGGTAGCGTTGCCTTCTGGGCGTGGTGAATTGCAAACGATAACTCGTGAAAGCGATCTGCCACTCGACTGGTTCGTCGCTGCCGAAGGCACCCTGGGTGTCATCACCTGGGTTGAACTCGGCATTCGTCCGCGTCCAAATGCCGAGTCTCATCATCTGTTTGCCTTCGATACTCTGGACATACTCAGCCAGAGCATCGTGTCGCAGGCACGTGCTGAGCCACGACCCTATACCATTTTCTTCGCCGACAGCGGCTACCTGCGACTGCTGGAACGTTCCGGGTTCGATATACCATTCGACTTGCCGCAGCCGACCTTTCCTGTCAGTGAAAAAGGATTGTTCCTGGTGAGTTTTCAGGGTGAGCCGTCTGAGATCTCCCGGGGCAGAGACACTCTGCTCCATACAGCGGGGAAAGAAATGTCATCCGACCTCGCACTGGATGAATGGAATCTGCGTCTGCATCACTTGCGCACCAAGCGGACCGGACCCTCACTCCTTGCTGTCGAAGTATGGTTGCCGCTGAATAAACTGTTTCACTACCTCACATCAGTCAAGAACCTGGCCGAACGCAACCGGTTACTGATCGGCACCTATGGGTTTGTCGTTGCACCGGATATGACCCTGGTCATGTCTCTCTATCCGACCGATGAACGTCAAACGGTAAAATATCTTGCCGCGATTGGATTCACCAAGCGCTTGCACGATCTGGCCGCTCGCTATGGGGGGCGGCCTTACGGTATCGGTCTGTGGAACACGGCCTACCTACCCCGGCTGTTCAGCCGGACTCACCTGGCCGAGCTCAAGCGGCGCAAGGCGCTGCTTGATCCGTCAGGCATCATGAATCCGGGCAAGGTGTATCAGGCGTCGTTCCCGCTGTGGCCCATCACCTCCGTTCCAGGAGCCACCATGCTTGGTGCACTTCACCTCTCACTGGGAAGGGACCGTTCATGAAGGATAAAGTCTTTTTCAAAGGACTCATGGCCGAAGCGACTATCTGTTCTTACTGCGGCTATTGCCGTTCGGTCTGTCCGACCTACGAGGGTGTCGGATGGGAATCATGTTCGCCTCGCGGTCGTCTTCATCTTATTCGGATGCTGCTGGGAGGCACGTCGCTGACCGCCGATCAGATGAAGCGGCTCTACCAGTGTACGCTGTGCGGGCACTGCACCCAGGTCTGCTCGACGCGCATTGATCTGCGTCAGTTCTGGCTGGAAGCCCGCAAACAAACAGTCTCACTCAAACTGTCACCTCCTGAGTTCTCGACGACTCTCGATAACGTTGTCAGAACCGGCAACATCTACAATTACCAGAACGACGAACGGGCGGGCTGGGTAGAATATATGGACGATCCCCCTGCCGATCTCTACCAGCGGGATCGTGCTGAAGTCGTTTATTTTGTCGGGTGTTTATCTTCCTTTTCACCGCGGACTCAGCGCATCGCCGAGTCGTTCGTCCATGTGCTCAATGCCGCCGGGGTGGATTTCACAATCCTTGGTGAAGGTGAAGTCTGCTGCGGCTATCCGCTGCTTGCCGCAGGAATGCATGACGAGACACGAAAGGTGATTGAGCAAAATCTGGAGCGTGTCCGTGCTACCGGCGCGACAACCATCGTCTTTAACTGTCCCGCCTGCCGGGTGATGTGGCTTGAACAATACGCGCGTCATTTGCCCGGCGTGCGGATGCTTCACTCAACAGAGTTGCTGGCCGACTTAACGGCTGCCAAGCAGTTGCCGATGAAGGATGTCAATCGAATTGTCACGTACCACGATCCGTGTGATCTGGCGCGCAACGGAGGTGTGTACGATGCGCCACGCGAGGTGATAGCAGCCATCCCCGGTCTTCAGTTCGTTGAGGTTCACGAGCGGCGCGAGCGCGCGCTGTGTTGCGGCGGCGGCGGCGACCTGGAAATGATAGACACGGCGTTGTGTGGACACGTGGCGTCGCAAACGGTGAAAAAGCTGCTCGTAACCGGGGCACAGACCATCGTAACCGCCTGCCCACAGTGTGTGCGGATGTTATCACGCGGAACAGAGCAAACCGCTCCCGATGTCTTGGTGAAAGACATACTGGAATTAGTGGCTGAGACTATGGACAGGCCGTTGAAAAAGTCTCAAGATTAAACTGTTCAAAAATGTCCAGATGCAAGGCACCCGAAATTCTGAGGAATGAGTCGTACTTATGGGTACGTCGTAGTGACGAAGAATGAGGGTAACGCCGCAGATGGGCGTGTTTCAACAGTCTCTGGACATCTGAGATCAATTCTTGCGTAAGTCTTGAACCTGCCAAAGGATACAAGTAAGGAGGTCAGAATGGCTCACTTTGAAGGAATCAATTTACCTGATGAACTCTACTACCAACGGGAAGATCATTTGTGGGTTCGCCTGGAAGACACACAGTCAAGCGTCGGACTTAATGACCTGGCACAGCGATCGGCCGGCACAGTGACTGCTGTCCGGCTCAAACCCCCTGGTCGGTCCATCGCCAAGGGCAGGCCGTTCGGAACGATGGAAGCGGGCAAGTATGTCGGGCCGCTCCGAGCGCCTATCTCAGGACAGGTACTTGCAATCAACTCAGATGTCATGAGTCAGCCGGGTTTGTTGAACACTGATCCTTACGGCAAAGGATGGTTGATTATCATCGAACCAGAGAATGTGGAGCGCGATTTGCCCGACCTGGTGTACGGTGATGCAACTCAGGCATGGCTTGAGGAAACTATTGCCGATTGGCGCAAACGAGGATTGCTGAAAGATTAACGATTATCTGATAGCAAACGACCAACGTGCCGGAATATAAAAATAACTACCTTGACGGTGTATGCACCGCAGACCTGTCATTTCGATCTGAGAGTCCGTGCTCATCGGCGAAAAATTGTCGTCGACTTCATCACATTCCCATGATGTCCTTTCTACGAGAGTTATTTTTTACTCTCAGTCGGCCCCTGTCTCTGAGAGTGGCTGGAGTGGAGCAGCATGGAACGCATCGGTACTCATGAGCAAGATGAAGTGTGACGATATTTTATTACCCTGCAATCTGGTGATTCCAGGTTGAAAGGAGGCGTATCATGAATCTCGGATTGAAAGACAAGGTAGCGCTTATTACAGGGGCTTCCAGAGGCATCGGCAAGGCCTGCGCCCTGATTTTGGCCGAAGAAGGCTGCAGTGTAGCTATCTGCGGCAGAAATCAGGAGACCCTTGATGAGGCGGCTGATGAGATCAGGACAAAAGGAACGGAAGTCCTTACCGTTCAGGTCGATGTCACCAAGTCCGAAAATAACAAGAACTTCGTTTCTCACGCCTTGAAGAAATTTGGACGGATTGACATCCTCGTCAACAATGCCGGCACCGGTCGACTGAGCGACCCGATGGAGCTTCCCGAGGAAGAATTCAGGTACAACATGGATCTTATGTTATTCGGCCCTATCCAGTGTTCCAAGGAGGTCATCCCTCCGATGCGGACGCAGGGGTGGGGACGAATCATTAACATATCTTCCATCTTTGGAAAACAGCCGGGAGGGCTGATGGACTACGACGCCATCAAAGCAGCAGTGATCATGTTCACAAAGGACCTGAGCAACTACCTGGCTAAGGACAATATTCTGGTAAATGCCGTGTGCCCGGGACCCACCCGGACACCCCTCTGGGAAGGACCCGATCAGTTGGGAGAACAATTGGGCCAGATGATTGGCAAGTCAGGTCCGGAGGCCATCACGTGGTTCGCCGAACAGAACATTCCCTTGGGACACCACGGTGACCCCGACGATATCGCCAATATGGTGGCCTTCCTGGCATCGGAGAAAGCAAAGTTTATCACCGGCCAAGCGATCAATGTCGATGGAGGGATGGTAAAGACAACGATATGAGAGACCTGCCGCCCGCGCGACTTTCCGCTTGGGAAACGTGCCTTTTAGTTGTAGACGATAGGGTGACTAGACCGGAAGCGTTATGTCGCCGCGGTGTGGTTGGAACAACTTCAGCGCATCCCTGTTTCTGAAAATCGGGCAGTCACTTCTTCGACCTCTCTCAGCTTGGCAACAAGAGCGTCGGATTCCCCAATGGGTGTCATAGGTGTTCCGGAAAACGAAAGTCTCACCGTAAGGAATTTGAAAGTACAAATAACGAATATACCAACTCAGGGCCGCATCAGGTGGGGGTGGACTCCCTATTGACGATGCGGCCCTTTTCTCTCTATAGGGCGAGAATAATATAGCGTACTGCCAGACATGATAGAAGGTCAGTGTTTCATCCTTCATCACGCGATAATCTCCCAGGAACAGCTATCGGCGATCCGCCTTAACCGCCGATCCGGATGCACAACCACCGGCCGAGCAACCGCTTCAAGCAGTGAACGATCGTGAATAGAATTTGCATACGCGGTACACTCGGAGAGGTGATAGCCCAATTTCCGGCACAAATCTCTGCCGATCCGCAATTTTTCCTGCCCGTAGGGATGAATGATCGGGGGGACGTGACTGAATCGACCCTTGACGGTTTCACATACGGTCGCGCAGCAATGCGGCATCTCCAACAGCAGTATAAGTGGCTTGGCGATACAGTCCAAAGTACCAGTCAGTAAAACGGTTTCGTCACCATTTCGATGGTGCATCTCAAGCCGCTGCCGCATCGTGGGACATAAATACTGCATGAGTGTTTCATGGACAAAATGCGCTGCCAGTGATTCAATCTCACAGACTTTGAGGTGTGCAAGATACGCTTTATTCTTTTTCCATACGTGTTTCCCGTATGTGTCAATCCACTGAAACGTAAATGTCAGAAAGGCAGACCCCTGGCGGATACCCAGCACTTTTCTTCGTACGAGATACCGGAAAAACAGTCGTTCAGCGCTCGTTTTTACGAGCAATGTGCCATCTAAATCGACGAATACGAGTGACATAACATCACATCACAAAGTATTATTTCGCCCGTCGTAGATTGGCAAAGAGGCCGTCCGTCCGCAAGGCAAACTCAAGCATGACGGGTATCCCACGGACGAGACAGAGGACCACGGCAGCATAGATAAAAATGTCTTTCATGAGAGCAAGCACATGATGCCACTCTGCGAAAATGGCGGGGAATAAGTGCGGCCATGGCAGCAGTAAAAAAATGTACCCTAATGCCACTGCTTTGACTGCACCATAGAAGAACCGCATCGCTCTGCCTGCTACAATAAATCGTCCTATCGGAGATCGCATCATTCCGAAGGGCGTAGATCCTCGTGAAGCCTCAGAAGCGCGGATAGAATCAACAAGAATGCTGCGGGTTATAAACGCCAGGGGAACCCAAATGGGAATGAAATCGAGATCGGCCAAAACGATCCACAGCACATTTTCGACGATTCTGTCGGCGGCAATGTCAAAGAGTGCGCCAAATTGAGATTCTTCGTGACGCTTTCTCGCGACATACCCATCAAATGCATCCATTAAGAAAATGGTGAGCAACAGGGGGAAGCAGGCCAGTTGCACCATCGGCTGCTCGGAGTAAACCATTGCCACAAGGACAAATAAGAGAATAATTCTTGCAAGGGTTATCAGGTTCGCCATGATATCCTCGCGCGCACAACGGAACGGCTTCTATGGTTCATACACTACAAAGAGGAAATCATCATCGACTCTTTGAACATTTCTTTTTGCACCGTATGAAATAGTACTTTTCTTATTTTCACTTTCCGGTTACCATCTGTCCCATGACCTGCGCAACACGTTCTGCCAAGAAATGTCACCGTGGATCGGTCTCACATATTTTCCGGAAGGGTTCGATTGCGAAGAGATTTCCTTGCCTGCATACGAACTGAATGAAGAATGTCTAAGACCACCCGTTGTATGGAACAGGGAGATGAAAAACCGTATGAATCACAACACTAATATATTCACACAAAGTTGCGGTGGACGTCAATGTAGAATCGACAAAGAGAAAACGTTGTTTCCTCCGTAAGATTACTCTTATGGAAGTCACCACAGCTTACCCAGTTATGCAAGCCATGCCGAGAGAAGACGTAGACATTGTTTTGCGTCATCTCATCCTTCCCGACAGCAAGTGTCTCGACATATTCATCAGGACACGATCTACCGCGCCACACGTACCAGTGATTCTCCTGACCGGCCTTGCTGATGATGCTCTTTGGCAACCCGGCTAATTCGTCACGGCGCCCAAGACTCTCGCGTAAAAGGAACTTTCGATAACGACAATCTCGCTCCTCAAAATTGCGAACGTTCCTTGACGTGACTCAAAATTCGCATTATATATAAAGGTAATCATTTTAAATTCATTTGGTTTCTATGTCTATATCCTTCACAAAATTAACAGATTTTTAACCCTGAGAAGCACCATCAGGGGTAACAAATCTCTCAGAGAGGTGTGAAAACAATGACAGCCCCAAAGAAGAAGGGGGAAACAGGTGATCACTCCCGTACTCCAAACGATATGCCAACACCGTCTCAAAAAAATAAAGATACCTTGTATATCGTGGGCATGGGTGCCTCCGCGGGCGGGTTAGAAACCCTCGGACAATTTTTCAGTCATATGCCACCCGAAACCGGGATGGCCTTTGTCATCGTTCCCCACCTCGACCCAAGCCATGTCAGTATTATGCCCGAGTTGCTACAAAAACGTACGAAGATGAAAACACAACAGGTGGAAGACGGCATGACCGTGGAGGCGAACCGCATATACATCATTCCGCCTCAGAAAGATATGGCCATCATACACGGGTCCCTTCAGCTTCTGGATCCCGTCGTTACTCACTTTTCGCGACTGCCCATCGATTACTTCTTCCGGTCCCTTGCCGAAGACCAGGGTGAGAAGGCGATCTGTATCGTCCTTTCAGGGATGGGAACGGACGGGTCTCTGGGCTTGAAGGCGGTAAAGGAGCATATGGGCATGGTCATGATCCAGGACCCTGCCTCCAGCAATTACAGCGGCATGCCGCGGAGCGCCTTCGAAACCGGGCTGGCGGACTTTATCCTCCCGCCCGAGAAGATGCCCGAACAGCTGATGAAATACGTGGAGCAGGCCGGCCGCCGTGGAGTCAAGCCGTTACTGACCAGGGAAGAAAAAACTTCGGAAGCACTGAAAAAGATTTACATCCTCCTCCGGTCTCATACGGGTCACGATTTTTCCTCATACAAAAAGAACACGATCATGCGCCGCATCGACAGGAGGATGAACCTCCACCAGATCAGTGATGTGTCACAGTACGTGTGTTACATGCAACACAACAGCAACGAAATTACCCAACTGTTCAAAGAACTGCTGATCGGCGTGACCAACTTTTTCCGCGACCCCGATGCCTTTACATACCTCAAGAACAAAGTGTTTCCGGCACTACTACAAAACAAACCCGGTGATTATACCATGAGGGTGTGGGTTCCCGGATGTGCCACTGGCGAAGAGGCCTACTCGATGGCGATAGCCTTGCGTGAAACCATGGATACGCTGAATCGGAGTTTCAACGTCCAGATTTTCGGAACAGATATCGACGCCGAGTCCATCGAGAAGGCCCGCATCGGGCGCTACCCTGAGAGCATCTCCGCCGATATGCCTCCAGAGTACCTGGAACGATACTTTTTAAAAGAGGACAGTGTGTTTACGATCAGGAAAAGCATCCGGGAGATGCTGATGTTTGCCCCGCAAAATATCATCAAAGATCCTCCCTTCACCAAGCTGGATGTTCTCTGCTGTCGGAACCTTCTGATCTATATGAATTCGAATTTACAGAAAAAACTTCTGCCCCTCTTTCACTATGCCCTGAACCCGGGGGGCATCCTCTTTCTCGGTACATCCGAGACGATCGGAGAACACATCGATCTATTCTCGGCAACCCATAAAAAGTGGAAGATTTTTGAACGCAGGGAAACGAGGTATGCCAACCATGCAAAGATTGACTTCCCCATCACGCCGCGCAAGGAGATGCATCCACACATGCCGACGGCGAGACCACGGGAAGTCAAAATTTCAGAGCTGATTGAAAAAATCATGATAGAAGACTATGCGCCGCCCTCCGTGGTCATCAATGAAAAGGGAGAGATTCTCTACATTCACGGACGGACAGGCAGGTATCTCGAGCCATCGCCCGGAGTGGCTGCCATGAACGTATTTGAAATGGCACGGGAGGGAATCAAGGGTGATCTTTTTGCCGCCGTCCGCAAAGCCACGACCCGGAAAAAAGCGGTCACCCATACTGATCTCCGCGTGAAGGACAACGGCGGATTCCGCTTCATCAATTTGACCGTTAGGCCCCTCATCGAAGCGAAGACGATGCGGGGGCTCCTGCTGGTCGTCTTCGAGAATGTGACGGACCGCCACGAGAAGGAAGGTGAAAAACAGAAGGGCAAAGAATCGAAGCAGTCGCAGAAACGTGCGGAAACCCTCGAGCAGGAACTGCAGTACGCCCGGGAAAGCCTCCAGACCACCATAGAAGAGCTGGAAACAGCCAATGAGGAGCTGCAGAGTTCCAACGAGGAACTCCATTCCACCAACGAGGAGTTGCAGAGTACCAACGAGGAACTGGAGACCTCTAAGGAAGAACTCCAGTCGGTCAATGAAGAGCTGGTGACGGTCAACAATGAACTACAGGGGAAGAACGAGGAATTGATCAGGACCAACAATGATATGAAAAATCTCCTCGACAGCATCAATATTCCCAGTATCTTTCTGGATACGCGCATGTGCATTACTCGTTTCACCGTCGATGCGAAAAAGATCGTCAACCTTATAGCCTCCGATATCGGCCGCCCCCTCAGCGATATTGCCACAAAGATAACGTATAAGGACATGGTTGGCGATGCCCGGCACGTCCTCGAGAATCGCAAAGATCTGGAAAAAGAAGTGCAGACGGAAGACGGCTGCTGGTATATGATGCGGATGTCACCCTACCGGACGGTGGACGATATAGTTGACGGGGTGGCTGTCACGTTTCTGAATATCAGCACTCAAAAGCACCTGTCGGACAAGGTCCTGCTTCTGGTCAATACCCTTGAAAAGGCCGAAAATCTCTTCAACACGCTCCGGGAACCCCTCATCGCCTTGGATGATAAACTCAGGGTAATTCATGCCAATGAATCATTTTATAGGACGTTTCGCGTTAGTCGGCAGGAAACGGAAAGCGTATATATCTACGACCTGGGTGACCAGCAGTGGGATATCCCCGAGCTGCGGAAGCTCCTGGAAGAAATCATTCCCAAGGATAATGTCTTTGACGATTTCGAGGTGGAGCACGACTTCCCACGGGTCGGCCGCAAAAAGCTGCTCCTCAATGCCCGCAAGATTGTAGAAGGGGAAGAGGGGAAAGAGATGATACTGCTGGCTATGGAGGACATACACGCCGAATAGAAAATTGGTGAATAAAAAGGAACCAAAGATGAAAACGGATGAAATGAAACGGCGGGCGGAACAAATAATCGCCGAGCAACCCGAGAGGATGCACGAACTTCCCGCCCAGGATATCCAGGAGCTGATCCACGAACTGCAGGTGCATCAGATAGAGCTGGAGATGCAGAACGATGAACTTCGGAAAGCCCAACTGGAGGTGGAAACCTCTCGAAGGAAGTACCATGACCTTTACGACTTTGCACCCGTCGGTTACTTTACCCTTGACGAGAGGGGGATTATTCTGGAGGTCAACCTTGCCGGCGCTGTGCTGCTGGGCGTTGAGCGACGATATGTGGTCGGACGTGGGTTCTCAAGTTTTCTTGCGCCAGAAAGCCAGGAACGTTTCTATTATTATCGAGAGCAGGCGCAGGCAACCAAGCGTGAACAGCACTGTGAAATAAAAATTATATGGAAAAACGGGGCCAGTTTCTATGTGAAGCTTCAGATGGTGGCCGCACAATATGATGCGGATGAAACAAACCATATTCAGGTGACTGCAACGGATATCAACGACCGCAAGCGCGCGGAAGATGTGCTCCGTAAATCCCATGAGCTTCTGGAACGGCTGGTCGACGAGCGGACGGAGACATTACGGAAAAGCGAAGCACAATACCGGGAGCTTGTCCAGAACGCCAACAGCATCATTTATCGAAGGGATACGGAAGGGAACATCACCTTTTTCAATGAATATGCACAGCATTTTTTCGGCTACAGTGAGGATGAGATCCTCGGGAAGAATGTCGTGGGAACGATCGTACCGGAGACAGACAGCGCCGGCAATGATCTCACGGCAATGATTGCCGACATCAGTACAGATCCTGACAGATATGCCGTCAATGAAAACGAGAACATGCGATGCAGTGGTGAACGTATCTGGATTGCCTGGACAAACAAGGCTATTCGCGATGAAGAAGGCACCATTCAGGAAATCCTCTGTGTTGGCAGCGATATGACCGAACGCAGAGTAATGCAAAAGAAGCTGCAGGAGTCTGAATCCTGGTACCGGACCCTGTTCGAGACGACGGGAGCCGGCACGGTGATCATTGAAGACGATATGACAATATCATTGGCAAATGAAGAATTCACGAGGATCACCGACTACAGCAAAGAGGAAATAGAAGGAAGGCGCTGGAATGAATTTGTAGCGGAAAAAGATCTTGAAATGATGATGGCGTATCATCGTCGGCGGAGAGGAGACCCCCTTGCCGCCCCGAGTCACTACGAGTGCACCCTCGTTGATAAACAGGGGACCGAAAGGGATAATCTCATCAGTATATCGATGATTCCCGGGACAAAAAAGAGCATCGCTTCCTTTCTGGACATCACTGAGCAGAAGCATCTTGCCAGGGAGTTGCACGAGAGCCTGACACAATATCGTCTCCTTGCCGACAACGTATTGGATGTTATCTGGACGATGGACATAAACCTGCGCTTCACCTACATCAGTCCTTCTATCTCAAAGCTTCTCGATTACAACCTCGATGAAATACAAGGCATATTGATTAAAAAAATCCTGACCCCTCACTCCTGGAAGGTTGTGCAGAAACTGTGGCAACAGTTCAGAGAGGCAGTTGCACGCAGCAATCACCGGACACAATTACGTAAACCGCTAACGGCCGAACTAGAGCTCATCCACAAGGACGGTTCTGTCGTTCATGTGGAGACGCAGATGACATACCTTGCCCCTACTGAGGAGTATCCGGAAGCGATTCTGGGAGTAGCTCGCGATATCACCCAACGAAAGAGATACGAAAGGGAACGCTGGGAGACAGAATATCGCTATCATGTCCTGTTTGATCACTCGCCGATGGGGGTCATTCATTATGATACCGACTTCCACATCATTGACTGCAATGAAGCGGCCGCCGCAATTCTCGGGACAACCAGAGAGCATGTCGTTGACTTTGATTTGAAGAGGCTGGAAGACCGGAGTACAATTCCGGCCTTGACTGCCCCTTTTGAAGGAAACGTGGGTGTTTTCGAGGGGTTCTACAGGACAACAACAACCCGGACGGAACTGTGGATGGCACTACGGACGGCTCCCTTGTACGGCAGCGATGGGACAATCGATGGAGGGGTAGCACTTATAGAGGATATCTCGAATCGTGTCCAGACACAACAGGCACTGGAAATCGAGACACGTTCCCTCGCGGAAACCAATACTGCACTCAAGGTCCTCTACGACCAGGTGGAAACAAACAGGCAAGAGTTCCAGTCTGATGTTTTTTTCAATGTCAAACAGTTAATTCTTCCCTATATTGAAAAGTTGCGGGTATGCCGGACCGACAACGATCGTGATACCTGCCTGCAGGTACTCGAAACAAACCTGCACAATATTGTCTCTCCGTTTTTGCGTGAAATGACCATGGGCCACTACAGTCTGACACCGAAAGAACTCCACGTTGCCACTCTCGTAAAGGAAGGAAAAACAAATAAGGAAATAGCCGACTTGTTGCATCTGTCCAAGCGCTCCGTCGAATTCCACCGGGATAACATTCGTGAAAAATGTGGATTAAAAAACAAAAAGGCAAATCTTCGATCATTCCTGTTGTCTCTCAAATAATACCAGGTATTTCATCGTATAATAACTGTAGTAACTTGGTATTGCAATCCTCTTTTTTTCGATTACACTACACAGTAGATATCTCCCTTGCATTCGAACAATCCTGCGAATCTGTAACGCGCAAACAATCCGAAATGGTTTTTCGTCTGCAACACGCCTCCTGATATATGGTGGCGAGCAGCGTCTTTCCGATTCATCATTCATTCACGCAAGGAAAAGGAGAAACAGTGTCGAAAGGAACGGTGATTCGGTGTGATGACCGAACAGGGTACGGATTCACCACGGATGATGAAGGGTATTGCTTCGTTGATAACGACGGCGATGTTCTTCACGCGGGTCCGCCGAAAATGCCCTGAAATCGTGTGAACGGGGGATCATCTATAAAGAATAAACTCCCATAAGGAGGTCTTTTTCATGGAACTGGGAACCGTTATCTTTTTTAACAACGAAACGGGCTTTGGCGTCATCAGGGATGACGAGGGTAAAAAAGTATTTCTTCATTACAGCGAGGTTCGGTCTGCTTCAAAAACCTTATATGAGGGACAGCGGGTATGCTTTGACGTTCGAAAAGGACTCAGCGATACAATGGCACTGAATATCAGACTACGATAGACATTTCAGTAAGAGGGATGCCCACGAGATAACGTGCTGAAAATGGCAGACAGAGGCGTATAAAAAGCTGAAGATCGAGGAGGTTTTCCCATGAAGAAGTTAGTCACGTATATTGCTCAGGCACTGGTGGATTATCCTGACAAGGTGAACGTGAACGAGATCGATAGCGGACAGACATCAATACTCGAACTGCAAGTTGCCAAGGAGGATATCGGCAAGGATGGAAAACACGCACGGGCAATGAGGACCATTGTGAGTGCGGCCGCAGCCAAACTTCACAAGAGAACCATTTTGGAAATTATTGAATGACAGCCCCTTACATTTACTGGGTCACCTGCGGGGGGGGGGGGGGGACACCAGAAGCGGTAACGCCAAACAACGCGTCGTTTCATAGTGTCGCCCGTCATTCGATACACGCAAATACGCCGACTTTTTTCGGAGACAGCACCAACGCCGTTATCGTCGTATAGGTGGTATATCCCTGTATTGATACTTCGGAAAGGAGGTAGCGCTATGTTTAAGAAAATTCTTTATCCGACGGATTTTTCAGATGTCGCCATGAAGGCCTTCGACTACGTAAAACAGTTGAAAATCACGGGGGCCGAAGAAGTGGTGATTTTACACGTCATTGATCAGCGAAGCGTGGAAACCATCGCCACACATACTGAAAAGGATATCATCACTCTCGAGAGAAACTGGGAAGAAAGCGCCCGAGAGAAGATAGCCCCCCTGGCAGAAGAATTGGAAACGATCGGATACAGAGTCAAGATAAGAATTGAAGAGGAGGTTCCCTTCAGGGATATTTTAAAGGTTGAAGACAAAGAGGACGTCTCGGTAATCGTTATGGGGTCTCACGGCAAGAGCAATGTCGCCGAGATGCTCTTGGGGTCGGTCTCGGAAAAAATCGTCAGGAAAGCGAAAAAGCCGGTGCTCATAATAAAACGATAGTTCACTAAAGCTAAGAAACGATGGGGGCAGAGCCATATCGGTCTCTGCCTTTTTTATGGAGAGGACCTTTCACCGAGCGCAATCACCGGTATTGGTCCCCATACCGCGCTGTATCTGATGCGCAGCATACATAGGATTTGAAGGTACCGTGCATTTCGACAGCCATTGTGCAGCCGGCTCGACGTTATCACGCGTCTCAACCATACCCTTCAGTACGGATGTCGCTGGCAATGTGTGCTATTACGATGTGCCTTCAACGGTTTTCACGGCCTCATTGCCCTCACCACGACAAACGCACCTTCACCGTATCCGTTCTTCACGGGCTCGATGTCCCGTATTTCATCCAGAGTGCGAAAGATGGTCTGGGTAAAGGAAAGGTCATGAAACCCGGTTTTTTCTAAGTGTACGATCACTTCGTCGACGGAAAAGAATGTCGCCAGCCGGTAGAAGACGTTCTGGTCTTTGTACTGCTCATAGATTTTTCCGAGAAAGCTCTCCCGGTCGACGAATCCACAGAGAAAACACCCACCCGGTTTGATGACACGGGAGGCTTCCCGGAACGATGCCTCTATGTTATCGAGAAAACAGAGCGTCGTCACCATGAGGGCGAAATCAAACTGATTGTCGTCAAAGGGAAGCGCTTCCGCCACGCCGTCAATCACGGTGATGCCTCGCTTCCGGGCCAATGCCGCCATGGCCTTTGACGGTTCGACTCCGACGGTGATGCCCAGCGGTGCCGCAAAAAGTCCAGACCCGACACCGATCTCAACACCCGTACCACCCCCCGGCATGAGACGCCTGATGGCATTGAGTTCGGATTCATAGGCAAACGAATTCTTCTGGAACCATTCTTCGTACTGGTTCGTATGTTTTTCAAAGGGCTCTACTTTCGACATGATTTTCACCTGCGTCTGAAACTGATCTAACAAAAGTACCCGGCGCCACCTGAGAGTTTAAACGATGCAGCTGCGACGGTGGCAGTTTCAATCCAATATTTCTATCAATAATCGGCGTCAAACTCAACAGAAAACCCCATTTCCTCCACACAGTATATGCATGCAGGTTCATGCAACCTCATCAAGAACACATCACCGGTCTTCATAGCATGACATCGATATGGCCTCGCCATGTCGTGTACCTCTTTTCGAGAGAGGTCCGGTCTTACACTTCGCCATTCTCTTCACCCGAAAGCACATCACAAACCTACGACGTGAGCAGTTCACGCGTGAATATGCACTCTTTCGGATGTCCCCTTCTGCCCTACAGGAACCCCCAGTTTTTTACTGGCATTCACAGTGTACTTTTTAAGGGTTGTTCTATTGCATAGATATATATAGTTTTATATTGTAAGATATGAGGTTTTCTTATACTTTTTAAAGGAGGGAGCCGATGAAGCTGACAGTGTATCTATCTCGCTCCCGGGAGAACGAAGATTGTTCTGTCGGGAGTCACACGTATGACTTCAGGCAAGGTGCAATGTGTGATCGTGCTTTTTAGCGCACGCCTGTACCTATGAGCGGCAACAGTCATTTGAACAAGACAGGTAAGTAGTAGCTGTTATTCCCCTCCCGTGCCTCTTTGCGTATAGCACCGTGAAACATTGGGAACACGTTCCCCGCTACCTCCATTGGAGGTTATCCCTCCCACCCCTCCGGAACAGTCGCAAGGATATTCACCGCCACAAACCCGGAAAGAAAATTTATGAAGGGTGCGGATCTCCGCGTGACCAGCCTGTGGACAATAATGACGAGCGAAAAGCAGGATCACGGCAGTCCTGTGCCTTTATGCTGTTCAAGTACAGGCACACCGAATAAACGACGCAATCTCAAGGGAAAGGAGAAGAACCATGGCAAAGATTAAAAGAACAATAAACATCAACGCGCCGGTCGCAAAAGTCTTCGATTATGTAGATGACGCAAATAATTTTCCGGAATTCTGGCCAAGCATGGTCGAAGTGAAAGATGTAAAGAAAGGCGAAAGTTTCCGGTGGGTATACAAGATGGCCGGCATGAAATTCGAAGGTGCATCGAAAGTCATAGAATCCATAGCAAATGAGCGACATGGAACCAAGAGTTCGAGTGGTATCCCAAATACATTTATGTGGACATATCAACCTGACCAGGGGGGGACGAAGCTGACCTTGGAGATCGAATATACCGTTCCGGTACCGTTGTTGGGTAAATTGGCCGAGGCATTCATCGTGAAAATGAATGAGCGTGAGGCGGATACTATGTTGGCTAACCTTAAGACCAGGATGGAGACGTGAGTGGCTGACACTTCATTGATTTTTTGTTCGTTTTGTGTCATTTTTAAAAAACATAATAGCGAAAGGAGGTGATGGCAACAATCTTTCTCCCCACCCCCCAAATGCAACGGTAGCTCTGCGGTTCCAGAAAGTCATGACATAGTTGAGCGCACCACATACCCTTTTGTTCGCCCCGTACTATTCCAACAATTATCCACATAAATACGGCACACAGAATCCGTTCTGCACGTTTTTGTCTACATACAGAAACACAACAAACAGAGGAAAACAAAAAGTCAGGGTGAGACGTCGGAGTGGATCACTCTGAATGTATTAACCCTAAGAAAGGAGGAGGTGTCATGTACAAAAGCGTGTACAAGATCATAGAGTTGGTAGGTACCAGCGAGACCTCTTGGGAAGAGGCTGCAAGGAATGCCGTTGAAACAGCGACGGCCTCACTGCATGACCTTAGAGTAGTAGAAGTAACCAAATTGGATATGCACATCGAGGGAGGTAAAATCGTTGCGTATCGCGCGAGACTAAATGTCTCTTTCAGATACGATCCTAAAGAGGCATTGGATTACAGGATACTTGCGGAAGAAGAGTAATCTAGAAATCACAGGGATAAAAGCGTTGACTGCGTGTGTGACCCATGGACACCTTTCGTATCATGCCGTTAGAGGTCTGTCCATGGATCACACCCATACTCTCTGCAAAAGGATTTTTGTACTTCTGACAACTGGAGAACCTACAGAAATAACTTATTAACGAAACTGATGGGGAAAATGAATTATGTTAACTGCATCGAAATGGCTATTCATAATAGCCGGTGTGCTGTTAATCATGGATTCGATAATGATAGTTGCCGGCATACCGAATCCTTTGTTTAATTGGCCACTCCCTTGTCCAATAACATTGTGCCTCCTCGGTTTGGGCATCCTCCTTTTTGCAATCGGCAGCGGGGCTTTTAAAAAAAACATACCATGATCGGTTGATGTCGATACCACCGGTAATCGCATATGTCTTTTCCGAACACTCGATTTATGTCTCGGTATAACCGATCTTGCAGGGCTCAGGAGGAGATAGAAAGGAAGACACCCGCGTGCGAAGGGCAGGGGTGTCTTCAGAAATACGTCTTGTGTGAGATGTGCCTCCTACACGTCGACGACTTCGTTGATGCCTTTTTCGTCGATTTCGATGATAAGTTCTGTCGCCCACTTTGTCGCGTTGCCGACAACAGCCGTACAGGCCGTAGAATGACCCCCTGCCGCCAGAAATTCATCCCATTCGTCGTACATGTAAAATGAACGTCCCATGAGTTTTTCCTGAATTTCACGGCAGGTAACCGTGCCGTACTCATCTACGAATCGCTGGACCAGTTTTTCGCCGAGCCGGTACGCCATAAACCGTTTCCGTTCGGGATCGGCAATATTTTCCAGCTCCCTGCCATAGAGCTGGCTCACCACCATGACCGCACCGACCAGTGCGCCGCAGCCCCCCAGTGTGGACAGGCCGACACCGCCGCCGAGTCCCGTTGCGGACTTGAAGATCGACTCATCTCGCAGCTCCGGAAAGATCTCGTACAGGGCACCGATCGCGCACTGGGCACACCCACCGAATTTTTCCTCATATGAAAACCCGACGTCATACGCCTTGTCTGTCTTTTTCTTCGTCATCGTGCATCTCCTCTCCGAACATACAGGGTATAATTTTATATTTTCGACATCCTCTACGTATCATCAATCGTTTCGTAACAAAAGTGTTTAACTATGGGAACCTTCAAAGGTGGCTCGCGAAGGGACGGCAACCACCTCGCCCGGACCACTCAGCGCCCTCCGGACACGATCGGCAGCGGCCGGATGCCCACGACGGGAGCACACGGATTCGGATTTGCAAATCAATCAGGAACTCTTTAGATTCAACAAAGAGACATTGATCACAGCTTTTACGGGAAAGAATGATGCAAATTGAGATCATCGGCACCGAGTCGCTCGGGGTGCGCGGTCTGTGCACCGTGGTAACGACACCGGACCGTCACATCGTGATCGATCCCGGTGTGGCCCTCGGCTATCAGCGTCGGGGCAAGCGGCCGCACCCCCTGCAGGTCTACGTGGGGGCACAGGTACGCCGCACCATTATCGCCTCCCTCGAAACGGCCACCGATATCGTGATCAGCCACTATCATGGCGACCATATTCCCCTTGTCGATGCCAACCCTTACCAGCTCGATGTGCGCTCAGTCGTCGAGGCCTGCCGTGGCACCCGGTTCTGGTGCAAATCTCCCGATTACCCCCTCGACAAGATATCGCTGCGGTACAACGATCTGTCACGTGTTCTCGGCCGCACACTTCCCGTGGTCGAGGACACCAATGTGGGAGTGATGATGTTTTCGAAACTCCAACCCCACGGCGCTGCGGGCAGCGGTCTGGGAACTGTCATGATGACCCGGATCGCCGACGGGGACCATGTCTTCGTCCATGCCTCCGACCTCCAGCTTCTCGACGACGGTGCCGTATCGCAGGTACTCGAGTGGAAACCGGACACGGTGCTCGTCTCCGGCCCTCCTCTGTACCTGCCGCGTATAACCATTGATCAGAAACACGAGGCGCGGCGAAACGCACTGCGCCTCGCACAGCACGTGGGCACCCTCATCATCGATCACCACCTCCTGCGATCCGAGGCAGGGTGCCGCTGGCTCGACGACCTGGCCGCGGCATCAGGAAACCGGATCATGTGTGCCGCCGATTATATGGGCCGGCAAAGACTCTTGCTCGAAGCGTGGCGTGACCGGCTCTACCGCGAGATGCCCGTACCGGAGGGCTGGCACGAGGCCTATGCAAAGGGCGAGATCGATATCGACGACTACCGCCCCCCACACTGAGGGGGTCAGGTCTTGCGTTTTGCCTTTTTGCGCCGACATCAGAACGTACCGCTGACATTGCGCCCTCCGGTATGTTGCACTACGCGATCAGAACGATTTCCCTGACGTGCAGACAGCGACGATTACATCCTGCCGAGTGCGACAAAAAACCCACTCCAAGACTTCAGCGCCGGCTCCTCTCAGTAAAGTCAAGAATAACGATTTGATCCCTCTTTTTCTCGAATTCCTTTGACTCGCAAGAGGAACTTGTATTAAACCCTGGCAACTACCGCTGGAGGATATAATTATTACCGAAGACATGGGGGGGGATTGAACCACGAAACACCTTTTGACAAGCTTCGAAAAGTTGCTCCATCCCCGCGCTCATGCTGCTGGTGCGAGGCCGGATATACCGTCGCACGCTCGCGACCCCCACCGCTGGGTCGTCTTCGGAATTATCTCTTCAATCTATTTTTTTGTCTATTTTCACCGGGTGTCTACGTCGGTTATAGCCACGGACCTCTTGGCGGTGTTTCAGACCGACGCCACTGCCCTCGGGTTCATGTCGTCGATGTACTTCTATGTCTATGCCTTTGAACAGCCGCTGGTCGGCTACCTGTCCGACCGCCTGGGTCCGCGGCGTGTGGTGTCTCTCTGGACACTGGCGGCTGCCATCGGATGCCTCATCTTCGGTTTTGCCCCCACCATCGGCTGGGCGTCCGTCGGGCGTGCCATTATCGGCTTTGGCGTCGGCGGCGTCTATGTCCCGGCCCTCAAAGCCTTTTCGCAATGGTTTGAGAAAAAAGATTTTTCCACCATGACCGGTCTGTTTCTTGCGGCCGGCAATCTGGGTGCTCTCATCGCCACGACTCCCCTCGTATGGATGGTACAGGCTTGCGGCTGGCGGGCAAGTTTTCATCTTATCGCGGGAGTAACGGTTATCTTGGCACTTGCCGTATTTTTCCTCACCCGTGATCATACGCGAGTTTACACTCGGGCCGGCAACCCCGGTGTATCTGAAACCCCATCGTCCCCCCAGAAAGCCCCCGCATCGATCGTGTCGGTCATTACCTCCTTTCGTTTCTGGGTGTTCGGCAGTCTCCTTTTCGGCATTATCGGCACCTTTCTCACGCTCCAGGGGCTCTGGGCCACGCCCTTTCTCATGTCGCGGTTCGGTGTCGAACTCACCCATGCGAGTAAGATAAACATGCTGATTCCCCTGGGATTCATCGCGGGATCTCCCCTGTGGGGATGGCTCGGAAGCCGTGTCGGTCGAAATAAGATGACCCTGCTTATCTGGCTCCTTCTCATCATGACCGCTATGTGGACGGGGCTGATTATCAGAAATATTCCGTGGGGGATCACGGGTATCATGGTTGTAATGTTTTTCATCGGTGGTGTAGCCGGCGGTCTGGCTACCATCATCTGGACCCTGGTCCGTGAATCAACCCCCGGGGCCATCCTCGGTCTCGTCACGGGTCTTCTGAATCCGTTTCCCATCCTGGGAATCGCCATTTTTCAGGGCTGGACGGGGGCGATACTCGACAGGGTAGGACGGGTCAATGGTATCTACCCGCCCGAGGCCTACCAGAACGCTTTTTCTCTCTGCCTGGCCGTAACGATCGGATGCCTCGCCCTCGCCGTACTCGCACGAAAGAAACTCTGACAAAAAACAAAAAGGGGTCAGGTCTTGCGTTTTGCATTTTTGCGCCAATATCGCAACGTACCGCTGACGTTGCACCCTGTGGTATATGTCAATACGCGATCAGAACGTTCTCCTGGACGTGCCACCATTGACGATTGCCTCTCGCCGAGTGCGACAAAAAAAAACATACTACAGGTCCTCAGCGCCGGTTCCTCTCAGTAACGTCAAGGGTACAGGGTTGACCACCACTCAGGGTTTTTGGGGTGGGTGAATGACCAGTCGATCTCCCGGGTGGATCGGTTTGCCCAAGTCAAGATTATTCCACAGAAAAAGCGCGGGGAGCGGTACGCCGAAACGATCGGCGATGACGGAGAGATTATCGCCCTCTTTGACCACATACACATAGTGGTCCTTCTCGGCCAGCCATTGCTTCATGAGTTCATCGTATCTTGCATGAAATCCCTTCGATGTCCCTTTCGGGATCGAAAGGGTATGTCCGCCCTGGATCAGGTAGTAGCCCCTGATCTCGGGATTGAGATCCTTGACGACCTTGAAGTGTGTCCCCGCGGCCTCGGCAACGATCCGGAGGGGAATTTTTTCGGGACATTCCACCGTGACACGATCAACCGTACGCGGCGGGTACAGATCGCCCTTGCTCAGGTGAAACCCGTAGTGGTCGGGGTCGTTCAGAATCAGTTTTGCCGCGATGATTCTCGGAACGTACCGCTGCGTTTCCAGGGGCAGATACAGGTGGTAGTAGTCGACCGTCTTCTGTACCAACATATCCGTCCGCAGTCCCTCTTTCCCCATGTTGAACGCCGCGGCGGCCAGGGTCCACGAGCCAAAGATATCATGAAATTCCCGAAAGCACCGGATGGCCGCCCGGGTCGACGCAACCACGCTCCTGCGCTCATCGATGTCCGCGTCTATTCGCAGACCATATTTTATCCCCGTCGCCTCGGTGAACTGCCAGAACCCCATGGCCCCTTTGGGAGACCCGATATGTGGCCGCAGGGCACTCTCAATCAGGGCAAGATACTTGAGATCGTCAGGCATGCCGTTGTCTTTGAGCATCCTCTCGATACGGGGGAGGTAGCGGTGTGATCGCTTGATCCAGAGGATCACCTGCGGTCGGTCCCACAGGGCAAGGAGCAGTTCTTTTTCAAACCGCTCGCAGACCTCCCGATTGTCGAGGGGAATCTGTTCCCCACAGAAATCCAGGGGCGGCTTCACCCGGAGGCTCTCCACCAGCGGCGGCGCTCCGGCCTGCCCCCAGGCAGACGCCGTCACGGGACTCACCACACAGGAAAGAATCAGTAAAGACGCGATAAGACTTTTCATGATACCTACCGGCCGATTTTGAAATGAAAAGATATTTTAATTGACGGCGTCGGGAAACACAAGGGAAGAAATAACCTCGAGACGTGAGGGGCAAGCGCCGATTGTCTCGCCGTGGAGCTGGAAATATATCGCGCCAGAAATGAGTGGCTGTCCCCGATTTTTCTTTACTTTAAAATGTGTCCCAGTGTGTAAAATAGTTTTTGAAGGTTCGCGCTTATTAGGGTAGTAATAATAGGAAGAGATAGTGTGAGTTGCCCCGTTTTCAGAATTGTTACATCTCCGTTAAACAATACGTCACCGAGGCAGGACGTGATCCATGGATATCATGATGGTAACGATCATACTCTGTATCGCGCTTTATTTTCTGATCACGGAAAAAGTCTCCATTGATGTGACCGCCATCGGTATCATCGTAGCCCTCATTTTCACCCGAATTCTCACCCCGGCCGAAGCCGTGGCAGGGTTCGCCACTCCTGCCGTTATTACCGTCGGTTCTATGTTTCTCATCAGCAGAGCCATGATGCGCACGGGAGCGGTAGGCTATCTGGCGCAGAACGTTATTCGTCATTCCCGGGGGAACGTACACATCGCAACCCTCTTGACCCTCATCATCGTGGCTCTCGCCTCCGCATTTATCAACAATACGCCGGTGGTGGTCCTGTTCATCCCCGTGATCTTGCAACTCGGCTGCGAGTATGGCCTGAGTCCGTCCAAAATTCTCATCCCCGTTTCATACACCTCCATCCTGGCAGGCACCTGCACGCTTATCGGAACCTCAACCAATATCATTGTCAGCGACTTGAGTTTCTCCTACGGGTACGGGAAAATTTCTATGTTCGAACTTGCCTCCCTCGGGGTACCCATTGCGGTAATCGGAATTCTGTTTCTGTATATTACGGCCCCCCGGCTATTGCCCGGGCACACGGAACCGACCTGCGAGCACCTGGACCGGGAAGAAAAACGATACCTGGCGGAGTTCACGATACCGCGGCACAGTCCCCTCATCGGCCACGAACCGCTGCAGTACTTTGCAGATCACTATGGCACTCTTGCCCTACACGAAGTTATCAGGGGTGGACACATCTTTTATCCAGACAAAGATATAATCGGCATGAAAGCGGAAGACACGTTACTGCTGAAGGGGTTAGCCAATGACCTGATTTGTCTGCTCCAAGAGAAGGTGGTCCAGTTGACACATCAGTCCCGGAAGCTGAACTTCAACATCGACGATCGGGACGCAATCATTATTGAGCTCGTGGTACCGCCCCAGTCCTCGTTTCTCGGCTACAACCCGCGGCAAGCCACATTCTTGAAAGATATGGGAATTCATGTTATTGCCATGAAGCGTCGGCGCCTCCACTATTCCCAGCAGAAGATGGAGCGGTTGCGGCTGAGAATCGGCGATATTCTGCTCGTCAAGTGCCCCGTGAATAAAATTGACAGGATTCGAGCCGACGGCGATTTCATCATTATCGAAGACGTCTACCACCAGATAGTTCAAAAAAAGAAGGCCGGCATTGCGTTCGCCATCTTTGCCGGTGTGGTAGCCGCCGCCACACTGGGCATCGCCGATATCATGGTATGCGCGCTTGCGGGGGTCCTGCTGATGATCGCCACCGGATGCCTCCCCCTCCGGGACGCGTATCGTGCACTCCAGGGAGATGTTCTGATACTCATCGTGGGAACTATCGCCCTAGGGGCGGCCATGGCGAAGACCGGGGCAAGTCAGTTATACGCCCAGGGATTCCTCTACGTGTTTCAGAATCTCGGCCCCCAGTTCGTGTTGATGGGAATGCTCCTGTTTGCAAGTATCAGCACCCAGATTCTCAGTAACAACGCAACCGCGGTCCTGCTGATTCCGATCGCCATTTCCACCGCCGCCGCCTTGGGAGTCAATCCCAAACCTTTCATTATCGCCATATGTTTCGGCGCCAGCGCCTGCTACGCTACCCCCATCGGGTACCAGACAAATCTCATGGTGTACGGTCCAGGCGGGTACACCTTTGCCGACTATCTCCGTCTCGGTATTCCCCTCAATCTTCTCGTCCTTATTATGGGATCGATGTTCATCCCCGTTTTCTGGCCGTTTTAGGATTGCGTTCGGTACTACCGCCGACCTCACGCCTCTTCATCACGGCGGGAATGAGTGGCTGTCCCCGATTTCACTCTCTATCTCTATATTTGCATTGACATGCCGGAGCCATGATTTTATAATGATAAAAGGTATTTGAATTGAGCATCAATTTTCAAAGGCTTAAAGGAAAAATCCTTGTATCAGGTATTCGGCACCTTTTCTACACGCCCTTTTCATCATAGGTGTAGAAACTATTGTGACATCTCCTGCTGCAGCCAACATCTCTTTTGAGCATTACACAACCTGCTTCGCTCTTCTTCTTACGTACATTTCACCATTCACGGGGTTTCCTGTTCTCCTCCTGCACATATTTTGTATACCTTTATGGTTCTTGCTCGATACGTAAGCATCGCAACCCGGCAGTTCGCATAGTAGTTTTTTTCACATACTTTTTCCCATACCTCCTGCTGATCGTAGAAGAAGGTCCGGCAATCGTGCCGTCACAAGAGAACAAACAGACAAAAGGAGGCCATAAATATGAGTGATTCCAAAAAATTGACGACTGCATTCGGGATACCGGTGGGCGACGACCAGAATTCCATGACCGCCGGTGACCGTGGGCCAGTTCTCATGCAGGATGTCCATCTTCTCGAAAAGCTGGCTCATTTTGATCGTGAACGCATCCCTGAGCGTGTGGTACATGCCAAGGGAGCGGGAGCCGGAGGGTATTTTGAAGTCATGGCTGACGTGACCAAATACACAAAGGCCAAGTTCTTGTCCAAGGTGGGTAAGAAGACAGAGGTCTTTGTCCGCTTCTCTACCGTGGGAGGCGAAAAGGGCTCGGCTGATGCCGCCCGCGACCCCCGTGGGTTCGCCGTAAAGTTGTACACCGAGGAAGGGAACTACGACCTGGTGGGGAACAACACCCCGGTTTTCTTTATCCGGGATCCCCTCAAGTTTGCCGACTTCATTCACACCCAGAAACGGCATCCCGCCACGAACTGCAAAGATCCTGACATGTTCTGGGACTTCCTCTCCCTTACGCCTGAGTCAATCCATCAGGTCACGGTACTCTTCTCCGATCGGGGTACGCCAGCAACGTTCCGCAACATGAACGGCTACAGCAGCCATACCTTCAAGTGGTACAACGAAAAGGGAGAATCCTTCTGGGTGCAGTACCATTTTAAAACCGATCAGGGCATAAAGAACCTTACACGACAAGAAGCGGAACGCATGTCAGGCGAGGACCCCGATCACGCAACCCGCGACCTGTATGATGCCATCGAGCGTGGTGACTACCCGAGCTGGACACTGCAGATGCAGATTATGCCCGCCAAAGAAGGTCTGGATTACCGGTTTGACATCTTCGATATTACCAAGGTCTGGCCTCACGGCGACGTTCCCCCGATAGAAGTGGGCCGCCTGGTGCTCAATCGCAACCCGAAGAATTATTTCGCCGAGGTTGAACAGGCTGCCTTCAGCCCCGGCAATCTGGTACCCGGTATTGCCGCCTCACTTGACAAGATGTTGCAGGCACGTCTGTTTTCATACCATGACACCCACATCCACCGGCTGGGGCCGAACTACCACCTTTTGCCGGTGAACGCACCGAAAGCCGCGTCCGAGAAAAGCTACCAGCGGGACGGGTTCATGCGCTGCGACGAGAATGGGGGAGGCGGTCCGAATTACTGGCCCAACAGCTTCGGAGGCCCTGGACCCGATCCTGATGCTCTGGAACCGCCCTTCGAGGTATCCGGCTATGCAAACCGTCAGCCGTACACACATCCCAACGACGATTTCGTGCAGCCCGGCAACCTCTACCGCGATGTCATGACCGAGGAGGACCGCGAACATCTTGTGGGTAATATTGTAAGTCACCTCGGCGGCGCACAGAAACGAATCCAATTGCGCCAGACGGCGCTGTTCTACAAGGCTGACCCGGACTACGGTCGACGGGTAGCTGAGGGGTTAGGTCTGAACGTCAAGGAAGTTGAAAAGCTGGCGGCGATGTCCCAGGAAGACAGGGCCAAAGCGACGGCTCAGTGAGCGTGAGCATGGGCCCTGCGTGTGCCGCTCGTGTCGGTATACCAGGGATATAGCCGCACACCCGATCGCTGAAGACGGACGTGCAAAAGGCAAAAGCCTTTTGCACGCCGTTTTGCGAAGCCGCCGAGGACTGATTCCCGACACTTCCGAAGCATCACAGCATGTCAGCCGCATATTCCGACACGTCACCGAGCAAACGCGCGACGCCCGTGAGAGACGGTCGCGGGAGTTGTTGCACTCCGGTACCCCTGTCATGCGTTTGCGGGCATGCCTCCCGACGGGGAGCCTCCGCAGGCATGCAGCAACATGGCATGCCCGTATTTTCGTCGAGTCCCAGGGAGCGATTACGCCTGTGCCGTTTAGAGTTCGGAAGTACAATTGGGGCAACGGGTCGCCTGACTTGCAATGGTAGTAAAACAGAATGGACACTCTTTGGTCGTCGGTTCCTCCGCCGGTGCTTCCTCTTCGCGACGCATGTTATTGATCCCCTTGATTACCATGAAGACCGCAAATGCCACAATGATGAAGCTAATAACGGTATTCAGAAAAACACCGTAATTTACGGTGACGGCACCTGCCGTCTGGGCATCCGTGAGAGCCACGTACGGCCCGGCCTTTGTTCCCTCTTTGAGGACGGTAAACAAGTTGGTAAAATCGACACCGCCCATCAGCAAACCGATCGGTGGCATGAGAACGTCCGCTACCATGCTTTTTACGATGGTACCGAAAGCGCCACCAATAATGATACCAACGGCCATATCCACAACATTTCCACGCATGGCAAATTCTTTGAATTCTTTGAACATGCTGTCCTCCTTTTCCCTGATTTATTACGTTTTTGAAGGATGTCCACGAGACACGACTTAAATTCCCGGAGTTCTCGTGTGCTGGTAGGCCGGTGCAGTTAATAGATCAGGGGTAACGTCAGATACGTCAGGAAACCGACAGTGTATAGCACCTCATATGATATGCATGATGAACAGCAATTGTTCCTTGTGAGTCAAGCGGGGTTTCTTCTACGTTTGTGTATCGTCTCGTATCTCAAAACAACGACGACGTCTCATATAATATTATTTTGGAAACCATCCATATTGTCAATAGTTTTCAAGTGATTATCGTATTCAGTATTTTTTGTGCTCCGGGGCACCTGTCAACACATCGAAAGCTGTTTCGGATCTCCTCCTGAAAGTCTCTAGCAAGGAGCTTTTCGTGAAGTGATTTTGAGTAAACGGCCTCGTGAGTCAATGGGGATAATGACCACATCATGCGGTATAGGGCAGCGATGATCTTAGAGGGAATGTATCGGGAGAGTGATCCGTTTTTCGACCGTTTCATTTGTCATGATGGCCTTTTCGGCGGAAATGAGTGGCTGTCCCCGATTGCCGGGTGGTCAGGTAGATGCCCGAAAAAATGAGGCCGGCACCAATCAGGTGAAACGTCTTGAGGGGTTCGCCGAGGAAAATCATCGCCAGGATAATACTGAATACCGGAATCAGATGAATGAACACGCCGGTCCGTGTGGCCCCGACCGTCCGTATCCCCCTGTTCCAGAAAAGATAAGCGAGAATCGACGGGAAGAGGGCCAGATAGCAGATTCCCCCGATGGCGGCCGGCGTAAAATTCGCCCGGGCGCCACCGGCAAGTTCCCCGAGATAGACGGGAAAGATGAACACCACGCCGATGATTATGATCACGCTCAGCAAACTGAAGGGGGTCAGGGCGATGGGATAGTATCGCATAAGCACGGTGTAGGCGGCCCAGCTGAGAGCCGCAAAAAGGGCCCACAGGTCGCCGTGTAAAAAACGGACGTCACGAAGGGCGGCCAGGTCGCCCTTGAGGACGATAAAGACCAGCCCGCTCAGCGACAGGGCGATACCGATGCCCTGGACGAGTGAAATCCTCCTTCTGAAGCCCACCCATGAAAAGAGAACGATAAAGATGGGGATTGAGGAATTGATTAATGCCGCGTTGGCAACCGGCGAGGTATTCAGAGCCAGGTAGAGAAAAATATTGAAATTGGTCACGGACAACAGCGCCAGGAGGGCCAGTATTTTCAGGTTCTGCCGGATGACGTCCCGTTGACGGTACACCTCCCGCAGCGTAAACGGCAGCAGCAGCACAAGCGCCAGCGTCCAGCGCCAGAAGGCCAGGGTCACCGGCGGGATCTCAGGGTAGATCCAGCGACCCACGACAAAATTTCCCGACCAGAATAACACCGTCAGCAGCAGCAGCAGATAATCCATTGTCCCCCGATACGATCCTCACCGTTCGACCATGCGTTTGAAAAGGCGGTTGCCCTGCAACGCCGGGCAGGCAGACCGCCTTTTACGAATGGCAGCTCCCGAATGGCCCAACACGTCCCACATGGCGGTACACCGTGTACGATGATACCCTCTTTCGGGCAAAAAGCAAGACCTGACCCCGTGTTTTACGGGTGACGAAACAGCTGTTTTCTGATACGAGAGACTGTGCGGTGTGCTAATTGCGAAACCAACGTACCACGGGCACCGATGAGGGGAACAACATGAAAAGCAGGACATTGAAAACACTGATCAACCTGTATCCCCCTTACTGGGGAACGGGAATTCGGCTCACGTATATTTCCGAGGATTATCGGAAGGCAACGGTGACGATGAAACTACGGTTCTACAACCGCAACTACGTGAACTCGCACTTCGGCGGCAGCCTGTATTCCATGGCCGATCCGTTTTACATGCTCATGCTTATACATATCCTCGGTCGCGACTACGTCGTCTGGGACCAGTCAGCGAGCATTGAATTCATAGCCCCGGCCAGGGGAACGGTTGTTGCTCACTTCACAATTACCGAGGATGACATAGCGCAGATAGAAAAAAGGACGGCCGGCGGAGAAAAATATCTGCCGCAATTTGAGATACATATTACCGATACGCACGGAACGGTCGTCGCCAGGGTCACCAAGACGTTCTACATCCGGCGGAAAAGACCCTCCACACAATAACAGGTGACGGTAACCGACGTACTGCCTGCGCCTCTTTTGTTGCTTTGCAGGCCGGGTTCGCTGCGGTTACCCGCCCCGTCCGGGAGGAGGGGGTGCCGTGCATCAATGGCTGCACCCGATTTTCACCGCAGCGTCTCCGCAAGGAATTCCTTAAAGCGCTTCCAGGATTTCCTATCGGCGGTTTCCTGATACCGGTCGCCGTCAAACACGGTAAAGGCATGCTTCGCACCATCGTAGGTTATCATTTCGTGGGCAACGCCAGCCGCCTCAAGCTCCTTTGCCAGCGCGGCGAATTCATCCATGGGGATCGCCGCATCCGCCGAACCGTGCATAATCAGGATTTTCCCCCGCGTTGCGGCGTAATTCTGTCCTTTCGGCGTCTTCAGGCCGCCATGAAACGTGGCAAATCCCTTCAGGTCCGCCCCGGACCGCGCGAGTTCAAGCACAGCCGCGCCGCCGAAACAATAGCCGACGGCCACCGCATTCGCGACGTCGGCGCCTTTGTTCTTCGCCGCCGCCAGGGCTCCCCTCATCAGTGCACGCATCTTTTCGCGGTTTTTATAGAGCTCGCCGGTATGCTGGCGCTTGTCCGTCATCGCGGTCGGCCGCACGCCCGCACCGAACAAATCGGCCGCAAAGACCGCATAGCCCATTTCTGCGAGCATAATCGCCCGCCTGACCTCGTATTCTGTCAGACCATCCCAGTCATGAATCAGCAATACGAACGGCGCCCCTTTGACAGGACTAATGTAATACCCTTCATACGATGCACCATTGATCTGATACTTCACCGGCGCACCCGTGGCGCCGAGGGCGACCGTTGACACCGCGAAAAGTAACCATACGGCTATGATGTAGCGCATACTCACACCCTCCTTTCTCAGGCACAGTAGTACTGATACATGGGTTCTATTCTTTCTATGTCTTCCCTACGCACTCCCGTGGGGACACAATCGACCCGTTGCAAATCCCGAACGAAAAAGCTTGTCCATGATGGTGAATATCAGAGGGTACTCACAGGTTCCGGCAGATTCCGGAGAGGGTTTCGAAGCCCAGCGAGAATGAACGAGGGAAGAGAGAAGAACGTGGTGAAAGTATATCAATATCTACGACAGATCAACAGACAAAAATAAAGGAGAGCGTTTTTATTGCGGTAATCCGAGCCCTGGTGCTGACAGTACTACGGTCATGATCTTTTAGTTACCACCAACTACATGCAACAATATTCACGGGGCGGTTGCCCCCGTTTTTTCACTGCTTTTCCGCCTTCTGTTTCGTGAGTACCGGTAGTTTCTCTTTCTCTTTTGCGTGTTCCCCTTTTTCGGCAAGGCATTCTCTCCAAGGGGGTCTTTCCCGATCCAGAGGGGTTTGATTTTGAGTTTTTGAATGAGTTTCAGCAGATGAGGAAGATCACGTTTTGTCAAAAAGGTAAGGGCCTTCCCCTTTTTGCCCATCCGTCCGGAGCGCCCCGTGCGATGCGTGTATTGTTCCCCGTCTCCCGGAAAATCCCAGTTTATCACATGAGAGACATTGAAAAAGTCAAGGCCCCTGCCGGCGACATCGGTGGCGATGAGACAGCTTATCTTGTTTTTCCTGTAGTTTCGGTATATGGAAGAGCGTTTATCCTGACTGAGACCTCCATGGATATATTCGATATTCTTCACTTCTTTCTTCATGTCCCGGAAAAGCGCATCCACCTTGTGGCGGGCGTTGCAGAAGATCAGTACCTGTTGTGTATCCTCCTCCTTGAGATGTCGCATGAGTTCCGACTTCTTGTTCTTCGGATGCACGTACTCGAAGTAATGATCGATGCTTTCAGGCGACGGCCGCTCCTGAATGAGAGAGATATGTCGGGGATCGCGAAACTCATTGTCAACCAGTTTTTTGATGTCTTTGCCCATGGTTGCCGCGAAGAGCAGTGTCTGATGCTCCTGGAGTATGCAGGACAAAATAAATTCTATATCCTCCAAAAACCCTATCTGTAAAAGTTCATCAGCCTCATCGAGGACCACGCACTTCACCTGCGATAAACTGACCGCCCCGTCATACATGAGATCGATCAGCCGCCCCGGCGTTGCCACGAGTATATGCACCTCATGGTTGAGCTTGGCTACCTGAATACCCTTACTGAATCCACCGTACACCCCGAAGGGAACGACACCGGACGTGGCCCCCACCTTATCGATCTCGTTCACATACTGGATGCACAATTCACGTGTCGGCACGATTACGAGACCCTGGATCGCATTGAGGGTGGTATCTATTTTCTGGACAAGGGGGATTGCACAGGCCGCCGTCTTTCCCGAACCGGTTTCGGCAAGGGCGCACAGGTCGTGTCCGGCGGCAATAATCGGATACGCCGCCTCCTGCACGGGCGTCATCTCATCGTACCCGAGGGCAACGATGGATGTTAATATGTCCGGGGAAAGATGAAGTTCAGTGAATTTCATATATGGCGTCTCATTTTCTGTCCATAACATATACACTCGACGGCGTTTTGTCTACCCCCTTCACAATATTTTAACCTAATATCCTTGGAGGACAGAGCATTCGGGGAGGCTGTAATTGCTCCCGTATGTCCCCCGAGTGCTGCGGCCCGCCACCTTTCCCTTTATTCGCGAGAGGAAACATGCCATAATGCCGGACCACTCGCTTACAAGGAGCTGTATTCATGGGACTGTTGAAATTCTTTTCCGGCAAAGACCCCGATGAACACGAAAAAGAGGGAGACGCCTACTTCGACATGGGGGAGTTCGGCGCGGCCAAACTGGAATACGAAAAGGCCTTACAGAAACGTGTAAAGAAACGTTCCCACGACACGGGGGACGCCACCCGTCTTCAGGTAAAGATAGTCCGAAGCAGGGAATCTCTGGCCCGCGCCCACATGGAACGGGGCGAAGAATTGATGGCCCTGGAGCTTCATGACGATGCCGAGGATCTTTTTCTCCTCGCCACCGAATTAACGGACAATGACGACCTCAAAGAAGCCCTCGACACACTGTTGCGGGAAATACAAAGACGGAAAAGAGCGGAAATGCAGGGAGAGGCGCCCGCGGTCACGGGCCGGGAGGGCGTCGCGGAAGAACCGACCTCCCCTCACGGGGACGACGAATACTTTACGGCGCTGGTGAATACACTCCCCGATGACATCCGTCAGGCCTACCGCAGCTACGGCGATACCTTCAAGGAAGGGTACGTGGCGCTGAACCGGGGAAACTATGAACGGGCGCATGTGCTTCTTACTACTGCGCAGGGAGAAACCACCCCCGGGGGAGGGCATATATCCTTCGAGATCGCCACGGCCTACCTGAACCTGGGGAACCCGGAGGAGGCCCGTACCATCCTGGAAGACTATGTGCGAGAGAATCCCCTCCTGCTTCGCGGCTATCATCTGCTCTGCGAGACCCTCTGGGATACGGGGGCCTTTGATGAGGCCCATGGAGTGATCCGTTCATCGCCGCCCGAAGTGCGCACCACCCTCCCCATGAAACTCCTCGAGGGCGAAACGCTCTACCGTGCCGGGCGATATGAGGAAGTGGAATCCTTTTATAACGACTGCCTGACAACCGACGGATGGGACGAACACATCGTGCGGAACCTCGCCCTGACCTGCGAGGCTCTCGGCAAGACCAGAAAGGCACACCAACTCTATGGCGAGATCATGAGTGAATGCCAGCAATGCCGCACCCGCCTCGACCCTTTTATCAAGGCACGGTACGCCGATACGGCCTTAGAGCTCGGCACCATGACCGGCGCAATACTGGAGCTGTATCTGTCCCTGGCCGAAGAAGTACCGGAGGAGCGGGCCCGGTATTTTCGTAAAATAAGCGAAATCTATGCGGCCCAGGGACATGAAGACCAATCCCTTCGCTACCAAGCCTTTGCGGAACGGCTGGAGGATGAAGAAGGTTCAAAGTGACCCATGGAATCGGGTTTCGACTATTGTCGAATACTTAACATTTCAGATGCGGCCCCAGGGTCACTCATCGCATGCGCTTCACTTTATTGCCAGCGTTATATTGGTTATGGATTTCTGTCCCCTTGCCTTTACCTGGAGCACAAACCGGCTTTTGCCCTTCGTGAGCTGCAGGACTCCCATCGATCCCCGAATCATGGCCATTCCAGGCGTCCAGCCTTTGGCGATCATGGCCTTCTTGTAGAAGTTGATGACCGCTTCGGGGCCTGCCTGCACCTCCAGATTCGCCTGACCGGAAGGCCCCACAAACATTTGCTTGAGCACTTTCATGCCGTCCATGATGGGTACTGCCCCGTTCAGAATCATGCCGTTTACTATGGCTTCTTCCCCCGTAACGGTGGGGGCAGGTGTGCTTTTGGCCTTCCTTGCGACGGTTTTCCTCGGTTTCTTCTTTGGGGGTGCAGCCGGAGGCTTGGCACCGGGAGACTGATCAAGCTTGACCTTGAACGATTTCCTGGAAACCCATACGGTCGCCCAGCCCACGCTCTTACTGCCGGGAACGGTATACGATTTCGACTGTTTTCTTCTCAACTTGAATGAGAATGTATCAATTTTCTTTGTTTTTTTGCGATCAGTGTACAAGTCGATTGTGCCGGAGGCACCCGCAGCGAGACCGGTAACGGTAATGACCAGGTCTTTGCCGGGTGCAAGGGGCTTGCTTGTCCCGTAGGGATGGGTGACGGTAAATACGTCTGTGACCTTGGGTTTGGACTGCGGCGATTTCTTGACCACCGGTTTCTTGGCAGCGGCCTTTTTCACCGGTGCGGGCTGCTCGAGGATGACCTGCACCCCGCCTCCCTTGGCGACGTCGATCTGAACGAAGCGGATGCCTTTCTCAGTCGGGTAGTCCCAGATTTTGCTCTGGCCATTGTTAAGGACGACGTCTGTTTCGTCGACCTTGTCTTTCTTGTTCTCGTCCTTGTAGACGGTGACCTTGATTGTGGACGCGGAGCCGTCCTGGCTGTCGCTGGTGATGTTGAGCCGTACCTGCCGTTTGGGATCGACGTACGTACTTTGCCCCCAATCCCGGATACCGGTTACGATGAAGAAGGCCTCTCGCTTGTCCTCGTGAGAAAAGGAAGATTCCCTGGCAAAGACATGGGCCAGGATCTTGCCCTTTCCGACCCTGACAGAGATCTCCTCGGCCTGGTTCTGAACGCCCACCAGGCATTCATCCCGGCGCCCCTTGCCCTTCAGGCTGAAGGTAGTCCGCCGGCAGTCCAGTTTGATGGGCCGGCCGGCGCGGAAACCCTTGATGGTGAAGACCGATTCGCCCTGGGTGAAATTTTCGAATTTGATCCGGACCGATTTTTCCGGATCGACCGCGACCCGCATCTCGCCGGACGGGCCTATTCGACGGGTCCAGGGGGCCGTGCCCGTGGCCGTGGTCGTTAAGAAGGGCAGGGCCGCCTCTTCCCGGGCGCGTTTCCTGGCCGGGTCTTCCTTCTCGGTGTATCCGGCCGGCACCTGGAATTTTGTTTTGTCTATTCGTCCTTCCTTGATGTTTTTCAGTTCGACCCGGTCGCCGGTGGCGGGGTTTTCGATTCGGAGGGGAAAATCATACGGCCTGGCCACCCAGGCAGTCATGAGATCCTGGCCGGCATCAGAGAGGATCACCTTGTCACACTTAATCCCGGCGATCGTCTCGCTGCCAGACGTGCGGGACTTGTAATTCCTGCGTATCCGATTATATGCCTCAAAGGGGTTGTTCATGGCACTCTGGAAGCTGCTGTTTTCGATCTCCCGGTACTGCTTGTTGTCTGGGATTACGATGCGGGTCTTGCCTTGTGTGCGGTTCACCAGGATGGTGAGCGCCTGGCCGTCCTCGACAATATCCAGCCGGTAGAGATCATCCAGCAGGAAAAAGCAACCTGTTTGTGTCGTGCCGCCCTCGGTTTTGACCATATCGGCGGAAAAGGAGGCCGCAAAAGCGTTTCCACCAATAATCAAGAAAATGACAACAACCAGCAGTTGAACCAATTGTGAAGAACCGAACCTATATATTCCTAACGTGATAGTTTTGCATAGCTTCATTGATTTCTCCTCTCCTAAGAAAACTGTCCGGCCTGCGGATTTTTATTTCCCACTTCACTCCAATCCGTCTATAGAACGGGAGATAATTTATTTTATAAAAGAGACGGGGTCACATATCGGTCACAGCATCCTGAATATTTAAAGTTTTATAAAAAAGTTGTCAATGAAATAACAGAAAACTTAGGTCCGGACTCTATGGTGAGATCATGAATGAATGCCGGCGATGCCGCACCCGCCTCGACCCTTTCATCAAGGCACGGTACGCCGATACGGCCTTAGAGCTCGGCGACATGACGGGCGCAATACTGGAACTGTATCTGTCCCTGGCCGAAGAAGTACCGGAGGAGCGGGCCCGGTATTTTCGTAAAATAAGCGAAATCTATGCGGCCCAGGGACATGAAAACGAATCCCTTCGCTACCTTGCCTTTGCCGAAGGGCTGGAGGCTGAAGAAGGTTCAGAATGACCCATGGAATCGGGTCTCGACTATTGTCGAATACTTAACATTTCAGATGCGGCCCTCAGGCCTCTCTGCCTTCCCGATACGACCGCAAGGTTAATGCCAACAAATTCTCCATCGAGATTCAACAGGGCACTCCCGCTGTTACGAAGTTTGATCGGCGCATCGAGAGGTCGGTAATTCCTTGACATACAAGAGCGTTATTCCGATATTCCCCCACCAGAACCAATGTCTTATCATAAATTATTGTTGTTGGATGCTCGACTCGAGCCTATGAAACGGAGCCAAAGGACTATCAAATCAAGAGACACCATACCACTGTCCATGTTCCTATGATAATGGCACGTTAATAAGTATTATGTCCCCCTATTTTCACTATTATCCTTAAGTTAACAACTTCTCTCCGCGGAATATGAGATAGAGAAGTCCCCACATTCTTTTTGGATTACATGTTTTGTTAGATAACGCTCATCCTGTATTTTATACATATTTGCCGGGCCACTCACGCACAGAACTCAGAAATTACTATCGCTAACAGGGCGGCTATAAACATCCAGAAGAGGGTTTTCATCACTTCAAGATGCTTGGGTACGTGGTGAACAGAGAGATCATGCGTGACAAAAAAGGTGTCAGGATATCGATCTGTTGTATCTTCAGGATACAGGAGAAACATTACAAACTCCATGAAGTCAAATCCTTTTTTCTTCATCTGCTGACCTCCTTTCTCTTACATGATCAGCAACGCCAGAAAAATATTCTGAACTTCACAAAAGCACCATATAATAGGTTGAATGTTCTGTCTGTGTGACTGTGAAAAGGTTTCTCAGGCAAATAACCACGGGAAATGAAAACGGTAGAAGCACATCCCCGGATAATCTCGGTTAGTTTTTTTGTATTCTTATTATACTCCTTTTCTTAAAATTACCAAGATTTTTTGTTTATCATGTGGAACGTAAGTACCTATAATCACATACGTTAAAATAATTAAGGACAGCTGTCCCTAATTTTCTCCACTCAATAATTCAGTATTGTGTACCCTGAATTAACCCAAAAGGGGCAGACGCAATGATCGCCCCTACTTGTCCGGCTTTGGCGGTATTTTCCAGAGGCGTTCGGCGTTTCCGTGAGCGACCGCATGTGCAACCTCGGGCGGCAAATCATCCATCGCTCTTCGCCAGTATCTCATTTGATCATGGTAAAATTTTGTCCAGTGATTTTTCCATACATTGTCAAGGGCGAATATAAACTTGTCAGGATACTGCAATAAAAGTTCCTTCCATTCGGGAGCTATAGCCTTTCCTTGAAACATGTTTACAAATGGTTCGCTGGAACTCTGAACGATTACCGGAGTCGTGTGCGCGGTGAGGAAATAGATATTCTGATGATTTGTGATGAGTCTTTGCACCTCTTCCGCAGACAGTTGCCCCAGGTGATTCAGTGCAAAAGGATGATCGGGGTGTGCTCTGAGCATCTTCTCCATTCCTGTCATAAATTGCTGCCTCTTTTCACCTTTCAATGACAGGAATTCGATGTGGATAACAAAGGGCCAGCCATTTTCTATCGCCGCATCTAATGCCGCGTGTACTCGCTTATCGTCAGGATAGACAATGACTTCGGGTGCTTTATTGCCTTTTTGTGCATGGTACATCAGCACCTCGGCCATAGCCTTAAACTGCCCGCTTGCGAGCTGTTTGCTTAATTTTTTGTAATACTTCGTCTTATTCTTGTTGTAGGCACCACTTTTCGTGCGAACTGCCGGTATAATTCTATCCGAATGTACTTTCGCAAACGATGTTATCTCTTTCGGGGTACGTCCCGACCGTGCCGCAAGGATAGTGCGATACACGCCCTCATCGTCCATACGTTGAATAATCAACGCAAGATTCATCACATTGTGGTCTACCTGGCTGTGGGCATCTATAAAGTAAAGCTCAAAGGCGGTGATATAAACTAAATTGTGGAAAATTAAAAAGGGTGTTAATCCTTTCAGTTAGGGAATAACAAAGGAAAGGAGGTAACACCCTATGAAAGCCAAAGGGCTTCCACAAGAAG